>Ga0209406_1001433_pt1 | contig 17499 bp, 11 predicted proteins | sample COGITO_mtgs_1204_FD_184808 | JGI IMG/M metagenome (GOLD analysis project Ga0209406, IMG submission 184808) | Pelagic marine microbial communities from North Sea - COGITO_mtgs_120426 (SPAdes) (version 2) | ecosystem: Environmental > Aquatic > Marine > Epipelagic ...
TTGATTAAATGAATAACAGCCATTTGGCAAAGAATACGCCATTGTAATCGTATCTGTTTGACCAAAAGTAAAACTTTCAGGAGTGATTACTGAGTCTATTGGCAAGTATTCAAAACGATAGTTCGGCGCCTCCTGGTTGTTATCGAAACAAGAGTAAAAAACGAGCAATCCAAAGAAAAGTAGGAAACAATTTTTCATTTTTTTATTTTTAAGGTGATGTATTATATAGATGAAATAATTTTAAAGTGTTGCGTGTAATCCTCTTATTTTTACAAAATAATATGCAAAAATAAACGTTTTAAAAGACTCCTAAAGGGTTTATACCTCATAAATAAATTAAAATCGCAAAAGCTAGAGGTCTGTGTTGGCTTTAAATAAAAATGGCAATATGTCTTTTGAGTTTAAAACTGCTGAATCTAAAAAACTTTATAGATCTCCCAAATTAAAAGTTTAAATTAATGCCAGAATACACTCCAAAATAATAAGGCTTAAACCCGTTTGAATTGTTGTTAAAAGTGTTCAGATGACTCTTAAGCATTGGACTAAAATTTAACGCCCATTTTTTATCAAATTTATAACTAAAAATAACCCCTAGATTGGCACTAAAATTTATATTATTTAAGTTGTTCATTTTCCCGCTTGAAGAAAAAGACTCTGTCTCTAGCGTTGTTTCATTTTCATTTAAAAATAAAGAGCTAGCCCCTACAATAAGTTCAGTTTTAAAAGAATTTTTTTCTATTAAATTATATTTAATTTCAATAGGGATTTCTATGTATCCATATCTCTGATTAAGGTTCCCATTTCTAGATACAATGTTCGCTGCAGATATATTCGCACTAGTTTCAACATTACTATTTAAGTCAATCATATCAAAATTAGTCCTTGTATCAAAATTTATATTTGACGAATTTATATTTGATAATGCAACGATTAGGTTCTTGTTTTGATAACTTATTTCTTGAAAATGTAATCCGGTTTGTACAGAATATTTTCGATTTAATTGATAGGATACTTGAAGACCATAAGAATAAGTATAATCTCCTTTTGTAGAATTTGACAAACTACTGCTTACAGGTGAGCTTTTGGTATATGAATTTGAGTTTAATATACCTATTAAGGGTGAAATAGACCAGTTCTTTTTCTTCTTTGCATTCTTTTTTTCTTCGTTTAATAACATGGAGATATTGTCTTTTACTTCTTTAGAAAAATCAAGACCCTTTGTTTTGTTTTTAGGCTTTTTAGGCTCAATAATATTCAACGTATTTTCAATATGGATAGCAATTGGCTGTATGAACTGTTTTATTTTATTTTTTTCCAGCAAAGCTATTTGAAAGTTGTTTTTTAGATCATGTATCCTTTTTTTACTTGAACTATTTTCTTTTTTAGAGCTCACTTTTATTTTTTTCTCTGCGGTGTAAATTTTATTTGCCTTATTTAAATTGCGATTGAACTTTTTTTCTAATAATTCTTTTTTAATATTTAACTCTTTTGGTGAAGAAACTACATTGTTTTCGATTTCATTAAACTCATTATCCGATATCGGAAAAAGGAAGAATCCAAGAATTAATAGGGCAGCAATACCTGAATAGCTCCACCAAATAGGAATCCCTTTTTTTTGCTTCTTTTTCTTGAGTTTCCTTTCTATCTTTTGCCAAACTTTTTCATCTGGTGAAGCTTGAAAACTTTTAAGTTTATCAATGAATAATTTATCTATGTTACTTTTATTAAGCATTTACTTATTTTCTATGGGTTTTGAATAATTTTCAATTTTCTTTTTTAAAATTTTTCTAGCTCTTGATAGGTTTGATTTAGAGGTGCCTTCGCTAATATTTAACATCTTAGCAATATCTTTGTGGGAGTAATTATCCAAAACATATAAATTGAATATTAAACGATAACGATTCGGTAGCTTCTGAATTGAACTCAACAAAAAATCTAACCCAATTTCTGAGGTTTCAATTGTCAAATTTTCACCAGAGGGTTCATTTAAGAGAATTTCTTCATTAAAATAAAGGCGTTTACTTTCTCTATATTTTGTTATTGCGGTATTAATTACTATTCTTTTTAACCATCCTTCGAAAGAGCCCTTATGTTTAAATTGATTTATCTTATTAAAAATAATTAAAAAACTATCTTGTAAAATGTCTTCTGCATCTGGGCTGTTTCTGGAATACTTTAAACAAATACCAAAAAGTTTATCAGCATAAAGTTGATAAACTTTTGATTGTGCTGATTTTTTATTCTTACAGCAATCTCTTATGAGTTCTTCTAGTTTAATCTCTAGTATTTTTTTTAGTTTCTTAAAAGGGGAGTTGTTTCTGATTATACAAATAATTTCCTATTTGAAACTAAAATACATTAATATATTAGACTAGGGACCCTGTTTTTACATATAACTCCTTTAGGTTCTGGAGCTATATCACAAGTTGAAATAATTCCCCATTTGATATTGAACACTTCTTCTGCATTTGTATATTTATGAACTTTTTCAAGAAATTGAGGAATATCAATTTGATTCGAGTATGGGATATATCCCATTGGACCACCACAAGGTTTTGATCCATATGGTGTAAAAAACCATTCCCCTTCATCTTCGCAAGTATAACTGTACGCTACGGTTTCAATTTCAGAAAATAAATCCAGTAATATTCTATGATCTAACTCCTGATCAGTATAGGTTATTTCTACAATTAAAGTTGATGCTGATATTTCTTTAATTTTCCAAACAATATCTTTCGTGTGAGAACCATAAATCATAATTACATTGCTTTTTTTATTCAGCTCATAATTTCCTTCAAAATTAACGAACGATAATGGAGGTGTTGCACACCAACCGAATGATTTTTCAATATAACTGCCATTTCCCTTAAATTGAATTCCATAGTTATCATTAGGCAAACTTAAAGCTCTTGTAAATGTTATTTGATTACCCTTATATATTGGATTGGTCCAGCTTCCTGTCAAAAGATTATTAGAGTTCGAATTAATCTTCTCATTTTGTTCACACGATAAAAGCAAAATAGTTGCTAATAATAACAGAATTTTAAATTTCATTTTTTTTGTTTTTAGGGTTATTTATTATATAGATGAAATAATTTTAAAAGGTTGCGTGTAATACTCTTATTTTTGCATGGAAAATGCAAAACAAGATTTTTAACATACAAACACCAGAAGATTTTAAACAAGTGGCTTTCAGTGTTTTTAGACATCAGTTTGAAAACAATAAAGTATACCGCTCTTTTTGTGACTTATTATACATTCATCCTTCAGATGTTCATGCGCTTGAAGACATTCCTTTTTTGCCCATTGAATTTTTTAAAAGTAAAAAAATCATTTCTTCTTTAGAGGAAGTACAAGAAGTTTTTACAAGTTCGGGGACCACGGGAAGCATCACAAGCAAGCATTATGTAACGGATATTGAACTCTATAAAGAAAGTTACTTACAAGGATTTGCTCATTTTTATGGAAACATAGAAGACTATACTGTTGTAGCTTTATTGCCTAATTATTTAGAAAGAAAAGGTTCTTCTTTAGTGTATATGGTTGCTGATTTGATACAAAGATCCAAAAACAACAAAAGTGGGTTTTATCTCAATAATATAGAAGAATTAGCTCAAAAACTGATAAAAAACGACAAAAAAGGGCAAAAAACACTCTTAATTGGAGTTTCTTTTGCTTTGATGGATCTCATAAAAAAGTGCCAATTTGAGCTAAAAAATACCATTATTATGGAAACCGGCGGAATGAAAGGAAGAAGGAAAGAACTGGTCAGAGACGAATTGCATGCTTTTTTACAACAAGGCTTTGGGGTAGCTACTATTCACTCAGAATATGGAATGACAGAATTATTAAGCCAAGGATATTCTCGTGGAAATGGTATTTTCCAAACTCCTCCTTGGATGAAAGTTGTAACCAGAGATACAGAAGATGCGCTAACCATTCAAAAAATTGGTAAAACGGGAGGAATCAACATTATTGATTTAGCCAATTATAACTCCTGCGCTTTTATTGCAACTCAAGATTTAGGGAAAGTTCACCAAAACGGAACTTTTGAAATTATTGGTCGCTTTGACAACTCTGATATTAGGGGTTGTAATTTAATGGTCTTATAATTTTAATGATCGTTCATCGCGTTCCAACCTTGCGCTTTTAAAGGAATGTCTTGATTTGCTCTTGTAACTAATTGTAAGCCTTGATTTTCTGCCGTAATGTGACCAATAATAGAAAAGTTTGGATTTCCTTTTATTTGATCAAAATTAGCAATGGGTACGGTAAATAAAAGTTCGTAATCTTCTCCTCCACTCAATGCAACCATGGTAGAATCTAACTCAAATTCTTCACAGGCAGAAATTACTTGAGGATCTAAAGGCAACTTATCTTCATAAACCTTGCACCCTACTTTACTTTGAGTACAAATATGAAAAAGTTCTGAAGATAATCCATCAGAAATATCAATCATTGAAGTGGGTTGTATCTCCAATTCTTTTAACAAACCTGAAATGTCTTTGCGTGCTTCAGGTTTTAATTGACGCTCAATTAAATACGTATAATTATCTAAATCGGGTTGATTGTTTGGATCCACTTTAAATACTTGTTTTTCTCTTTCTAAGACCTGTAACCCTAGATAAGCTGCGCCCAAATCTCCAGAAACTACAATTAAATCGGTTTCTTTTGCCCCATCTCTGTACACAATTTCTTCTTTTTCAGCTTTCCCTATTGCGGTTACAGAAATCAAGATTCCTTTGTTAGAGGAAGTAGTGTCTCCCCCTATTAAATCGATATTGTAGGTTTCACATGCCAACTGAATTCCAGCATACAATTCTTCTATTGCCTCTAGAGGAAATCTATTTGAAACAGCGATAGAAACTGTAATTTGCTCTGCAGCTCCGTTCATTGCATATACGTCGGAAAGATTGACCATTACCGCTTTATACCCTAAATGTTTAAGCGGCATATAACTTAAATCAAAATGAACGCCTTCAATCAACAAATCTGTGCTAACCAGGGTTTGTTTTTCAGAAGCATCTAAAACAGCGGCATCATCTCCAATGGCCTTTATCGTGGATGCTTTTTCTACCTTAAAATATTTTGTAATATGATTGATTAACCCAAACTCCCCAAGTTCAGCTAATGATGTATTTTGAGTATTTTTATCTTCTAACATCTTGCAAAGATAGGAACATTCTTAAAGTTTACAGAAAATATTTAAAAGAGATCTTTATCAATTCCTATTGCATATTAAAAATTTAATTGCTTTTAAAAAATTGGCTACCTAAACTATTTTTAAAAACTTTAACGTTGATAATTCTTATTTAATCTCTAAAAAGATTAACATTTTTTTTTATTGTAAACAATTATTAATCATTAGTTTTATAAAAAAAATCCCTATGATTACTAGTATTAGAATATTCCTTTTTACCTTTTTGTTAGCAATATTTTCTTGTTCTTCCGAAGAAAAAATTAATAATGACACAGATGATGACCAAATAGTTAACTCCTCTGACAACTGCCCAGAGACACCTAATGAAGACCAATTAGATACCGATAATGACGGAATAGGAGACCTTTGTGATGATGACAATGATAACGATGGTATTGCTAATGAAGCCGACAATTGTACTAAAACGGTAAACTCTGATCAAAATGACAATGATAATGACGGAATAGGAGACCTTTGCGATGATGATGACGACAATGATGGTGTTTTAGATGCCGATGACAATTGCCCAAGTATAGCAAATCCAAATCAAGAGGATAAAAATAATGACGGTATTGGTGACGTCTGTGCTCCAACAAACAAATTTGTTTGTGAAAATGGAATGGCAAATGGCTACCCGTGTAATGATTATGATTTACTATTAAAAATCCCTTTAGCTACTTTTTTCGCAGCTGCAGCAAATGATTCTTGGGGCTGGACAGACCCCACAAATGGGAGAGAATACGCTATTATGGGTTTAAATAATGGTACCGCTTTTATAGACATTACAGATACAGAAAATCCTATATTCTTGGGTAAATTACCCACAGCATCTATAAATAGTAGTTGGAGAGACATTAAAGTATATAAAGACCATGCTTTCATTGTTAGTGAGGCTTCCAATCACGGAATGCAAGTATTTGATTTGACTAGATTAAGAAATGTTTCAAATACTCCTACTGAGTTTTCCGCAGACACAAATTTTACCGAATTTGGAAGCGCTCATAATATCGTCATTAACGAAGAGAGCGGATATGCATACATTGTAGGGGCATCAAGAAGCTCTACCTACGGCGGTGGTCCTATATTTATAAACATTCAAGATCCAATAAACCCAATAATTGAAGGAGGCTTTCTAGAAGGAGGGTATTCACATGATGCCCAAGTAATTACTTACAACGGACCCGATACAGATTACACCGGCAAAGAAATCTTAATTGGTAGTAATGAAAATGAGGTTGTAATTGCAGACATTAGTGATAAAAAAATTCCAACCATAATTGCCACCATAAGCTACCCTAATGTTAAATATGCCCATCAAGGTTGGTTTACTGAAGATTTAAACTATTTTATTTTAGGCGATGAATTGGATGAATTACGAATAGGAAACAAGACAAGATCTATTATTTTCGACTTTAAAGATTTAGACAATCCAGCAGTTCATTTTGATTACCTGGGAACTACAAATGCCATAGACCACAACGGATATGTAAAAAACAATGTTTATTACCAGGCCAATTACACGGGTGGCGTAAGAATGATAGATATATCAAACGTAGCGAATAAAGTATTTTCAGAAATTGGCTTTTTTGATACGTATCCGGATAATAATAATGCGGCTTTTAATGGCGTTTGGAACGTATATCCTTATTTTGACAGCGGAAAGATTATTATCAGTGATATAAATAATGGGCTTTTTGTGATTAAAAAAAGTAATCCGTAAAATAAATGACTAAATACTGGTACTTTCTGGGTCTCTTTGCTCTTTTCAACTGCTCTAAAAAGGACGTTTTTGGTAGCCATGAGTTAATCGAAACAACCATTGAATTAGACTTTTCTCAAACACGTGGTGGGTCTAAAAATGATGCTTTTTATTCCGTAAAAAAAACAGCAGATGGTGGTTATATTACTGCGGGCTATTCTCAAAGTAATGACTTCGATATTAATTTTAAAACAAATGAATCATTTGATATTTTAGTGGCAAAATTTTCTTTCAATAACACCTTAGAATGGCAAAAAACTTTTGGTGGCTCAGATGATGATAGAGCTGCAGACATTGTGCAAACTTTAGATGGTGGTTTTGCTGTTTTAGGGTTCAGTAAAAGCTCAGACAGAGACGTTTCAGCAAATGCTGGATCTCAGGATTTTTGGCTGGTAAAACTCTCAAATAATGGAACATTACTTTGGGAAAAATCATTTGGCTTTTCTGGAGCTGACTATGGCACAACACTTTTAGAAACTGAAGAAGGTGGGTTTCTTATTACAGGTGTTTTGGATGTTTCTGCTTCTAACGGACAGGGAAATGCAAAATCTATGGTTGTAAACCATGCAGGAGGAGATTTTTGGGCATTAAAATTAACTGCAGGAGGAGATTTAGAATGGAGCAAGTACTATGGCGGATCATTTACAGATACTCCCTTAGGAATTATTCAAACAGCGGATAACGGATTTATTTTGGTAGGCTCTTCAGACAGTAACGATGTAGATATTAAAAACAACAAAGGGTCCTATGATTTTTGGGTCATTAAAATTTCATCAGACGGAACTCTTGTTTGGGGAAAAAGCTTTGGAGGCTCAGAAATTGATGAAGCTAGGGCAATTAGTGCTTCACATGACGGAAATTTTATAGTGGTTGGAGATACACGAAGTTCTGATTCAGACATTGCGGTCAATAATGGCGCAGCAGACGTTTGGATCTTAAAAATCTCTTCTAAAGGAAGTCTCCTTTGGGAGCAAACCATTGGTGGCACTAGTTTTGATGTTGCACGTTCAGTTTCTATGACACAAGATCAGGGCTTTGTCATTGCAGGAAGTTCTCGAAGTTCTGACAATGGCTTTACCAATAAAGGTCAGAATGATGCTTTGATTCTTAAAATAAACAGTGAAGGAGTGTTGGAATGGCAACAAACAATTGGAGGATCAGAAATTGACTTTTTATATGATGCCATTGAATTGGATGATCAAACAATCATCGCAGTTGGAGAAAGCAGCAGTTCTGATGGAGACATCTCTTTAAACAAAGGGTTTTCTGATGGGTTAATTATCAAAATTAAATAAAAATGAAAAAATTAGTCCCTTTTTTATTAGCAACCCTTTTTCTTTTTTTTTCTTGTAGCAAAAATGAAGAAAATTTAACTGTTACTCTAAATTTTACACAAAATTGGAATGGAGTTCCTGTAACGAATCAAGATTTTAATACTTTTAAATTCACAACGGCCAATGGAGAGAATATCAGCATAGAACGTTTGCGTTATCTAATTTCTAATATTAGTTTGGTAGAGGAGAGTGAAAACAATCACTTTCTTATAGATGTTGGTGAAAACTCTGGCAATCTAATTACCATATCAGATGTTTATCCTGGCAACTACAAATTAAAATTTACCTTCGGATTAACCGATTTAGAGAACACCGATGGGAGCTATCCAGATTTAAATTCTGCAAATTTTAATGTCCCAGGAATGTTGGGTGGAGGGTATCATTACATGCAGTTTGATGGGAAATATAAAGACACAAACAATCTAGATGCAAATTTCAATTATCATGTAATTAGAGCCGTAGACAGAACCGAACCAATGAATTTAAAACTTGAAGATACCTCTTTTACGGTTGATTTGGGAAGCATCGAAATTAAAAACAATGCAAGCATCGAAATTACAATGAATATTGCAGAGTGGTTTACAAACCCAAATACATGGGATTTAAATACTCTAAATACGGTTTTAATGCCAAATTTTGAAGCCCAAAAACAAATGAGTGCCAATGGAAAAACAGTATTTCGTTTAGGAGAAATAAATCCATAAAAAAATAAATAACCCTTTCTAAATAAGTTTTTCTATTTTTACCAATAAATAATTCTTTTTTTGATTACAATAACTTCCACAAATAATAAAAAAGTCTACTTTGCCTCAGATCAGCATTTGGGTGCGCCAACACAAGAGGCTAGTATCCCTCGCGAAAAAAAATTTGTTGCTTGGCTAAATGAAATAAAAGAAGATGCAGAAGTCCTTTTTTTATTGGGTGATTTATTCGATTTCTGGTTTGAATATAAAACGGTGGTTCCCAAAGGATTTGTTCGTGTTTTAGGAAAGTTAGCAGAAATTAGAGATCTTGGAATCCCTGTTTATTTCTTTGTAGGAAATCACGATTTATGGATGAATGATTATTTTGAAAAGGAACTCAATATTCCTGTCTTTCACTCGCCACAAGAATTTCTTATCAATGATAAAAAATTTCTAATTGGCCATGGAGATGGCTTGGGCCCTGGAGACAAAGGGTATAAGCGTATGAAGAAAGTGTTTACATTTCCTTTATTTAAATGGATGTTCAAATGGTTGCATCCAGATATAGGGGTTCGACTAGGACATTATCTGTCTGTAAAAAATAAATTAATTTCTGGAGATGAAGATGCTACATATTTAGGAGATGAACAGGAATGGTTGGTTTTATACTGTAAACAAAAACTCATTGAGAAGCATTATGATTTTTTTGTTTTTGGTCACAGACATTTGCCTTTAGAAATTAAGCTACAAGAAAATAGCACCTATATAAATTTAGGTGATTGGATTGAGTATTTTACTTATGGTGAGTTTGATGAAAATAACTTTTTGCTTAAAAAATTTAACTCTTAACCGTTTAAATCTAATTAACATGTAGAATGCTCCTTTAGATTGTATTTAAGGAATGTACTCACCCAACTTGCTTAGGGTATTAAAAATTACCTTCAAAAATTAAAATAGACTGGTATAATAATTCTTTACTTCCTGGTCCAATAAAAATAGCCTCTTTTGTAGTTTTAATATTTTGATGCTTTTGTAAAAAAACACTATTTCTTCTCTTAATTCTTCTAAACCTGATACCCGCAAATAGTGGTTATTTTCGGCATTTTGTCTTAATGCAGCGACAATACTTAAATGAATTGGAAATGGAGATTGACCAAAATCAAAATGACTGATTTTTTCCCCTTTTGTTCTTAACTCTTTTACCTTTTCGTTTATTAAAAGTGCAGGTGATTGTTTTAAAGAAGCAATATTTTGATTGATTATGATTTTATTATAGTTGATCCTACACCAAATTTTAATCATTAAAAAAGCGGCATAAAGCCGCTTTTTTAATGAAATATATTGATTTCTTATAAGGATAAGTTTAATCTTGCGAATAGATACCTCCCTGTAAACCCAAATTGAGAGGTTCTTCTAGAATATGGAAATGATGCATTAGATTGACTCTTTGCTCTATTATCATCTGGATATACATCTAATAAATTATTTGCACCAACTGATATTGATATGTTTTCAGATACATTATTTGAGATTGTTAAATCGGTAATAATCTTGCCAGCATAAATAGCATCATTATTAACCGTAGCTCCACTTACTCTTGCTTGTCCTCCGAATTCATCTGGATCAGTTACTTCTCCAAAATAAACATTTCTTAATAAAAATGTCCAGTTATCGTTATAAAGCGTATGTGTTAAATTTAATTTAGTTCTAGGTTGTGCAATTGTTAAAAATGCTTCTTCCTGACCATCAAAAAAGGCACCACTTAAGCCTGCATCAGCAATTAATTTTGGCACATTAATGTTTGTAATCTCTGTTTTTGAGAAAGTTGCCGACAAACTATTATTCAATTTAAAATTCTTGAATACATCCAATTTATATCCAGCAACAATATCAATACCTTGATTTTTAGTATCAATGGCATTTGCTAAAAACTGAGCCTTTCCTGCTCCTGCAGCATTAAAAATAGATGTTAAAGTTGGGTCTCCACCATTGTCAAATTTACCTGAAAGAACAATTCTATCATCAATTGAAATTTGATATGCATCAACAGTTATCGTTAAACCGCCTACTTTACCAGTAAGTCCTAAACTTACGCTTTGAGACGTTTCTTCTTTTAGTTTCCCTATTTTCAACAAACTAGCTGCTTGACTATCATTCGTAAACAAGCCTACCTCTTCTGCAACACCTGCCGCGTTAAAAACGGTACTACTTCTACTAAAGAATTGTTGCTGTAAAGAAGGAGCTCTAAACCCAGTATTTACGGCACCTCTTACTGAAAAATCATCAGATAACTTCACTCTTGACGCTAATTTGTAATTGAACGTTCTTCCAAAATCAGAAAAGCTTTCAAAACGAGTTGCTAAACTTACTAAAAAGCTCTCTGTAACATCTGCCTCAGCATCAAAATAAGCACCAATACTATTTCTAGTTTTGTTCGTTGCATTTTCAGGTGTAAAACCTCCAAATACTTGAGAAGTTCCTGGAAGTGACTCTCCAAGAGCATTTGTTGCTCCTCCAACGCCACCCACTGTTGGAATTCCATTGTTATCATAGGTAGTGTATGAATTTTCTTTCCCTGCAAAAACCTCAAAATTATCTACTCTATATTCTGCTCCAAAAGCAAGGTTTAAACCAGACCAAAAATCTTCATTGTATTTACTAAGGTCTAGGTTCGTTGTGTTTTGAGAAAAAATATGCGATCCAGCACTAAAGTTAGTAGGTGAAGCCGCTTTTAAACTTGCATTACTCGTATTTACAACCGTATAAGTAAAAGAATTTTGTCCGTAGGTATTAGAAAAGTCGACATCCCATCCTCCTTCAGTTTGTCCTTTAATTCCTACTGCAAAAGATTTATCTACAATATCTGATTGGATTCCTGGTAAAAATCCATTAGGATTAGAAGCCGTATTTCCTTTTGGCCTCCAAGGCTCTCTTAAAAATCCATATCCTAAACCTTGTCTAAAGCTGATGCCTCCAAAAGAATATACTTCCGCATTTTCTGAAACAGGCAAAGATAAATTAGTAAAAAACTTTCCTTCTCTTAATCTAGCAGTTCCAACTCTAAATCTAAAGTCATTTCTCTCTTGCCCTCTTAAAGCAAATTGGGCATTATCTAAATCCTGGTATGTTTCAAATATTCCAATATTTGTAGGCCCCTCTTTATTACCATTTTCATTTAACGCATCCCTTAATGTTTTTAAATCGGTAGACGTCATTCCTCCATTTACATCTGAAGATAACCCCTCAATCAAAGCTAAATTATCCTCAGAAAGATACGATGACCCAAGCAATTTAGCACCCGCTTGATAATCGGCTGCAGTCATATCTGAAATAGGCTTTCCTGTAGCAGTTGTAAAAGCATTTTCTACGGCATTCGCAATATCATATATTTGCTCTAAATTCGTTGCATTTCTTAAGGCAGGCCTTCTTATACCAATCGATCCTGCAAAATTAATATATCCTCCTTTTTTTCCCAAATCTAAACCATAATTGGCATCTATTTGAATTTTCTCACCGTCATAACCTCCATCTTGGTGGTTACTTCCAGAAGAAACATTCGCACCAGTTGTTACAGATAAACTTAATTTATTTGTAACATCTTGTAATACAATGTTAATAACCCCTGCAATGGCATCAGAACCATATTGTGCTGCGGCACCGTCACGTAAAACTTCAATTCTTTTAATTGCAGAAACAGGTATCGCGTTCATATCTGTACCAACACTTCCCGCTCCAACGGTCCCATTAATGTTCATTAAAGAAGAAGTATGTCTTCTTTTTCCATTGATTAATACCAATACTTGATCTGGGCCTAAACCTCTTAATGAAGCAGGATCTACATGATCTGTTCCATCAGAAACAGTTTGTGTCTGAGAAGTGAAAGAAGGTGCAACATAATTTAAAATTTCATTTATTGATGTTTGCGGTCCTTTTGATGCCAATTCTGTAACATTAATAATATCTACAGGAACTGGTGTTTCAGTCAAAGTTCTGTTCTTATTTCTAGAACCAATAACAACAATTTCATCTAAAGTATTGTCTTCATTCATAACAATCGTTAGATAAGAAGTGTTTGCTACATTCACGGTTTTTGTTTCAAAACCCATAGAAGACACTAATAAACTTGTTGGTAGACTCTCTACAGTAATGGAAAATTCTCCATTATCGCTAGAAATAACCCCATTAGAGGTATTTTCTTTTTCAATAACATTCACATATGGCAATCCTTCACCAGATGAATCTGTTACTTTACCCTTTATTGTTTGAGCCGCTAATGACGATGACAAAAACAGTACAAAAGTAAAAGTTAAAAATTTGAGTACATTTTTTAATTTCATAGTTTGAATTTATTATTTAATAAAAACAAATATTAGGGTTTTATTTAAAAACCCAATTAAATTTGTTAAAATTTAGATGTAACGGGGTTTTTTACAGATAACGTAATTTTTAGACGATTAAAGATTCCCTATCAAAAACAATGGTATTTAATCTTCTTACAACTAAAGTCTTTTTATTAAAATTGTAGTTTTGTTTAACAAATATAATTCCTAATACACCCAAAGATGGGCATAGATGTTAGAGCAACAAATGAAAAAATTGAAATTCTGGGCAGTAGCCACTTTTTTAACAATATAAAAGAGCAGCTTTTCAGCTGCTCTTTTGTAAAAATATAAATTAACTTTTATTTTTTTAGAATTGGTAATTAAAACCTAATGAGTAATTAGTACCTAATTGTCCTAATTGCTGCACTTGTGAGGTATATCTAAAACGACCACCACCGGTTTCTCCAGTATCTGCTCTAGACTCATCTGGATATACATCAAAAATATTATTAATATTTCCATTAATATTAATTTTGTCAGTTAAACGGTAAGTAAATCCTAAATCTGTTGCGATTTTAGCACTTAATTCTTGATCTTTTGTTGGGTCTGAAGACGCTAAAGTAACTTCTCCAAAACGCGTATTATTTAGAGAAAAATCCCATTTGTTTTTTGTAAATGCTAACCCTAAAATCATTTTAGATCTTGGTCTAGACGAAGTAATTAAACTTTGCTCTCTTCTGTCAAAAATATCATATCCACTTGCAGATAAAGCACTTGGAGTGTTAATTTTATCAATAGTAACTTTGTTAAAGTTAGCAGAAAAACTTGTATTTAATCTACCTCCTGCAAAATCAATTCTGCTGTAATTTAAAACAATATCTGCTCCTGTATTTTTAGTATCACCTGCATTAATAAAAAATTGCATACCAGAAACCTTATTATCAACTAAAATCTTCTCAACAGGATTTATGTCTGTTGAAAACTCAGCATCTCCTGCAATTTTTCCATCACCATTAATATCTACTATATCTCCAGCATCTTTTCTAAAGGCAATTTGAGAAGAGAATAATACTCTATCATCCACTTTTATTTGATAAAAATCAACCGACGCAGAAAATTTATTATTAAACTTATAAGTAAAACCTGCAGCAATATTTTTAGAAATTTCATGTGTTAGGTTTGGAACTCCTAAAGCAACTACGGCCGGATTATTATTCGCTAATGTACCTTGTAAAACTGGCTCAGAAGAACCTGCTACAATAATATACTGACTGTTCGTTATGTGACGTTGATGCAAGGTTGGTGCTCTAAACCCAGTACTATAAGAAGCTCTTAACGCTCCTTTAGAACCTAGTTTGTAACGCCCGTTAACTTTATAAGAAAAATTATCCCCAGAATCAGAATAATCTTCATAACGTGCAGCAACTCCTAAAAGTAGTGCATCGTTAACATCATAATCTAATTGTGAATAGAATCCGAAGTTATTTCTATTCCATTCACCTGCCTCTGCTGGCTTGACACCTGCAAAAGAATCAGATCCTGCTTTATAATAAGATAATGGATTCCCTTCAAACGCTTCAAAAGTTTCTTTCTTATATTCTATCCCCATCGCTAAATTAACTTTCTCGCTTAATTCTTTTGACACATCAAAGTTACCTACAAGGTTTGAAAAAGCATATCCCCCTGGTTTAAAAGTTCTTGGTGAAAAACCAGTATCTTTTAAATAATCTCTATTTACAGAGTTGTTTACTGTATACATGACATCATTTGCTCCATAAGTTACAGAAGCATCTGCATTCCATTCGTCTCCAAAAGAAAATCTAATTCCACCTGAATTGATATAATCATTAATTGCTGTCTCAAACGTTGGTTGATACCCTATAAAATCATCTGGTCTTGAAGTAATGAAATTAGCATCAGATACGTCTCTTCTCCAGTTTGGAGCTCTGTAGTATGCAAAACTTTTACCAGTTCTTGTGGTATAACCATGAAAAGAATATAGTGTTGCATTTTCACCTAAAGGGTGTTCCATGTTAACAAATAAATCTCTCTTCTCCATTTCTGGTTGACCAACTGTCATATTTCCTGTTGGATTTGCATCATACCATGCATTTTCATTAGGTCTTGCATCTGAAGGTCTTTCACTAGCATACAATGTCCCAGCTCTGTTCGTGATTTCTTGTTTGTAATATCCTAAAGTAAGGTTTACGAAGCCTCCATCTCCAAAAGAGAATGCTGTATTGTAATCTGTTCCAAAATTAAAACCATCTTGCTGTGAAGTAACACCTGCTTTTGATGTTATTGAAGAATATGCTACATCCTTTTTAAGGATGATGTTCATTACACCCGCAATGGCATCAGATCCATAAATTGCAGAGGCTCCGTCTCTTAAAACCTCAACTCTTTCAATAGCAGCAGTAGGAATACTCTTTAAATCTACTCCCACTTCTCCTTTTCCTGGAGTTCTGTTCAAATATACTTGCGCACTTTGATTTTTACGTTTTCCGTTTATTAAAACCAAGGTTCTACTTGGTCCTAAACCACGTAAATCTGCTGGATCGTAATGCGCAGTTGCATCTGAGATCGCTTGATTTTGTGAATTAAAAGAAGGAACTTTAAAAGTTAACATTAAATCTAATGTTGGTTGTCCACTGTTTTTTAATTCTGCAACGTCAATATTATCTATTGGCACAGGAGAATCTAAAATTGTTCGTGGTTTGTTTCTAGAACCAGTTACAACAATTTCATCTAAAGCATTGTCTTCATTCACGACAATTGTTAAATAAGATGCGTTTGTTACATTGACTGTTTTTGTTTCAAAACCCATAGAAGACACCACTAGACTTGTAGGTAAACTTCCTACCGTAATGGAGAATTCTCCATTATCGCTAGAAACGATCCCATTAGAAGTGTTTCCTTTTTCAACAATATTCATGTATGGCAATCCTTCACCAGATGAATCTGTTACTTTTCCTTTTATTGTCTGAGCCGCCAGTGTTGATGACAAAAACAATGCAAAAGCAAAAGTTAAAAATTTAAGTACGTTTTTTAATTTCATGTGTAAATTGTTTAGTGTTTACCCAAATATTATGTTTTTTATTTAAAACAACAAATAAAATTGTTAAAATTTAGATATAAGGACGATTTTTTACGGATTTCGCAATTTTTATTCACCCTATGTTTTTCGACAAAAGTTACCATCTTTAACCTTCTTTTAACAAAGTCTTTTTGTTAAAATTGTAGCTTTGTTTATCAAATTAAATATACAGAAAGAATGGATATAGACGTAAGAGCAATAAATGAAAAAATCGAAATAGAAAGTGCTTTTTTAGATATTCTTACCCTAGAAATGAACAAGGTAATTGTTGGTCAAAAACAAATGATAGAAAGCTTATTAATTGGGCTTTTAGGGAATGGACACATCTTACTGGAAGGAGTCCCAGGACTAGCGAAAACCCTAGCAATTAACACACTTTCAAAAGCAGTTCAAGGAAGTTTTAGCAGGGTTCAATTCACCCCAGACCTATTGCCTGCAGATGTTGTTGGAACAATGATCTACAATATGAAAGAAAACGATTTTGCGATAAAAAAAGGCCCTATTTTTGCAAACTTTGTATTGGCAGATGAGATCAATAGAGCCCCTGCAAAAGTGCAATCAGCACTATTGGAAGCAATGCAAGAGCGTCAAATTACAATTGGAGATACTACTTTTAAGCTAGATGAGCCTTTTCTAGTGATGGCGACTCAAAACCCCGTAGAGCAGGAAGGAACGTATCCATTGCCCGAAGCTCAAGTAGACCGATTTATGTTAAAAGTTGTCATTGACTATCCAAAACTACAGGATGAACAAACCATAATGCGTCAAAATTTATCGGGTGGATTTGCAACAGTAAACCCTGTCGTTTCTGTAGCACAAATTCTAAAAGCAAGAGAAGTTACAAACGAAGTGTATATGGATGAAAAGATTGAAAAATACATTCTAGATATTATTTTTGCAACTCGTTATCCAGAAAAATACAATTTACCACAATTAAAAGATTTAATTGGTTTTGGTGCCTCTCCTCGTGGAAGTATCAATTTAGCGAAAGCTGCAAAATGCTATGCTTTTATCAAAAGAAGAGGTTATGTAATTCCAGAAGATGTTCGGGCTGTAGTCTTTGATGTTTTACGTCACCGTATTGGAATTACTTATGAAGCTGAA
>Ga0209406_1001441_pt1 | contig 17436 bp, 14 predicted proteins | sample COGITO_mtgs_1204_FD_184808 | JGI IMG/M metagenome (GOLD analysis project Ga0209406, IMG submission 184808) | Pelagic marine microbial communities from North Sea - COGITO_mtgs_120426 (SPAdes) (version 2) | ecosystem: Environmental > Aquatic > Marine > Epipelagic ...
TTATGGGTGCGTTTTTTTGAGCCTGATTTCTTATTAAAAGTAGGTGAGTATCGCTTTCCTGCCTTCTCTTCACCGGCTCAAATTATTGACATACTGGGTAGCGGTGTTTCATTGCAATATAAAGTCACGTTTGTTGAAGGTGACAATGCCTTGCAGATGTTAATGCGATTGCCCTCTAACGATACGCTTGAGTTTATTGCTTTGGAGCAAGAAGGTCGTACATTTGATACTTCTCCGCAAGTTATGATGGATATGCTTATGCCATCGGCAATCGGTTTAATGGGCGCGAGTACTCATCCAGAAGGTTGGTTTTTACCTAATACCTATTTTTACAGTAGAGGAGATAGCGCTAGCAGTATACTGCTAAGGGCGCATCTTGCTATGATTGAAGTGTTAGCCGAAGAATGGTCTGCTCGAGATCAAGGTCTGCCTTATCAATCGGCCTATGAAGCATTAATTATGGCTTCATTGATTGAAAAAGAGACAGGCGTGGCTTATGAGCGGCCGCAAATTGCAGGGGTATTTGTAAGGCGTTTGCAAAAACGCATGCGTTTACAAACCGATCCTAGTGTTATTTATGGGATGGGTGCAAAATATAACGGTAACTTACGTAGAGCAGACTTAAAGCGCGATACTGCCTACAACACCTATACGCGCCATGGTTTGCCGCCAACCCCTATAGCGATGCCGGGTCGTGCAGCAATACATGCGGCATTACATCCGCTTGATGGTGATGCGCTTTATTTTGTTGCTAAAGGTGATGGCAGCCATTATTTTTCGGCGACATTAAAAGAGCATCAAGCCGCAGTGCGTAAGTATCAAATTAAACAGCGTCGAGCGAATTATCGTTCGGCACCGACAGCCATTAAAAGTGATGCCGGTTAATTCAATATTGTCATTGGAAGTCAGTAAATAATGTTAAAAGAATCAGCCAAATTTATTACCCTTGAAGGGATGGAAGGGGCGGGCAAGTCTACTAACTTGGCTTATATTTGTGAGTTCTTTGACAAACAAAAAATTAAATACCGAGTGACTCGCGAGCCAGGCGGTACTGAAGTGGCCGAAAAAATACGTGAAGTATTGCTATGCCATCACGATGAACCCTTACATCCTATGTGCGAATTGTTACTCATCTTTGCAGCGCGTGCTCAACATATTGAGCAAGTGATTAAGCCTGCCATCCTATGTGCGAATTGTTACTCATCTTTGCAGCGCGTGCTCAACATATTGAGCAAGTGATTAAGCCTGCTCTGGCAAATGGTGAATGGGTGTTGAGTGATCGCTTTACCGATGCTACTTATGCTTATCAAGGCGAAGGTCGTCAATTAGGTGGCGACAAAGTTGAATTGTTAGAGCAGTTTGTACAAGGAGATTTAAAACCTGATTTAACTATTATTCTTGATGTGCCGGTAGAGTTAAGTGCCGAGCGAGTGAGAGGTCGCGGTGAGCTTGATCGATTTGAAGTTGAACAAGCTGCATTTTTTCAGCGGGTACGTGATGCCTATCACCAGCGGGCGGCCTCAGATGCCGATCGTTATCGCTTAATTGATGCTTCGCAAACACTGTCTGAAGTCCAGGCCGATCTTCAAGCCGTGCTTGATAATGTACCGTTATTTCAGGATTAGTCGTTCATGGCATCAAATAATAATGAACAACTCAACGCCATTTGCTGTGATGGCCCCCGAGGTTTTAGGCCTTGGCATCAGACAGAAGCGGCGCATTTGGTTTTGGCTTATCAAGAACAGCGATTGCCGCATGCGCTGATTTTGGTTGGTCCGCAATATGTAGAGAAAACGCATTTTGCCCGTGAGTTTGCTCAGTTTTTATTATGTTTATCACCACTGAATGGAGTTGCTTGTTCAGAGTGTAAATCGTGTCAGCTATGTGTTGCCGGCACTCATCCCGATTGGATTAATGTCGAGCCCGAAGAGCCGCGTAAAGTATTACGTGTCGATACCATTCGACAGGTACAAGCTCGATTACAGCAAACCGCCCAGCAAGGGGGGAATAAAGTCTGTGTTATTAGTCCTGCAGAACAGATGAATGAAAATGCAGCGAATGCCTTACTTAAAATTTTAGAAGAGCCGCCAGCCAATACCTATTTTTTATTGGTTGCTCATCATGCCAGTAAAATACTACCTACCATTATCTCGCGTTGTCAGCGGTTGAGTTTTGCGATTCCGGCGCAAGATGAAATTATCCATTGGTTAGCTGATGATTTTACCAAAGACGCTATTCAGCAGGCCATTGAAAAGGGACGTGGTTTTCCTGGACGGGTTTACACGTTACTAAATGGCGGTGTCGATACACAATTGGATATGTCGCGGTTAGATGCATTTTTCAGTGGTCGGGAAACCGCTCAAGATATTGCTAAAAACATTGATGCATCACAGTTACCCGATTTTTTAGACGGTTTTTTACGCTTAGCGAGTAACAGTGTAAAAATTAGTCAAGGTGACACGGTTGCAGCCGCTAACAATAGTATACTTAGTCAATTACCTGCCGCGAAATTGCATCAAATTTATGATCGTGTGGCTGCGGCAAAAACCGCACTGGCTCAAAATGCTAATCCACGCTTGTTGCTAGAGTCGCTTTTACTGCAATGCCTGAGTATTTATAGTAGCGATTTATAGCAGCCATTTATAGCAGCCATCTATAACAGCTACTTATAGCAATTTTAATAGCTAAATTGAGATGATAGCGCTAAGCTTTAATGCAGTTTGAATAAATGACTGACGTAAAATGAATTAAGAGTCTGATAACTTCTAAGGTTGAATACGGATAGAGTCATGAGTGACGCACTGAAAACAGGTACAAAAAGCGGTATTTTATCATTAACTATTAAAGATAAAGCGGTGTTGTACGCGGCGTTTATGCCGTTTGTTGAAAATGGCGGTTTATTTATTCCCACCAATAAGGAATATACGATTGGTGATGAAGTTTTTATGTTGCTGAATTTAATGGATGAGCCAGAAAAAATCCCGGTAGCCGGTCGCGTTATTTGGATTACACCGAAACATGCGCAGGGTAATCGTGCGGCAGGTATTGGTGTGCAGTTTAGTTCGCAAGATGATACCGCAACAAAAAAAATAGAAAACTATCTTGCCGGTATTGTTGGTTCTGATCGACCTACGCATACGATGTAAAAATAATAAAATATATTTTAATTTTTATATTTTCTTCTTCTCTTTTTTCTTTATACAGTTTAACTATTCATGATTGTAGATTCCCATTGTCATTTAGATCGTCTGGATATATCGTATATCGCAGTGTGGTGGTAGTATCGATGCTGCTTTGCAACAAGCACGTAGCCAAGGTGTTAGTCAGTTTCTCTGTGTGGGTATTTCACTTGAGACCTTACCTGCCATGATGGATATTGTTGATCAGCATGACGATGTCTATGCCTCTGCAGGTTTTCACCCATTAGAAGATATGAGCCAAGGCTTAGACGCTGCGGCATTAAAGCAATGGGCTTTGGATGATCGTATTGTTGCAGTAGGCGAGACGGGCTTAGATTATTTTTATGCCCAAGAAAGTGCTGAATCGCAACGAGAGCATTTTATTACTCATCTTAAAATAGCGGCAGAGGTCAATAAGCCTGTCATTATTCATTCTAGAGAAGCGCGTGATGATACTTTAGCGGCGATTGCTCAACATGCGGGTTCTGCTGCTGGTGTGTTGCATTGTTTTACTGATACTTGGCCTATGGCTAAGCAAGCCATTGAAGAGGGCTTTTATATTTCTATTTCAGGTATTGTGACCTTTAGAAATGCCAGTGAATTACGCGATGTCGTAAAAAAAATTCCATTAGATCGATTAATGGTAGAGACCGATTCTCCGTATTTAGCCCCAGTACCGCATAGAGGAAAAGCTAACCAACCCGCTTATGTGCGAGAAGTGGCGGAATATATCGCTGAACTTCGAGGGATATCGTTGGAGCAGCTTGCTGAAGCGACAACGGATAATTTTCAACGCTTATTCTTTCGGTCATAGTGTTTAAATCTGACGATCAGTCTGTCAGTCATAAATAAATAAATAAATAAATAAATAAATAAATAAATAGTAAATAGATAGATAAATAACAAGCAAAAAAAACCCTAACCAAAGGCTAGGGTTATGGGGTGAAGATAGGAGTCTAACATGTAAGGCTTTCGCCTTTGAGTCCCTGCGGGGAACAGTCACTCATAGTTTTAATTAAAGACCATGCTGTTAAATTGTTCAATAAGCAATCAGTCGCTTTGTGTGTCGGCGTTCACAGCCCAGACATTAAATAGACAATAAGACAATAAATAGACAATAAGATAATAAATAGACATTAAATAGTTATAACTATTTTTATCTTAATCCTTTGGCATAATGCCCTCATCACGGTACACAGTGCTATCATCCTGAGTCTAATTATCCTGGAAAGAGAAGCGTCGTGCGTTACCTTGGCATTATAGAAGGCTTTTACGGAACATCTTGGTCGTGGGCTGCACGGCGAGATTATCCGCAATTTATGGCGGATGTCGGTTTAAATGCCTACATCTATGCTCCAAAGTCAGATGCAAAGCTTAGAGCTAATTGGTCTGAGCCTTGGAGTGAAACTGAACTAATCGCCTTGCAACAATGCGCGCGTGATTTTCAGCAGCGGGGTATGACGTTTGGTATCGGTATTTCACCGATTGGTTTGTGTGATGCTTCGTCGGGAGATAGTGGTGCTAAGGCCAGACAAAATGCTTTAGCTCAGCTTGACCATAAGCTTGATCAGATCGCATCTATATCGACGGACCTGTTGTGTATTTTATTTGATGACGTGCCTTCGAGTGGTGATCAAATGGCCTCAATGCAGTTGGCCTTGTGTGAGAGGATTCGCGCAAAAGCGAAAGCGCAGAAAATAATGGTTTGTCCGTCGTATTACACGACGGATCCAGTTCTAGAAAAATTATTTGGCCCAAGGCCTGCCGATTATTGGCGAGCATTGGGTAGCGGACTTGATTCTGATGTCGATTTTTTTTGGACCGGCGAGCAAGTGTGCAGTGCAAGTTATAGTGAAGATAACCTGCAGTTGATAGCAGAGCAATTTCAAAGGCCACCGGTGTTATGGGATAATTATCCGGTAAATGACGGCGCAAAGTTAAGTCGTCATTTGCATTTAAAGGCATTTTCTTACCAGCCTTTTTTAACAGAATTAACAGCGGGTCATTTTGCTAACCCGATGAATCAAGCGTATTTGTCGCAACTACCACTAGCGACACTGGCTTTTCAATACGCGCAAATGTCTGCAGATGTTGCTAGTCATAAAAATGCATCTGGGGCAGTGGATGTCTATTGGCGACAATTTGCCAAGCAGCAAATGGGTGAATCTTTGGCCGCTGGTTTATTGGCGGATATAGAGCGGTTTCAAACCCAAGGTTTAGATAATATTTCAATAAGCGATAAAACGTTGTTGATAAAAAAATACAGTGGTTATTCTTCCGTCTATGCAGAGGAAGTTGTAGCTTGGCTAGAGGAGCAATATCGCTTTGATCCAGCTTGTTTAACGGGTTAAACCAATAGCTGGCTAGCGGACTAACGAAATAAATAGCTGGCGAGTATGAAGCGGCTTATTTGTATCAATCGATTATTAATATTTATAGATAAAACGAAAGCTAACGATTAGTAGGTTTGGAGATAGTAATAATGTTCGAAGGTAAAAATCTTTCCCTTAAAAAATTAGATAGCGGTATTGTCGAGCTCTGTTTCGATGGCCCCGGCAGTGTCAATACACTTAATATCGCAACAGTGCTTGAAATTAAAAATGCCGTTGATATGTTAGCTGGCGATAAGTCTGTGAGTGGACTATTAATCACCAGTGGCAAAAGCACGTTTATTGTTGGCGCTGATATCACTGAGTTTACAGAGCTCTTTTCCGGTACAAAAGAAGCGCTTGCCGATGCAATGCTAGAGGTTCATGGCATATTCAATCGCCTTGAAGATTTACCTTTTCCTAAAGTCGCTGCTATTGGTGGTTTTGCGTTAGGCGGTGGCTTTGAGCTAGCGTTAACGGCTGAATATCGCGTTTGCGCCGATGTCGCTGCAGTGGGTTTTCCAGAAGTAAAGTTGGGTATTATCCCAGGTTATGGCGGTACGGTTCGTGCACCACGTTTAATGGGTTGCGATAACGCCGTTGAATGGATTTGTAGTGGTAAGCAAGCTAAAGCAGCCGAGGCGCTTGCATTAGGTGCTGTTGATACCGTTGTGCCGTTAGAGCAAGTTCGGTCTGTTGCACTGGCCATGTTGGCTTCAGCCATAGCCGGTGATCTTGACTTTAATAAACGTCGTGAAGAAAAGAAAACGCCTATTTTACTGAATGATATGGAACGCCTAATGGCTTTTGTTAGTGCTGGTGGTTTTATTGCCGCGCAAGCCGGTCGCAATTATCCTGCGCCAATGTCAGCGTTAAAATCCATAGAAAAAAATGTCACGATGACGCGTGATGATGCCATCAAAATGGAAATTGAACATTTTACTGATTTAGCTTTTACCGATGTCGCGAGTAGTCTGGTTGGTTTGTTTCTCAATGAACAAGCGGTATCGAAAAAAGCCAAGAAGCTGGCAGCTAGTGCAGGAAAGGTTAAGCAAGCTGCTGTGTTAGGGGCAGGGATTATGGGCGGTGGTATTGCTTATCAATCAGCTTCGAAAGGCGTACCAATATTAATGAAGGATATTGCACAGCAAGGCCTAGATACTGGCATGGATGAAGCAGGTGCATTATTTGGTAAGTTAGTCGGTCGCGGAAAAATGTCCGCTACAAAAATGGCCGCCTCGCTTAATAAAATTCAACCGACATTAAACTATTCTGGCATTGAAAATGCTGAAGTGGTTGTCGAAGCCGTTGTTGAAAATCCTAAAGTTAAAAAAATAGTACTTGCTGAGTGTGAGGCATTAATGTCTCCCGATGCCATATTGTGTTCCAACACATCGACTATTCAAATCAGTGAATTAGCCGAAGCCTTAGAGCGACCAGAAAATTTCTGTGGCATGCACTTTTTTAACCCGGTACACAAAATGCCTTTGGTTGAAGTGATTCGCGGTAAAAAGAGTAGTGATGCTGCCGTTGCCAAGGTAATGAGTTATGCCGTTTCACTGGGCAAAACGCCGGTCCTTGTTAATGATTGTGCAGGCTTCTTAGTTAACCGTGTTTTATTCCCTTATTTAGGCAGTGCAAACGGCTTAATCAAAGAGGGCGTTTCTTTTGCCCATATGGATAAAGTGATGGAGCGCTGGGGTTGGCCAATGGGTCCCGCTTATTTGCAAGATGTCGTAGGCTTAGATACTTGTGAGCATGCGTCAAAAGTAATGGCAGCAGCTTTTCCCGATCGTATGCAGCCTAGCTTTAAAAGTGCTGCAGAAGTGTTATTTGATGCCGGCCGCTTTGGTCAAAAAAATGCTATGGGTTTTTATAAATATGCGCCAGATAAAAAAGGTCGCATCCAAAAAGTAGCCGACGACAGTGTCGCTGCGTTACTTGAAGGCCATATTGATGCTAGCACTGAGATGGAAGATGAGACGATTATCGATCGCTTAATGATTCCAATGGCTTTAGAGATGGTGCGATGCCTTGATGAAGGTATTGTTGCTTCACCTGCTGAGGCCGATATGGCGGTTATTATGGGCGTTGGTTTCCCGCCATTTAGAGGCGGTATTTTCCGTTATCTTGATACTGTGGGTATTCAAGCTTTTTGTGACAAGGCAAAGCAGTACAGTGATCTTGGTCCTGAATACGCTTTGCTTGATAGCTTGGTTGCTATGGCTAAAGAAGAGTACGTAGTGCTTGATAGCTTGGTTGCTATGGCTAAAGAAGGGCGAACCTTTTATTAATAGGTTTGAATGAATAAGCCCAACTTAATGAAATAAATTAAATTGCCCGGCCATGAATGGTGAGAGGTAATGATTGGAGAAGAAAAATGAAATTAGCAGATAACACACCAGTGATTATTGATTGTGCTCGTACACCGATGGGGCGCTCTAGAAATGGTATGTACCGCAATGTCCGATCAGATGATCTTGCCGCCGATTTAGTGTCAGAATTGTTGGCTCGTAACGCGGGTATTGACCCTGCAGATATTCATGATGTGATTTGGGGTTGTGTTAACCAAACGGAAGAGCAGTCATTTAATTTGGCGCGTATGATGTCTTTACTTACGCAAATTCCGCATACCGTTCCAGCACAAACGGTTAACCGTTTGTGTGCCTCATCAATGTCAGCTTTACATATTGCCGCGCAGTCAGTGCTTGCCGGTTATGGTGATATTTTTGTGATAGGTGGTTCTGAACATATGGGACATGTACCCATGACTAAAGGCTTAAATCCTAATCCGCGCTTAAGTAAGCATATAGCCAAAGGTTCGGGCATGATGGGTTTAACCGCAGAAGCGCTTGCGATGATGCATGGTATAACGCGCCAACAACAAGATGAGTTCGCGGTGCGTTCACATCAGCGTGCGCATGAAGCCTCAATAAGCGGTCTTTTTGATAAAGAGATTATTGCGCGTGAAGCGCATGATGCTAATGGTGCTTTATTTTTAGCGTCTAAAGATGAAACCATTCGTCCAGAAACAACGGTTGAAACCTTAGGTCAGTTGCGTCCTGCATTTATGCCTAAAGGCGGCACAGTCACTGCGGGTACTTCTTCGCAAATTACAGACGGTGCAGCAGCGATGATTATTATGAGTGCCGGTAAGGCAAGAGCGCTGGGTTTAAAGCCAAAAGCGAAAGTTGTTTCAATGGGTCTCTCAGGTGTTGATCCATCGATTATGGGCTATGGTCCTGTGCCATCGTCGCAGAACGCGATGGAGAGAGCAGGGTTGTCGATTGCCGATATTCAAACCGTTGAGCTGAATGAAGCTTTTGCTGCACAGTCAATTCCAGTATTGAATGGCTTAGGTTTAATGGACGATGTTGATCAGAAGGTTAACCTTTATGGTGGCGCGATTGCATTGGGTCATCCATTGGGCTGTTCTGGCGCAAGAATTATGACAACACTACTGAATGTAATGGAAGAAAAAGATACTGAGATTGGGCTAGCAACAATGTGTGTTGGCTTGGGTCAAGGTGTTAGTACGATATTACAGCGCATATAGATTTTCGTTAGACGGGCTTGGGCTTAAGTTAAATATTTATCCAATGTTTGCTTAAGTTCGGCTTCAACAACTGGGGTTAGCGCTCCGGTCAATAAGCCTGTTTTAACAGTGACAACGACTTCATTGGGTAGCAGGCAGAGCTTGCCGGACATATCCAAGTGTTTAAACGTTAGCGTGTTGTTATTCTCTTTAGGTTTAAGCTGAAATTTCTGTTGTAACAGCTGGGCTAATTGTTCGGTAAGTGCACGAATTTCACTGGGGCTTTTGCTGTGCTTCTTGTTTAAACGGATAGTCGGCATGGGTTTCCAGGCAAATTTTTTTGAGGTCTAGCCAGTATAGCCGATAGGCTCAAAAGCCTTTCTAGGCCAGCAAAAGGGATGTTTGACACGCTAAAATTGAATTTTAGCGTGTAAATCTTCCTAAACAAGCGAATATAGCGTTTCTTTGCTCAGGAATGGTTGATCAATGCTGCCTAAGTATGGGAGAATCCGCATCCTTTTTTGGCAGGCAGAACAATTTGCTGCCTTGCGGCTAGTTGTCTTAGACAACGTTGAGTTCTGACAAAAAAGATAGAAGTACGACCTAGTAAGTAGCAAATGGCTGGTTTAATTTAGCCGACTTTGCGGACGTGGCGAAATTGGTATACGCGCTGGATTTAGGTTCCAGTGGGGCAACCCGTGAGAGTTCGAGTCTCTCCGTCCGCACCATAATAAATAACTTTTATTGATTGGCGTATCTATTAGCGTATCTATAAGGTTAAAGAACGGTTTCAGATCAATTGGCCGTCTCCGTTAACTCTGCACTGATAAGCGGGTCTTAAACCAATAAAGGTTGCTCAGCAAACAATTCAAGAACCCATACAAACACTCGAACCTCTGACGATTACTCTCAATTACTCTCAGTGGTCCGATTAAAATGACGATAGAGGTAAAATCCATGCAGGTTTCCGTCGAAGCGACAGAAGGGCTAGAGCGCAAATTAACCGTAGCCATTCCGGCTGAGCAAATTGATACTGAGGTGAATAGTCGCCTTGCTAGTTCAGCAAAGAAAATTCGTTTGGATGGTTTCCGTCCAGGAAAAGTACCTCGTAAAGTGGTTAAGCAGCGTTTCGGTGATTCGATTCGTGCCGAGGTATTGAGCGAGCTGGCTAATCAATCTTTCCAAAAAGCCGTTATGCAAGAAGAATTGCGTCCAGTGGGCCAACCTTCTATTGTTCCTACTAATAATGTTGAAGGCGAAAATTTTGAATTCGTCGCGACCTTTGAAGTCTATCCTGAAGTCGTGCTTGCCGATTGTGCAGCCATTTCAGTTGAAAAATTGACGTCAGAAATTACTGATAACGATGTTCAAGGCATGATTGATAAGCTGCTTGATCAGCAATCGACTTGGACTGTTGTAGAGCGTGCTGCTGCAAATGGCGATCAATTGAATATTGATTTTGCCGGTACTAAAGACGGTGAAGCCTTTGAGGGCGGCAGCGCTGAAGGTACAGAATTAGAACTAGGTTCAAAACGCATGATCGAAGGTTTTGAAGCTGGACTAGAAGGCGCGAAAGCCGGTGAAGAAGTGGTTTTAAATCTCACTTTCCCAGATGATTATCACGCTGAAGACCTTAAAGGTGCTGCAGTCGTATTTACTGTGACTGTTAATACTGTGAGTGAGAAAACGCTACCAGAAATGAACGCTGAGTTTTTTGCGAAATTCGAAGTAGAAGGCGATCTTGACGATTTTAAATCAAACGTTAAAGACAATATGACACGTCAGCTAGCGGATGCCGTTGAGCGTCACACTAAGCAGCAAGTGATGGACGGATTGTTCGAGAACAATAAAGTCGACTTGCCGGCCGCTATGATTGCAGAAGAGGTCGTTGCTCTTCGTCAGCAATCATTGACTCAGTTTGGTGCCGCTGCCGAAAATTTTGATATGTCTTTACTGCCTGATACCTTGTTTGAAGAGCAGGCCCGTAAGCGTGTAGCGCTAGGTGTTATTTTAAGCCAAGCTGTTGAGCATTTTGAAGTGAAACCTGATCGCGAAAAGCTAATGACTTTTATTGATGAGTTAGCTGCGTCATATGATGACCCTGAAGAAGTTAAAAAACACTACATGGGTGATGAAACGCGCATGCAGCAAGTGCAATTAATGTTGGTTGAAAAAACCGTCGTTGAAAAGGTACTTGAAGTTGCACAGGTCACAGAAAAAGTCAGCTCTTATGACGATGTTGTACAGACGTCTCAAGCAGGTGCAAATTAAGCGGGATTATCCTTGGCTTATTTGCAGAAATTGCTTAGCATAGCAGTATCTAAGCGACTACACTTGGCGAAGGTGTAGTCGCTTTTTTGATTGTCCTTCCTTGTAAAGTTAAGGAGCGACAACATAAAGACCATAAATAGCGGTGATAGACTTTTCTTTCGATGTAACATCGAAAAATTGATAATACGCAACTGATAACCTTGTTAGGAGTACGAAAATTGATCGAAACAAATGGTAGCGAAGCGATTAAAAATCTGGGATTAGTTCCCATGGTAGTGGAGCAAACCGCCAGAGGTGAGCGATCTTATGATATCTATTCACGATTATTAAAAGAGCGTGTTATTTTTGTGGTTGGGCCCGTCGAAGATAATATGGCCAATCTTATTGTCGCTCAGTTGCTGTTCTTAGAGTCAGAGAATCCCGATAAAGATATTAGCTTGTACATCAACTCACCAGGTGGTGCGGTAACAGCCGGTCTTGCTATTTATGACACTATGCAATTTATTAAGCCAGATGTGAGCACTGTTTGTCTGGGTCAAGCGGCCAGCATGGGTGCCTTCTTATTATCTGGTGGCGCCAAAGGTAAGCGCTTTTGTCAGCCAAACTCTCGCGTCATGATTCACCAGCCCAGTGGTGGTGCGCAAGGTCAAGCAACGGATATCGATATTCAAGCCAAAGAAATCTTAATTATCCGTGAAAAATTGAATCGATTGATGGCCGAGCATACGGGTCAACCAATGGAAACTATTGAGCGTGATACTGAGCGTGATAACTTTATGGATGCGCTAACAGCTAAAGAATACGGCTTAGTCGATGAAGTATTAGGTGTTCGCGAAGAAGAGACCGTTAAGTCTTAGTGTTTCGTGAAGAGGCTTGTCAGTGGCAGGCCTCTTTGTACTTTGTAATGCTTAGATCGATGATAGAGCAATCCGCTGGATTGTTAATGCCGTATATAAGGCATTGAACAATGATTTTAAGTAACTGATTTATCAGGCTTTACTAGGCTTTTAATTATAAAAAGTAGCATCCTTTATCGCGTTTGTTGTATCTATCTCAATTTTTGCCTCGGATGTTCGCAATAATCGCTCTAGCGCTAACTATTATCCATACTAGTGCTAGAGTTATTAATAGAAGAAAAGCCTTTTAAAGAGCGGAGACTTTTCGTATAAAGGGTGTCAATAATAGTCGTAGAACATGCTTTGTTATAGCTTAAGGGTATAGCTTAAAGGTATGAAGCTCGATAAAACTAATTTGTTTAAAATGCATTCCAATATGTATTTAAAGTGTGAGGTTAAGTTCCATGACTGATAACAGCAAAGAAGGCGATAGCGGAAAACTGCTTTACTGTTCTTTTTGTGGCAAAAGCCAGCATGAAGTGCGCAAGTTAATTGCCGGACCTTCGGTCTTTATTTGCGATGAGTGTGTTGATCTTTGTAACGATATCATTCGTGAAGAAGTTCAAGAGAGCACATCTGAAGGCGGCCAAGATAAGCTTCCGACACCTGTTGAAATAGATAATATCCTTGATGAATATGTTATCGGCCAACAGCGCGCCAAAAAAGTGCTTGCTGTAGCGGTATACAATCATTACAAGCGTCTTCGTCACGACAGTGAAGAGAAAAACGGCATAGAGCTAGGTAAAAGTAATATCTTACTCGTAGGCCCAACGGGTAGTGGTAAAACCCTATTAGCCGAAACCTTAGCGCGATTGTTAGATGTGCCATTCACTATCGCTGATGCGACCACATTAACTGAAGCGGGTTATGTGGGTGAAGATGTTGAAAACATTATTCAAAAGTTATTGCAAAAATGCGATTACGATGTAGAGAAAGCGCAAGTCGGTATCGTTTATATTGATGAAATTGATAAGATTTCTAGAAAGTCTGACAACCCATCGATTACTCGTGATGTATCGGGTGAGGGTGTTCAGCAGGCCCTACTTAAATTAATCGAAGGCACGGTAGCCTCGGTACCACCACAAGGTGGCCGCAAGCATCCGCAGCAAGAATTCCTGCAAGTTGATACCTCTAACATTCTCTTTATTTGTGGTGGCGCGTTTGCCGGCCTTGATAAAGTGATTCGTGATCGTTCTGAAAAGAGCGGTATTGGTTTTAACGCCGAAGTGAAAAGCAAAGATAAGAAAAAGAATTTTGGTGAGGTGTTACAAGACCTTGAGCCAGAAGATTTAGTGCGTTACGGTTTAATTCCTGAATTTGTAGGTCGTTTGCCGGTTATTGCGACACTTGAAGAGCTTGACCAAGATGCCTTAGTGCGTATTTTGACTGAGCCAAAAAACTCTTTAACTCGTCAGTACGCAAAATTATTTGAGATGGAAGGCGTTGATATTGATTTTCGCGAAGACGCTTTGCGTTCAATTGCGACGCGTGCCATGGTCCGTAAAACCGGAGCTCGTGGCCTTCGTTCAATACTCGAGTCCGTATTGTTAGACACTATGTACAAAATACCTTCTCAAGTGGGTGTTTCCAAAGTCGTTATAGATAGTTCAGTAATAACAGGCGATTCGGAACCTTTGATTGTTTATCAAGATACCGCTAAAACTGCTTCAGACGAATCATAGAACCTCCCCATGCTTCGCGGCTTATTCAATAGCCGTATGGGGGGTTGTAAACTGGATTTGAGTCTCCATATATCAATAGTGTATGAATTGTTATGCTTCTTTGTTCTTAATGTGAGTCATTGAAGCCTAACTCAATCTGAATAGTCGGTGTTTGTAGCAGTACTTTAAGTTTGCATAGTTTTTACTCACAAGTTTAAAAACTTACACCGTCTGTCCGTTATTCTTAGAGGTATACAATGACCTTAAAACTTCCGCTTTTACCCTTACGAGATGTTGTCGTTTATCCGCAAATGGTTGTCCCGCTTTTTGTTGGTCGCGAAAAATCGATTAGAGCGCTTGATGCGGCAATGGCCGATGACAAACAAATACTGTTAGTTTCTCAAATGGAAGCTGAAGTTGATGACCCTTCAATCGAAGGGCTCTATAACGTTGGTACTGTGTCGACTATTTTACAAATGCTTAAACTCCCCGATGGGACAGTCAAAGTATTAGTAGAAGGTGGTAGCAGGGCGACGATTTTATCGATGCAAGAAGTAGAAAGCCTTGAAGATGATGAAGAGTTTGCCTTTATTGATGCCGAAGTTGAATTGGTCGAAGATCAACCCGTCGATGAAAAATCTGGGGCAGAGTTAATCGCGGTTCTTAATTCTCAGTTTGAACAGTATGTGAAAGTCAGCAAAAAAGTGCCTGCTGAAGTCTTGTCATCACTGTCGGGTATTGAGTCAGTAACTCGTTTTGTCGATACCATTGCCACTCACCTCGTCTTAGAAGTTGGCCAAAAACAAGAAATACTCGAATCCAATGAAGTGGCTGAACGTGCCGAATTGTTAATGGGCTTTATGGATGAAGAAGTTGATCTTCATGGCGTAGAGAAAAAAATACGTGGGCGCGTTAAAAAACAGATGGAGAAGTCGCAGCGCGAGTATTATCTTAATGAGCAAATGAAAGCGATTCAAAAAGAACTCGGGGACATGGAAGATGTGCCTAATGAGTTTGATGAGTTGCAAAATAAAGTTAACGAAGCGGGTATGACAGAAGAGGCTGAGAAAAAAGTCAATGCTGAACTATCAAAGCTGAAAATGATGTCGCCGATGTCAGCTGAAGCATCGGTAGTTAGAAGTTATATTGATTGCTTAGTCGGCGTGCCATGGAAAAAACGCAGTAAAATTCGTCATGATTTGATTCGCGCAGAAAAAATTCTTAATGAAGATCATTTTGGGCTTGAAGAAGTTAAAGATCGTATTGTTGAATATCTCGCGGTTCAAAAACGGGTTAAAAAATTAAAAGGTCCAGTGCTTTGTTTGGTGGGCCCACCAGGGGTAGGTAAAACCTCCTTAGGTGAATCGTTAGCGCGTGCAACTAATCGTAAGTTTGTGCGTATGGCGCTTGGTGGTGTTCGTGATGAGTCTGAAATTCGAGGTCATCGTCGCACTTATATCGGTTCTATGCCGGGTAAAATTATTCAGAAGCTCTCTAAGACGGGCGTTAAGAACCCATTATTCTTGTTAGATGAAATTGATAAAATGGGTATGGATAACCGTGGTGATCCTGCATCGGCTTTATTAGAAGTGTTAGATCCAGAACAAAACCATACATTCAACGATCATTATCTTGAAGTGGATTATGATTTATCAGATGTAATGTTTGTTTGTACATCGAATTCAATGAATATTCCTGCGCCCTTACTTGATCGTATGGAAGTTATTCGTATTCCTGGTTATACCGAAGACGAAAAGCTCAATATTGCAGAGCGTTATTTGCTCCCTAAACAGCTTAAAGATAATGGCGTGAAGGCTGGTGAGCTCCAGATAGAAAATTCTGCATTGGTTTCATTGATTCGTCATTACACGCGCGAAGCGGGTGTGCGCTCATTAGATCGACAAATCGCAAAGGTTATTCGCAAGGTCGTTAAGGCAATTACGGCTAAAGAAGTGAGTGCGCCGGTTGTTGTTAGTGAGGATAATTTAGAAATCTATAGCGGTGTAGAGAAATTCAAATACGGACAGGCCGATGAAAAGAATCGTATTGGTCAAGTCACTGGTTTAGCTTGGACCTCTGTTGGCGGTGAGTTACTCACCATTGAAGTGGCGACGGTTCCAGGTAAAGGTCGTCAAGTCAAAACGGGTTCATTGGGCGATGTTATGCAAGAGTCTATTCTTGCAGCAACCACCGTTGTTCGTTCGCGAGCGCAAGTGCTTGGCATCGCTTCAGACTTTCATGAAAAGGTGGATTGTCATTTTCATGTGCCTGAAGGCGCCACACCTAAAGATGGCCCAAGTGCAGGCGTCGGCATGTGCACAGCATTAGTGTCATCATTAACTCAAATTCCGGTTCGTTCTGATGTGGCCATGACGGGTGAGATTACATTACGTGGTCAGGTACTGCCTATTGGTGGATTGAAAGAAAAGCTACTTGCGGCACATCGAGGCGGTATAAAAACGGTCGTTATTCCCGATGAAAATGAACGGGACCTTAAAGAGATTCCTGAAAACATTAAAGCGGCATTAACCATTAAGCCAGTAAAATGGTTGGATGAAGTACTTGAAATTGCCTTAGAGAGTATGCCTAATCCATTAAGTGATGAGGAATTTAAGCAAACCGCAGCTACGGCAGCGAACGTCCAAGGTGACAGTGGAAGTGACAACGGACAGGATGGTCGCGTCAAAACACACTGATTAAAATTTAAGCCTTTGCAGTTAGAGGTGCCTATTCACCTCTAACTGCTCATTTAAGGTCTTTATTAACCCTTTTTTTAAATAAAATAGCCTAGTAAGGCCGTGGTTTCTTGACCGCTAAGGCCTCACTTGGTGTAAAATGCGTGCTTTACAAAAAACGATTATAGGGTTGAGAGCTGTATAGCTTTTGACACCAAATAAATTCAAATTCTATATATTAATTTTAAATTCTATTCTTAGGGGATACCGAATGAACAAATCAGACTTAATTGACGCGATTGCACTGTCAGCGGACATTTCTAAAGCAGCGGCGGGCCGAGCGCTTGATGCAACTGTTGATACTATTGCTGACGCTTTGAAAGAGGGTGATCAAGTTGCTTTAGTTGGTTTTGGTACTTTTCAAGTGAAAGATCGTGCTGCTAGAACAGGTCGTAATCCGCAAACAGGTGAACCTATCCAAATTAAAGCATCTCGCGTGCCTGGTTTTAAAGCCGGTAAAGCATTAAAAGATGCCGTTAACTAAGAAAGTCTTTAGAGAAAAGCTAAGCAGTGTGTCAGCGCTTAGTTTTCAGGCTTAGGTTCAATTATCGATAAAAGTTAATACCGTAAATGGCGCATCAATTTCATTGAAATGATGCGCTATTTTTTTTTGAGTGAAATGAATATGCTTCGATCAATTCGTGACAATGTTAAAGGCAAGGCCGCTAAGGTTATTTTGGGCATTATGATTGTCCCATTTGTATTCTTTGGTGTCGGTTCGTTAGTTGACGGCGGTGGCGTGAGCGATGTGCTTATCGTAAACGGTGAAACTGTCGATCAAAATGAACTG
>Ga0209406_1001453_pt1 | contig 17339 bp, 23 predicted proteins | sample COGITO_mtgs_1204_FD_184808 | JGI IMG/M metagenome (GOLD analysis project Ga0209406, IMG submission 184808) | Pelagic marine microbial communities from North Sea - COGITO_mtgs_120426 (SPAdes) (version 2) | ecosystem: Environmental > Aquatic > Marine > Epipelagic ...
CGAAGGTTTCGTCTGGCAGTTGTTGCCCCGGACATACTAAGACGGGACGTCCAGCGCCATACAGAGCTGATTTTAAGGAGCTTTGACCAAGATTGCGCTCCCGCTGTGGTTTTGGCAAAACAATCAAATCAGCCAAACGACCTGCCTGTTTAACAACGTCGGCCATGCGCCCTTCCTTTTCGGAAAAAGTACAGGTCGCAAAACCACCAGATATTGGCTTGTCCGTCAGCCCAAAGTCCCGCGAAAGCCGACGCAAAATACCACGCAAGTGATCTTCCTGGCGGTTTGCCAGCTCAGCGGCTTGCTCCATCATAACTTTGCGAGCAAAATCGTTAAGAGATAGCCCAGGTGGCATCAAATCATGCGCCTGCGCTCGACAATGCACCACGTCAACCTTTGCGTTGTGCTTTTTGGCCAGCTCCGCTGCGTGCCCCAGTACCGTAGCAACCATACCATCCCCGCGTACCGGGACCAGTATCGATTTTATCATGACTAACCCCCCCTCGTCCTAAGCTATCCATGCCTCAGTTACGGACCGTCAAAGCCAAATGCATTATGGCGTATCACGGCTTGTATGTGAGCGTAATTTTATTTCGTCAAGATCTATTTTTTAGTAATTTTATTACTAGTAAGATTTTTATTTATTATTAAGACTTTGTATATTAGTTATTTTTAGTACACATTTGCATACTTACGAGTTACGAACACTAAAGGAAAACCACGGTCAGGGAAGACAAACCAGTCACACGGTGCTGTCAGACGAATGAGAACTCGCATCAGATTGCTGGCGCAGCCTGAACCTATGCGCTCAATAATTGACGCCACTCAGTAAGAGCGACGGCGAGGTTCAGCTGGAAATTGTCTCGTGAGTAGAAGTGGCGTTCCTGCAGCCACATACAGCCAACCTAACCCAACACCCAACCTGTTTAACGCCCTGAGCGAGTCACCGTGGCACCAGCGGGAAAGCAGCATACCGTAAGGCGGATGATCGAGGGGCTAGTTAAGGTACCTGCATGGAGAGTGTTTTGTCGTACGAAGAGGCTACGAGACCACCCGGCCCGTCTCAAGTTAGTTTTGTCTGACAGTACCCACCAATCTCAAACAAATTAAATTTCCTAATAACATTTCTTAAAAAGAGACCTGATCCCCACCTTTGAGCCCAAGAATTGCACGCGCTTCGTCTGGAGTTGCGACCTGCAGACCAAGTGTTTCAATTATGTTGCGGACTTTTTTGACCTGTACAGCATTCGATGATGCTAACTCTCCACGCCCAGCCCAGAGACTATCTTCGAGACCTACACGGACATTGCCACCTAGCGTGGCGGCCTGTGTGGCTATGCGGAACTGATTTGCGCCCGCACCCAACACAGACCAGCGGTAATCCTCTCCAAAAAGTCGGTCGGCCGTGCGCTTCATATGCAAAACATCTTCAGAATGTCCGCCAATGCCACCAAGTAGGCCAAAAACAGACTGAACAAAAAAGGGCGCTTTGACCAACCCGCGATCAGCAAAATGCGCCAAATTGTAAAGATGTGAGATGTCATAGCATTCGAACTCAAAGCGTGTTCCGTTCCCATAGCAAGTCTTCAAAACGTATTCGATGTCCTTAAATGAATTACGAAAGACGAGATCTTTCGAACCTTCCAGATGCTCACGTTCCCATTTGTGCTTAAATTCTTTAAAGCGGTTTAGCATCGGGTAGAGCCCAAAGTTCATTGAACCCATGTTCAACGAGGCGAGTTCCGGCTGATAGGTAGCCGCGGGGGAAGCGCGCTCCATAACACTCATATAAGGACTGCCACCCGTGGTAATGTTCAAAACCGCGTTCGTGCTTTGTTTAATCCTCGGCAGGAACGGAGCAAAGGCTTCAGCACTCTGATCAGGACGTCCATCTTCAGGGTTGCGAGCATGCAAGTGCAAGATGGCGGCACCAGCCTCAGAGGCCGCAAGCGATTCTGAAATGATCTCCTCAGGCGTTACCGGGAGATACGGCGACATAGATGGCGTATGGATAGCTCCTGTAATTGCACAGGTGATAATAACCTTACCCTGATGTGTATTAGTCGTACTCATGTTCAGACTTTCTCCTATTTCTCATAGAGTTTCGACGTTGCCATCGACTCCAAGTGATTGTCCCGATAAATTAAAACCAAGATCAGAAACCAAAAAAGCCACAGTCGTGGCGACATCTTTCGGCGATGTCATCCGACGCAATGAAATGCTTTTAAGATAAGTATTACGCATGGCATCAATATTAACGCCTGTCGCCTCTGCCCGATCAAGGATTACCCCTTCCATGCGCGGACCCTCGATAATACCAGGCAACACAGCGTTGACGCGGATGTTGTCTGGGCCCAACTCTTTAGCGAGACTTTGAGTTAAGCCGACAACGCCGAATTTCGCTGCCGAGTAAGGAGTCCGATAAGCATAACCGTGCTTCGCCGCAGCCGAGGCCATGTTTACTATTGCGCCCCCCCCACTAGCCTTGATCATAGGAATGGCTTGACGCGCGCAGAGAAATTGGCCGGTCAGGCAAACATCAATACACCGGCGCCAATCATCTGGCGAAAGATCTTCAAGATTGCCAGTTGGCCCGGCTATACCGGCATTATTAACCAAAGCATCAAGCCCACCAAATTCATTTTGGACTTTATAAAAGAATGCCTCCACCTCGGAAGTATCAGATACATCCGCTTGCTCAGCTATGCAGCCTGCTAAATCTAGGCTTGCTTTATCCAGCGCTGCACGGTCAATATCGCAGATCGCAACCCGTACACCCTGTTTATGAAGCAGCTCCGCGATTGCAAAACCAATGCCGCTAGCGCCTGCTGTCACGACAACTCTCTTGCCGTTCAGACCAGGTAAAAGCATAGCTGGTCGATTTCCGTTCGTGCCATTCTTGTGGTTAGTCATAAAGTCTCCCTTCAAAAGAAGCTTTAACCCTAGCAATAACATGGTTAGCTTGGAAGCTAATTACAAAAGGTTTGAGGCAAGCCATCAGTAAGTGAGTCAGCACAATCATAGCAGACAATAATCCATCGGCATTATCCAATTCCGGGACATGTTAATTGCTGCGTGATCTGTTAGTTTGGCTAATTTCAGTCGAGGATTCAGGCTTTGCATCTCGGCTAGCTATGATTTTAGCATTTATGGCCGCATTATTCCACGCCAGCTTTGCCGCACTTCAAAATGGCCGTGACTGAGTATAGAATAAACACGAACACTTAATTCTTTATTTCGTATTTCTTAATTGTTTTACCCCACACCTCGTCCATACTAACAAATGTAAAACCAGATGAAATTAATATTTTTTCTGACGCAATATTATCAGGTAACACGATACCAATGATCTTCTTTAATTTAAGTTGATCACAACCATATTTAATGACGCTATTTGCTGCCTCTTTTGCAATCCCTCGTCCCCACGCCGACTGGCTAAATCTATACCCAAAATCCACCCCATAATTTTCCATTAAAAACCCACAAATCCCAATTGGGTTCAAATCTTCTTTACTTCTAACGGCGTATCTTCCAAATCCAAGCTGCAAATAACTATCAATATTTTCAGAAATATATTGGCGAGTTTCGTCAAAAGTTTTTACTTTTCCATCAATAAACTTTCTAACCACTGGGTCGGAATCCAAGTCGGTTAAGAACTGAAGATCGTTGAGGCTCAGATTGTTGATGACTAGACGTTCTGTTTCTAGATACATCTTTTATCTCCAAATGAAGGCAAGTTGATTTTATAGTGTGGATGCGCCATCTACGGTACCACTAGACTTACTCGCGTAGACGAGCTGATACGTGTTGTTACCCTTCACGCCGCAGTTGTGGCATCTTGCTTTCTGACGTACCTCGTAGGCTGAATTACAGTGAGATAGCCTACATTGCGATAGCTACAATGTTCGTCATAACTGTTCCTCATAATATCTTAAGAGTGAATATATGATGCAAATCATTCTAACTGCATGGTGATGATCTTTAAGAAGTAGCCATACAGCGGTGCTAACAATGCAACAGCCATCGCTGGCATTATCATACTAAAGTCCATCTTTGCAGCAAAGTCCGTTCCCGCAATCAAACTTACGCCCACCAAGAAGCCGAGCCAGCCACCACGAACACATCCATCACCAAAGCGGGATATTTTATTTGCGCCATGTTTTGCACCTAATGCATGGCCAACGGCGACACCAATCACAAATATTAGCGACATCAAGTCTATTGCTTTATCAAGCCCACCACCCATTTCCAGTGCGCCAAAGAATATACCGACAATGATTACAATTCCCAGAAACTTCATTCGTATTCTCCTCTATTTAGTTGAGTTCTGCCCAATGCGTTTGATCTGATAGTTTTTTAAATCAAGAGGCTTTACGCTTTCGGGCTGCTTAGATACTGATTTCCTCCTGACATGTTTAATTTTGTTCTTTTCAAGCTCTGCAGTCATAAGAAGCTTACTGTGAGTCCATTTCTTCATGCATTTGTAGATGCATCTCGTAAATGTCTTCTTTCTCACTGAGAAGATCAATTAAAGTCCAAAGCCAGGCATCTGCTGCTATCATTGCAAGCGATACAGTGGATAAAAGCAAGCAAATTTTTGTTAAGCTAGTCATCGGATTTTCCCTGTGTTGCCATTCACTTTATAACATAGGAGCGGATAATTTCTATTCTTTTCAATACCACAGTTATTGTACCAGCGAGGACCCTCTAGCGCTCCTCATGGGCCGTGGTGTCCCATCCCATGACAGCTATAAGGTTTGCTGCCTCTAGCATCGTATGGTGCTTACAGAGACCACAAGTGATGCTGAGTTGGTGCTGCGGGATGGTGGAGAGTTTGGTCACCCACGCTTCATAACAGGAGTGACCTCAAAGTTACCCATCTCAAGGATTGGATCAAAGGCCGCATCCAATTGCTCAAAAGTATCGGCCTCACATACTATAAACAAAACGTGTTCTAATCTGTTTGAATATTGGGCATGAACTTTCACACCGTGATCTCCAAGGTTAGCTAGTGTTTCACTAAACAAGGGACCTTTTTCTGGGTGGTGTGTCTGACATGTCGAATAGTCATGTGTTGATTTTACTATGAACAACATATTGATTTCCTCTTAATGAACGTAATGTTTAACCAGCGTCACTACTGTTGGCTTAGCTATTCATCTGGTATAAATTTAGTCTAGTCTATATTTTAGAGCAGTACATCAAAACTAAATCTTTACCTTGGATTCACACCTGCAAAATGGTCCAACTTATTTCGTCTGGCAATGAAGCCAAGGGTTCCCTATGGGCTCACACAGAGGCTCCTACAGCGTGTTAATCCACTGTACCGGCCAAAGTGAGGAATCAAAGGCTATCACGCTCGTACGGAGCTAATACGGGCGCTGAGAGGATTGTCCTTGTAAGCTCTTATTTATCAAACAACTTGATACGTGTTGTTACCTTTCGTCACAGTTATGACATCTGGCACTCTGTCGTACCTCATGAGCTGTGGTGTTTATGGGGCAAAAACCACTCCCTAATTTGATATAGATTTTTATTAAAAGTTGCCTCACAATAATCATATCAATAGAAAGTTTGGAGAACAGTAATGTCTAAATCCTTAGCAAGTAAGTCATTTACCAATCCTGATGTTTTGAAAGAGCCAGAAAAAACTCATTCAGCTTCGGTTGATCTAGGTGTGGCGACGGCCACCAAATTAGTGCTTCAACCGGGCTGGAAATGGTCAGAGTGCGTCAAACCTTTGGTGGGTGGTCATAGCTGTCAAGCAGCGCATGTTGGCGTTGTAATTCAAGGTTCAATGACTGTTGCACACGATGACGGGTCTGAAATAACCGTACATGCGGGTGATGCATACACCTTCGCTCCGGGCCATGATGGCTGGGTTAATGGAGATATTGAGTTTATCGGCTATGAAGTCACCGTATCCGCCAAGAATTTTGGAGCGTGGAGTACCGCTAACACGTGAGCCATGGCGACAACTACTGCGTGGCCCATCTTTGAATTATTCTTGCATGGGCCATGCTTGACGCTAACTCTCCAGCCCCTCAGTTTGATCTGATACGTGTTGTTACCCTTCACGCCACAGTTATGGCATCTGGCTCTCTGACGTACCTTGTGGGCCGCACGACCTTAATATCTTTTTGAATTATACGGTAGGCCTCAATAAATGCGCATATCTTTTGGCTACGTTTCATTTAGATATTTCTTTTCGTAGCGTAATGATTGACATGCAGCGCCAATTTCACACTAATTAAACTCTTTAGAATTGGAGAACAGGATGTCATTTTACACGATTTCTCATTGGGAAGCCGATGAGTGGACAGATGAAATGGAAGCTATTGCGAAAGATAAATTTGGACCAATGATTATGTCCGTTGGTGCAAGTTCTGTGGATTTTGTCCAAACTGGAGACAAAACAATGTGTGTTGTAACCAAATACAAAGATGAAGCTACTGGAACGGCTGCTTTAGCAAAGATTGCTGAAATTCGTGGCCAAGCCTCATCAACTCTGCCCATCAGGATGGTTTCTGACGTAAAAGGTTCAGCATTCGTCAGTATGTAATTTAATGAGTGGGCTGAGCGATTAGCCCCTCAATTCCTAGTGCTTTGAAAGTTACTCTAGTCTCACCCTAAACCCTTGCGCCAATCCGCTAATTGTTCATACTTCATGGGCTGTGGTGTCACCTCCAACGACAGCTATCAGGTTTGCTACCTCTAGCATCGTATGGTGCTTACAGAGGCTACAGGTGATGCTGAGTTGGTGCTGGGCATAAATCCTACGATAGTGGCAGCCACCCTAAATGTCTGCAGCCTTTTTGCATTGTGTAATTAATCGCACTTTTCGTACTGGCTTGATAGGCAAGTCGTTGCCTTGGCTTCTATTCCCTTAAGCTCCTCTTCGTTAAATACAAATGCAGCGCCATTATACAGTCCTTCAATAGCAGTATTTCCGTTTGCCATACTGACCGAATACCAAATGACAGCAAGTTCGCTACTTTTAGGCAGGCCACCTTGTCCAAAATGATAAAGTTGCCCTAACAGTCCCTGCGAGTTAGCGTTGCCTTTTATAGCTTCTGCCCTTGCAAGTTTTGCAGCCGCTTCCCAAGCTCTTGCGTCAAAAGCATCCTGTGCAGTTTCATAAGATTGTGCCGAAGCGCTTGAGCCAAAAAATGCAAGCACGCATAAAGTCATAAGTTGTCTCACTTGGTTCTCCATATAATTATCTAATTATCGATTATAAAAGACTAGCAAGAACACTACTTAATACCACGCCATATCTTAAAGCGGTTTTGCGATACTGTTTTCAACGTAAATATTTAGTGCAGTCATACAAATGAGAATTCGCATCGGATTAATGACACTGCCTATTTTGAGGTTTCTACGAGAACTATTCCGACCTAACCCCAGCCCCATCCATCGCAACATCAAGGAGGCGTAGTCTCCGACTACTTGAATTACCCGTGTAAACGATCTGATACGTGTTGTTACCCTTCACCCCACAGTTATGGCATCTGGCTCTCTGACGTACCTCGTGGGCTGTGGTATCGCCTCCAACGACAGCTATCAGGTTTGCTACCTTTAGAAGCGTATGGTGCTTACAGAGGCCGCAGGTGATGCTGAGTTGGTGCTGTGGGATAGTCGAGAGTTTGGTCATTGTGGCGCCAGCTTCTTGAGCGCACAGCCAGTATAACACGGCTGCGGCAGTATGTTCGTAGGTGGTTACAATGGCATCGTAGTGGGTTGAGAGGCTTGACTGATAAACAACTGAGTTTTGAGTGGTTATGATGGTGTGTGCTGGATGGCTTTCTGGTCCAATTAAAAGCGCATACATTACTGCGCAGTAATAGTTAATCAATTTTGTTTATACTGAAATAAAAGTTTGGTTAAAATGAAACTTAAATCACTGCTGAACGCTGTCTATGCACGATGTAGATCTAGGTGAGATAGACTGGGTTAAACTTATAAGTATTTTTGTCGTAATTTGATATATAATCATATCTGATTTGGATATAATCAAGTGTTGAGAGAATGTTGTAATGACCGATAAGGAAATTTACGAGCGCATTGATCAAATTCAAAAGCGATTAGATCGCTTCACTTCTTCGCAGGCAACTAAAGTGATTGTCCACGAAAAGCGTAAAGCGTGGAGGTCGTTTGGGTCTGATTGGCCAATATTTCATATAAGGGCGAAGCTCGTGTCCGCGGCAACAAAAGACACTATAAAATACTGCATGGTCATTCTGCTGGTGTTGGGAAATGGAGTCGCTATCGGCGGGGGATACAATAATAGCAACTACGAAGATAAAGTGGTGGTGCGTGCGCCTGTGGACTCCGCTTGGGCTCCTAAGTCCGTAGTGGCGGAGGCCAATGTAGCGAGCGTGATTAATCGCTTGGACAGTCAACCAGCGGTAACGCGGCCAGACATTACTCCAACTACAATTCTTCCAGGCATTCTTGAGGATGTACGACCAGCGCGACCAGCGGTAACGAATAAGATAGTTTATATAACACCTGATGGCGGAGCGCGTACCCTTTACTGCAATCCTGGCCCATGCACCCCAGGTTCTGTCAAAAAGCATGAGAACATATCGGGGTTGCAGATGGGCGTTCCTGTGACGTACGTCTTCAAGGCTTTGAACAAGAACATGCTTAAAAAAGAGATTGATATCGACGCGGTGTTTAAACAAGCCGAATCTCTCATAGAGTCCCAAGCAATTGCAACAAAAGATAAAAATTGGGTTCGCGCAATAAGCATACCCATTAGTCGGGTAATTCGCGCCAGGGCAGTATATGAAAAAAGACAAGCAGACGGTGACAACTCCGTAGTGTCAGTAGAGGATGATGCGTTGTGTACTGACTATGATCACGACGGTACTTGTGTGGATTAAAAAATGTGACCATGATTAGAGATTGTCCGATCTTCTGTGTATGAGTAATTCGGTCCATGCTTCACCAATGAAGGAGCATCATAAAAATGACGATATCTAATGATCGACTTAACGACAAACTTGAGTGCTTGCTGAAAGATGCGTTAATCAAGAAGGCGTCGGTTGAGGCTCGTAACTAGCAAGCTCCGACCTCCAATGCCCTGAACCACTCAAACAGTGATAGTACGACGCCTTGCTTAATTCAACCTTTCCCATGACCTGTAGTCGTCCGGCGCCAGCTTGAACCAGTGCTTTTCCCTTGGATCACTGACGTATGGCTATTGGAACACGACACCGAAGTATTGCTTTACCTTGGATTCCCACCTGAAAAACGGGCCAACCCAATTCGTTCTCCCATGAATCCTAGGGTCCCATCAGCCTTATGGAGAGCCTCGTACAAGTACTATAGCGTAGGCTTGCGAAGTTGTGTCCGTTAATCCACTTGGTTGCTCCAACGTGCTTTCATGCGCTGTACGGTTGTCGCTTGCCATACCTTAGAACGTCCAGAAGGCGTCTGTACCTCGCGTTCAGTCAGGAACCTAGCTAGAGCCTTGGGTGGTGCGTCTGGTGACATACCGCAGTACTTGGCTGACAAACTCAGCTACCTGCTAACATCGTGCCTTATCCTGTCGTTATTCTGAGTATGACAGATCATGAGCGCATAATTATCACATCAGTCTGGAACGACATGGGCCTTCGCATGAAGCTAGAGGATGATCCTTACAGCTTAACCCAAGATGAGCTTATGGCCTTGCAGAATAATGATCGTCTCAACGACAAACTTAAGCGTTTATTGAAAGATGCTTTGATCCAGAAGGCGTTGGTTCAAGCTCGTAATTAGCAAGCTCAGGTATCCAATCTCATTACCCATTCAAGCATCTATAGTAAGACGCCTTGCTAATCCCAAGCTGCTCCTGAACCTGCACACGCTGCACACCAGCTTCAACCAATGCCTTAACCTTATCTGCTTGTCGCATAGCTGTCGGAACACGTCCTTTATACTTCCCCTCAGCTTTCGCCCTCTTGATGCCCTCGACCTGACGCTCTTTCATCATCTCCCGCTCGAACTGTGCGACAGATACCATCATGTTAAGGATCAGCTTGCCTGTGGCTGTAGTGGTATCAACGGTCTCACTGCCAAGCGATAAGATAACTAAGCCAGCACCTTTGGCTTCGATCTGCTATAATAGCTCACCCATGTGCATCACATTACGAGCCAGACGATCTAGTTTGGTAACGACCAGCTTGTCACCCTCACGAAGCATATCAATAGCTCTGTCGAGTTCACCCCTTGAGGCCACGGCTGATACCTGCTCTTTGAATGTACGTTCACAGCCGTAAGTCTCCAACTCGACTAACTGTGCATCAAACCCTGCTTGCTGGTCTGTGGTACTCGTTCTGGCATATCCGATAAGCATCTTGCACTCCTGTGGACTCATATGATTCTATATATATCTAATGAGACCACCACTGTCTCAGAACTGAGGCAAGCTAATGAGACGAATTGATGCTAAAGGAGGGTTTTAAACTGTCTCAAACGGGTGGCGCACTTGAGCCTGACCTAGTGAGACGCACTTCAATGTGGTAGTTGTATTTAATGTCAATTTAGCTACCATATTCATGTAACCAAGTTTCACGGGGGTATAGTGATGCGACATCCTTCAACAATTTTGACTGCAATTTGCCTGATATGGGCTACGCCGGCATCGACAGAACCCGCTCTTGGTGTTTGGAAGTCGGAACCGGGAGAAACGGGTGGTTACATCCATGTGGAAATCATGCCGTGTGAAAATAATTTATGCGGAATAATCACAGAAGTCGTTGGTAATGACAATCGTTCGATAATTGGCCGTAATATAATCAATGATATGAAGATTAAAGGTAATGGTAAATACAATGGTGGTACGATCTGGGCGCCCGATACAGATAAAACCTATAGATCACATATGACACTTGATGAAGATGTACTGACCGTTAGCGGATGCGTGGCAGTTATTTTGTGCAGAGGGCAAAAATGGACACGACTAAAATGACTTACCCCCTCAGTGGAAATTAAAGCCCACGAAGAAGCCAAGGGCTAAACTCTTGATAATGCTTCGTAACCCAGTAGGTCACACCACGGGCATTATCCCTTCGCCACAACGACAATCATAGCATTGGGGTTGTTAACTATTGTTATTCAATGGGATGGGTGGATACAGACGTGGAGGTGGGTACGAAAACGACCCTGTTGAGTAGCCCTGTGCTTGATGCATAACGGGAATACCACATTGTATGATGTGAAAGTTCATAACCTTGGATAGACGCTCTTATGAAACCAAGGAGATTAAAATGCTTACTAAAATCTACAGAGCGATCATGTTGGCCCAAGCCTCAAGTGCCGCAAACCGTACAGCCGCTTACCTTTCTGACCATCAGTTGAATGACTGGGGATACACTCGTGGTTCCTTCGCAGCAGCTATGGTTGCACAAGTTAAAGCTGATTTTGATGCAGCAGATAAAGCACAAGCTGCTAGTGCTGGGTTCCAACCAGTGACCTTTAGTCAGCTTCCAGCTTAAGCCGCCCATTGTTGCTCACAAGCGCACCAAACAGAAAAACCCTGCCGTATTCATGGCAGGGCTAGTGTCTGTCGGGGGAAATATGAAACGTCGTACATATATCAACGACTACCCTCGCAGAAACTTTAATTAGTTACCAATAGTGGTATTTCTTTATTGATTTAAAACTGGCTACATAACTTATGTCTTAATAACTAGTGGTTTTACTACTTGAGAGGAGCGAGGGCGTATAGCAAGCCTTTTCTCTCGACTGTTTCATGTGTGTCTCTAACGACCTTCTTAGCTTCTTTGTAGCCCTCTGGTGTTGAAGCTTTCTCTGCTAACTCAGGGTCAGACATGATATCCTTAATGTCTTTCTCCCATCTTGCGATTGTTGGACGACTGACCCCAAGGGTATCAGCGTGTTCTTCCTGTGACGGAGAGCTTGTAACATTTGTTACATGCTGGTTTTCTGCCTTGGTTCTAACACCCAAAGCAGCAGCACGTTTTGCGTAGTAATACTCCTTCGCTTCATTACTCCAGTGACCACGTTCCACTTGTTTCATGGTAACGTACTCAATAGCTTCTTCATTTGATGGAGCTTCTTTTATCCAGCCAGTTTCGGCCTATAGGGGGGGTACGCTCGGGCCATATACGTATACCCCCTCAGATTTTTGTAACCAAATTCTTCTGTAGTTTCTCTAATTTAAAGAATCGTTGTCTCAAAATGAAACCTAATGATAGGTTCAAAGGGTATCCTTCGATATTTCCTGTCTCCGTAGTACCTCCCAAGGCCACTCGGAGTTCAAACTGCCAGCTTTCTCAGTATGAGTGGCTGGCGTTTCTTTGGATACTTGAAATCACCAAAAGTCGAACCACCATCTTACTCGGAAATGGCTCATAGCTATTTTCTTCTCCGGGGGAGATTGGCGTTTGTCTAGCGAGAAACGCACATCGTTGGATGGCTATCAACTGTGGGTGAACGCAGCGTGTTAGTCATCCGCCCCTATCTCTACAGGTTGAACTCACAGAAGCCTGCGCACGCGGTTGGTCGTACTAATGGGATTATTTAATTTGATTTGGCAAAAAATTAATGCCAAAACGCTCATATCAGTTGTTCAAATATGGCAGACAGTAAATGCAAGTAAGTGTTCGTGATAATAACGTCGATCAGGCTCTTCGGGCTTTGAAAAAAAAGCTACAGCGCGAAGGCGTGTATCGTGAAATGAAGCTCAAGCAACATTTCGAGAAACCATCTGAGAAAAAGGCGCGTCAGGCGAAAGAAGGACTCAGCCGTCAGCGTAAACTCGCCCGTAAAAAAGCTGAAAAAGAGGGCTGATTATTCTGCATATTTAGCGAATAATCTTTCTATAAAAACTAAAAGGTCACCACCTCAGGTTGGTTTCACATCTGAACCGGTGGAAGTGATCCAATCTTAATTCCTCCCCGTATGTAGGTTAGGAGGAGCTTTACATGACTATTCATCAAGAGTTTTTAAAGTTTGAAGCGGTTCTTGCCCATTGCGAAACTCGAGTATCAGACAGGTCGCTGAGCGCAGCCATGGACTACGGGCGTGAAATGCAGTTTTTCGATAGCACGAACAGGCTATCACAATCAGGTCACCTTTTAGCTGAACTAATATTACCTACCATCGAAGGTAAATAGTCTTCTCACAGAAAACAGGTTGGCTTCGTTCAAAACCCTCATTTTGCATCCTGTTGCTTGTAAAATGGTGATCTTTCGCCACTCACTTGTAGCTTGTCCTTGCCGTCTCGTTCTATCGTGAAAGCCGGAGAAATAGGTCGCCAGTCCATTTCAATACAATACTGAACGAACTCTTTCTGCACCTCTTTGCCAACTTCCAATGCTTCATCTGCTTTACAGATCAGGCAATCATGCAGAATGAATATTGGTCTGGTCAGGCGCTCTACCACCCGCATCAAGATTTCGGTCTCATGGTATGCCAGTGTTTCGCTATCAAGGACACCTTTCTTGAGAGACCCCAGACACTCAAACTTTGGTAGGATTACCCTTCGTATTTCCGTTAACCTCTCCTGAGTAAGCCCAGACTTTCTCATAAGGTCAGTGAGTGTTCTTTGATTGGCTGTTCCTCCACCGATGGCTGACGTTAGAACCGTTTTGACTTCCTCTCGTTCAATGCCTTCGATGAAATATGGGTCTTTAAATCTAATCTTAAATGGAACATGTCCCGTAATTGCGCAGAGGAGGGTAGGGTACATACCACTTACGTCCACCTCAGCTACAGTACTTCCCCCGATGGTACACTTAAGGCGTTCCCTTTCCTTGTTCATGCTTGTCCATGGGCCGAAGAACCTTCCGCCTCTCGTTAGCTCTTTATTGCTGAACGAGCGTGTGGCTCGCCACATCTTAAGGTCACCAAGGGTTAATGGTTCACTTTTCCAAAGTTCCTAAAGTGCAATGGTACGTTTGTCCAAGGCTTCATTGGTGACTTTCTTACCCTTCGCCTCTTTGGCTGATGATTTAGTTGCGTAGGTTAGTTCAGAGGATTGGAACGCAATGCCGTCTGCTAATTCAGGCACAAAACCAGCGATCAAATACCCATTACAATTACCTTCACCATGATAAAGATTTTTTGTCGGTTGTTTGTGATGGGTAATCCAGCCGTTATCAAGGAGAGCTTGCCTTAACTTTTTTACTATTGGGTAACCAACATTTGAGCGTGTACGCCAATAAGCCTCGTCATGTGGCCAACCGATAACCATCTGCCCACCTTTTCGTTGCACTCTGTTGGCAAGGCGCTGGGCTTGAAGAAGGAAACTGGACATTAGTGTGTGTAATTTGCGCAGCGAGACAGGTCTGTTTGAGTGACAGCCGATTTGAATTAGCAGGTGATCAATCTGTTCTTCGTCAATGATGGCTTGTGGTTGTACGACAGGCGATAGAACCTCTGAAAACTGTACAGACGTAAACAGGTGGTCAAGTCTGTCGGGGTTGCTACTGAGGAGCTTCGTTTGGTTCATTTGTGAGCCTACACGCTATTTAAGATATTCTTGAAAATCGTCATTGGACATATCAGGCTCAACAAAAACCGTTTCTTCCCATCTTTCCGGGGCTTTTTGCGGGTTATTACTTTTGCTATCGCCATGAAGGTAAAATTCAAATTGGTTTTGTAAATCCGTCAGCATTTTGACTTGCAAAGACGCTTTAGCCAATTCTCCACCTAGGTAATGTTTCTTCGTTACATTTGTGGAGCTTTGATTGTTTGCAACGGCAATATCTAGCTCGGAATACCCACATAAATTAAGATGCTCAGAAAATGTCCTCCTAAAGTCATGTGTGGTAAAATGTACCATCTTTGTTGCTTCAAGGAATTTGTCTTTAGCTGTCCTGTAACCTGACTGAGTGTAGCCAAATACTGGATCATCATCTTTTTTACGTTGGCCAACTATGCTCTTTAAGCTCCCAACAAGAGGCATCTTGTGTGGCTTCTTATTTTTTGCCACGTCGCCCGTTATTATAAAATAACCATCTTGTACGTCTTTCCACTTTAGCCCAATCACTTCATTTGCACGAAGACCTGTTAGCATAAAGAACATAAATATTCTTGTTATCTTGGGAACTTTTGTACCTGTAGCATCCCGCTTCGATCCGATTAGGTGATGCTGCATTATTTGAACGATTTCGTCTTGGCTGAGGAACCTTTCTCTAGCTTTACCAGATTGTCTCAACCCTTTTTGTTTCAATACCCGTATTGGATTAGGCTCCACGTCATAATAGCTTAGGGTAGAACTCAGATTTCTAAAGGCTTTGTTGACGTAGTCTGAACTCTTTCCAGTGTCTCTTAATTCTAAATAACGGTCTGTAACACGTTTCTTCGTAAGTTGCTGTAAGGGCAGGCTGCGCCAATCCGAAAAGCAGTTGTTAAATGTCTTTTGGTAGTCCCTGATAGTACTGTCCCTGAGAGAGTGGCGTTTTTCGGTTAAATGCTGTTCTAGGGCAAAACCGACTGTTTCTGGTTTAATTTCTTCTTCCTGCGCAGAATACCTAAAATCAATGCCCTTCGCTGCATCGCCAAGCATTGCCTTCGCTTCGGCCTGTGCATCTGATAGAGAAATTAGGTCAACCGAACCTATCTTTTTACGTGTCGCACTTCTCCTACCTCTTATTCGTATTTCCACAAAATAACTGGCTTTACCTTTAGCAGAAACTTCAATACCTAATCCCACAGGATTCGAGCCGTATATGAAGTATCGCTTACCAGTTCCTTCGGGTTCGAGTCTGGCTAAGGTTCGTTGTGTTAAATGTTCTGGCACAAATGATCCCCTGCGAAAGTTGGTAGACGTTTAGTAGACGTAAAACCAGCTTAACAGTAAGGATTATGAAAGCAAGAACGTAGAAAATTCAACGAAATCAATTGGCCCAAGTGGCGGAATGGTAGACGCAGGGGATTCAAAATCCCCCGCCGCGAGGCGTGCCGGTTCGAGTCCGGCCTTGGGTACCAAATCTACTTCATATGCATGATGTATCACACTGATCTGTAAGCAATGTTTTGTTTCAGATGATGTGGAGGTATACACTGTGGTATCCAAAAGCAGTGAGTATTTGTGGAAGAAGAATGAAGTCTTTTACTTTCGTAGGCATGTACCAGTGGACGTGCAAAAGCATTATGAGCGATCAAGTATCGTCATTTGCTTGAAGACCAAGAGCAAACCTTCAGCATTGAGGGCCAGCAAATCAATCGCCAGCAAACTGGATGATTTTTGGTTTAAAATGCGTCTTGCTGATTTGGATGTCCCTGCATCTCACTTGTTGATCAAGGGAAAACCGAAGGAAGCATTTACTTCGTATGCTCCTAATTTGAGTGAAGCTTTATCGAAGTATTGTTCTTTAAAGGGGCAGGGCCGTGCAGCACTCTTCTTCAAAGCAGGGAAGCGCAATGTTGGTTACGTGATTGATCATCTTGGAGATCGCCCAATTGATACCTACAGCTCAGCTGATGCTGCATCATTCAGGGACTCGTTGATAGCGAGAGGGCTCAATGTGTCATCCATAGCTCGTATCTTTGGAACAGTTAAAGCAGTGGTAAATCTCACTATCCAGGAGCTTGGCTTAGACTGTTCAAATGCATTTGCAAATATCTACCTACCCAGGAATGTAGAGGAAAAACGCAAACCATTGCCTGTAGATGAGATCATGTTGATCCAAAAAACGTGTTTGGAAATTGCCGATGAACGCAGACTATTGCTTGCCCTAATATCTGACACTGGGATGCGCCTATCAGAGGCTCTGGGGCTTGTATGGGGCGATGTTGACCTTGAGCATCAGTACCCGCATATCAATCTTGTTCCGCATCTGTGGCGGCCACTCAAGACCTCTGGGAGTAAACGACTTGTTCCACTCGTTGGAGTAGCTTTAACTGCGATAAAACTTATGCATCAGCAGGGGGTTAACACCCAGTTTCTGTTCCCATCGTATACAAATGCTGAACGTTGCAATGGCAACTCAGCTTCAGCGGCTTTGAATAAGTGGATTAAGGCTTACACGAAGCAAGGTGTAGTCCATTCATTCAGGCATAGTTTTCGGGATAGGCTACGTGCCGCTGAGGTGAACACAGAGCTTACAGATCAATTAGGTGGGTGGGCGTTATCATCAGTGGGACAAGGCTATGGAGATGGTCATACGTTGGCGCAAAAGCACAGTGCGATGGAGCGTATAGTGTTGTAGTCACATCATCTGAAACAAAACATTGCTTACAGATCAGTGTGATACATCATGCATATGAAGTAGATTTGGTACCCAAGGCCGGTATTGTTTCCCTTCATATGCACCACGTACAAACTGATGCAAACAATAACAGTACCTTACGTATCTGCAGTTCATAATCAAGCATCA
>Ga0209406_1001454_pt1 | contig 17337 bp, 17 predicted proteins | sample COGITO_mtgs_1204_FD_184808 | JGI IMG/M metagenome (GOLD analysis project Ga0209406, IMG submission 184808) | Pelagic marine microbial communities from North Sea - COGITO_mtgs_120426 (SPAdes) (version 2) | ecosystem: Environmental > Aquatic > Marine > Epipelagic ...
TTTGCCAGAATCTTTAAATGGAATTAATGTAGATATTCCACCTTCTAACTTTGATTGTGATATTTCAACAAATGTAGCAATGTTCATATCAAAAATTAATAAAAAATCCCCAATTGATTTAGCTAATTTTTTAATTAATGAAATAAAGAAACAAGATTTGTTAATTGACTCAATAAATGTAGTAAAACCAGGTTTTATCAATATTAAATTTAAATCAGAATATTGGAATAATTTTATAAAGAATGTAAATGACAATTACATAAATTATGGAACCAATATTAAAGAAAAGAAAAAAAAATATTTAATTGAATTTGTATCTGCCAACCCCACAGGTCCGTTACATGTGGGTCATTGTAGGGGTGCAATTTTGGGTGATGTTATATCTAATCTATTGATATTTAATAAACATGATGTTTCAAAAGAATATTATGTAAATGATTATGGTAATCAAATTATAAATTTTACTAAGTCTGTTTATTATCGAATTAGAGAAATAATTTATAATGAAAACTTTCCAAAAGATAATACAGATCTTTATCCAGGTGACTATTTAATAGATATAGCTAACAATATTATAAAGATCAAAAATGATTATAAATTTGACAATTTTGAGCATATAGCTAAAGAATTAACACTTCTTTCTGTTTCTGAATCTTTAAAATTGATTAAGGGAAATTTAGCAAATCTTGGAATAATTCACGATAAGTTTACTAGTGAAACTACTATTGTCCAAAATAAGGAAGTTGAAAAAGTAATTGAAAATCTTAGACAAAAAAATTTGATCTATCAGGGAAAAATCAAAGCTCCTAAAGGAGATAATGATAGAGGATGGATAGAAAGAGAGCAGCTTTTATTTAGATCTACAGATTTTGGTGATGATAAAGATAGAGCTTTACAAAAATCAGACAAAACATGGACATATTTTGCAAGCGATGTTGCTTACCATCATAACAAATTAGAGAGAAATTATGATGTTTTAATTAATATTTTGGGCGCAGATCATGCCGGCTATATTAAAAGAATTACCTCGGTTGTTGAAGCGTTATCAGGATCTAAGAATAAGTTAGTTTGTAAAGTTAGCCAACTTGTAAAACTTATTAAAGAAGGGAAACCTTTTAAAATGTCTAAAAGAAAAGGAGACTATATAACTGTTGAAGACTTAATTTCTGAAGTTGGAAAGGATGCTACAAGATTTATTATGTTAAATAGAAGTAGTGATGTTGAGCTTGATTTTGATTTTAGCAAAGTCAAAGAAAAATCTAAAGAAAATCCTCTTTATTATGTTCAATACTGTTTTGCCAGAATTTCATCTGTCTTTAGACATGTGGGATTAGATATTAATAAGGATTTAAAAATGAAAGAATATAACTTTAATTATTCTAAAGATGAAATAAATATATTAAAAAAAATTGCTGAATGGCCAAAATGCATAGAAACTGCAAGTTCAAGGCTTGAGCCTCATAGAATACCTATTTACCTTTATGAACTTTCATCTGAATTTCATTCATACTGGAATATGGGCAAAGAAGATAAGAGCAAAAGATTCATAAATGACGATAAAAAAATTCCTAATGATAAATTAGTTTTTTTAAAAATAATATCTAATGTAATTAAAAGTGGTATGTCTATTGTAGGAGTTAGCACTCCTGAAAAAATGTAATGTTTAAAGAGTTAAAATATCTTTTTTTTATATTATTTATAATATTAACTATTTTTTTGGCTGTTGATTATTATTTTTCAGATAATAATAAAAAGAAATCCTACAGATCAGTAAAAGAAATTAATGAAATGATTATTTCTTATTCAGAAAAACTAATTTTGTTAAATAACGACACCGATAATGTTGTAAAATATGTTGAAAAAAATTTAGATAATAAAAAAAAAAATCATAGTTTTTGGAAATTGATAAACAGTGATGATTAATAGAAGAAGTTTTATAATAGGAATTAAATCAACAATATTGAATAAAAAAGAAATATTCTTTTTAAAAAAATATAAACCCTGGGGAATAATTCTTTTTAAGCGCAATATTAAGACAATTAAACAAACAAAAAAATTAACCAATCACATTAAAAAGATATTCAATGATACAAAATACCCTATTTTATTAGATCAAGAAGGAGGTAGGGTTAACAGGCTTACAAATTTTCTAAATAATGATTTATCAACTAGTAAATTTTTTGGAAATTTATATTCTAAAGATAGAAAAATTTTTAATGTTAAATATAATGAATTTATTACAGAAACAGCTAATCATCTTAAGTTAATAGGTGTAAATCTCAATACTGTCCCTGTTCTTGATTTAAGATTAAAAGGTTCAAGCTCCATCATAGGTGATAGATCTTTTTCCCATGATCCCAAAGTAGTTTCAAGAATTGGTGATATTTGCATAGAAAATTTTCATAAAAATAAAATAGGAACCATTATGAAGCATATTCCAGGGCATGGTTTAGCAAAAGTAGATAGCCATAAATTAACACCTACAATCAAACAAAATCTTAAATATTTGTCAAAAAAGGACTTTATACCATTTAAGAACAAGAGATGTCTTTTTGGGATGACGGCACATATTGTCTATTCTCATATTGATAAAGTTTATACAGCCACTCATTCAAAAAAAGTAATAGATATAATTCGTAAAAAAATTAAATTTCAAAATATTTTGTTGTCAGATGATATTTCGATGAAAAGTTTAAAATTTAGTATAAAAGATAATACGATAAAAGCATTCAGTGCTGGATGTGATTTGGTTTTACACTGCAATGGAAATCTTAAGGAAATGAAAGCTGTGGCTATTAATTCTCCATTTTTAAACAAATTTATAATTAAAAAAACATCACAATTTTACAAAATTATAAGCTAATATTTGGAATGTCGATTAATGATTCTAAAAACTTCAATGTTGATCTTGATAATTATCAAGGACCTCTTGATATATTATTAGATTTAGCAAAAGCTCAAAAGGTTAATCTCGAAGATATTTCAATAACTTTATTAGCCGACCAATTTCATAATTATATAAAAAGTCAATCTAATTTGAATTTAGAAGTTGCCTCAGAATATTTATTAATGGCAACTTGGCTTACATATTTAAAATCTAAATTATTATTACCCGGTAATCCTGAAGAAGAATTTAAAGTTTTAGAAGTTGCTGAAAAATTAAAATTACAATTAAAAAAATTGGAATTAATTCGTTTACTTTCTGATCAAATGTTAAAAAGAAAAAGATTAGGTAGAGAAATTAGACTTAGAGGAATCAAAGGTAATATAAGATCAATTTATAGCACGGAATATAAATTAAACTTATACGAATTACTTAAATCTTATTCATCTATTATTATGACAAAAGATTTTCAAAGAATGAATATCCCCAAACTACCTGTTTTCACCACAGAAGATGGCATTAAAAGAATTAAAGAATTTTTTGGTAAACTCATAGATTGGAAAAATATAAATGACTTAATACCCAGTACGTTTAAGAGTGGTCTTAAATATAAACGTACTGGAAAAGCAGGAATTTTTGCTGGATCCCTTGAACTTGTTAAAGAAGGCAATCTTACAATCAAACAAGATAATTTATTTGATGAAATTTATGTTAAGGAAATTAAATGAACAAGGTTAAAAAGAATTTGAAAAATAATATTTTTGAATTTCCAAAAAAAATAAATGTTGGAGAAAAAGAAGTTGAAGCTATAGTTTTTGCAGCAGCAGAACCTTTGGATATTGAAACAATTGAGTCAAAAATTTCAAAAAAAATTAATGTTTTAAAAACTTTAGAAAAACTTCAAACGGATTATTCGTCAAGAGGCATAAATTTAGTTTGTATTTCTAACAAATGGTCATTTAGAACTTCTGAAACTTTATCAAATTTAATGTCACAGGAAAAAACAGTTGAAAAAAAACTTTCAAGAGCTGCAATAGAAACATTGGCAATTATTGTTTATCACCAGCCAGTAACTAGAGCTGAAATTGAGGAAATTAGAGGTGTAGCATTTGGTACGAATACATTGGAAATACTTATGGAGTTAAACTGGGTCAAACCCCAAGGAAGAAAAGATGTTCCTGGTAAACCAATTCAATATGCAACTACTGATGACTTTTTAAGTCATTTCAGTCTTCAAAAATTGTCTGACTTACCTACAGTTGATGAATTGGGATCTGCTGGTTTAATTGATAGTTCAAATATTGATAATGCAATTTTTGGTACTGGTAAGTTTTACAAGGAGAAACAGGAAGAAAAAAAGGAAGATATCTATGAAAATATAGATGAGATGTTAAGCAGCACATTGAATTCCAATGAAGACAAATAAAAAGTTTCTTTAAAATACTATTTAAAAGATGTATAAAAACCTATGAGCATTGGAATTTGGCAAATAGCAATCGTTGTAATTTTAGTTGTCCTACTATTTGGTAGAGGTAAGATTTCTAGTCTAATGGGTGATGTAGCCAAGGGTATTAAAAGTTTTAAAAAAGGAATGGCTTCAGACATTACCGATGAACCAGAGCCAAAAAATATTTCTGAAGATAATCAAGACAGTAAAGACAAAGAGTAAGTCAAATGCCCACTATAGGCTGGTTTGAGATTTTATTAATAGTAGCAGTAGCTATTATTGTAATTGGCCCTAAAGATTTTCCATTTATGTTAAAAAAAGTAGGTTCATGGATTGGTACAACAAAGAGATATATTAACAATATTCAAAGTGAAGTTGCAGATTTAGATATTGAATCTAATGAAATAAAAAAATCAAAAGAAGAGAATAAAAATAAAGATAAAGATAATGACAAAATCTGATAATGACGGAGGCTTCATAAGTCACTTAGCTGAATTAAGAAAAAGATTAATCCATTCATTTATTTTTTTATTCATATTTTTTATAGGATGTTATTTTTTTTCTGAGAGTTTATATGGTTTTTTGGTAGAACCTTTTGCTAAAGCAGTAAAAGAAACTGGTACAGATAGAAGATTGATTTTTACTGCACTACAAGAAACTTTTTTAACTTATTTAAAGGTTTCTTTTTTTGCTGCTTTCTTTGTAACCTGTCCATATATATTAATGCAAATCTGGAAATTTATCGCTCCTGGATTGTATAAGCATGAAAAAATTGCAATAATTCCATACTTAGTTTTAACACCTATATTATTTTTTTTAGGAGGAATGCTTGTTTATTATCTGATAATGCCTCTTGCAATTAAATTTTTTTTATCATTTGAAAGCTCAGGAGCCGCAACTGGTTTGCCTATTCAGCTAGAGGCTAAAGTAAATGAATATTTATCCTTAGTAATGAAGTTAATTTTTGCATTTGGGATTAGTTTTCAGTTACCAGTTGTCTTAAGTTTACTTGCTAGAGTAGGAATTGTTGATGCTCAATTTCTAAGAGAAAGAAGAAAGTATGTTGTTGTAATAATTTTTGCTGCTGCTGCATTATTGACACCACCAGACCCAATAACACAAATTGGTTTAGCCATACCTTTATTGATTTTATATGAATTATCTATATTTTCAGTAAATATTATTGAAAAAAAGAATAAATTAGATGCATAATATTAAAGATATTAGAAGTGATATTTCATCATTTAAAGATGGTCTTAAAAAAAGATTTATTGATGTCGATTTTGAAAAAATTTTATTATTAGATGAAAATAATAGAAAATTTATACAAGAAAAAGAAAATTTAGAAAAAGAAAAAAAAGAAATATCTAAATCTAAAGATAAATCTTTATTTGAAAAATCAAAAGAAATTTCAAAAAAAATTGAAGAAATTTCATCATCTCAAAGTAAAATAAAAAATGAATTAGACAATATTTTAGCATCATTACCGAATTTACCGTATAATGATGTTCCGATAGGTAAAGATGAAAACTCTAATATTGAAATTTTAAAATCAGGAAAAATACCAAATTTTACTTTCAAGCCTAAGTCTCATTATGAGCTAGGTGAAAATCTAAATATGCTTGATTTTGATCTTGCGACAAAAACCACAGGATCTAGATTTGTCTTTGTTAAAGATAAACTTGCTTTACTAGAAAGAGCGATTTCTAATTTTATGCTTGATACTCATATTAATTTAAATGGTTATAAAGAAATATCACCTCCATTAATTGCAACCGACTCTACAATGTTTGGAACAGGTCAATTACCAAAATTTGATAATGATCAGTTTGAACTCAAACTTGATGATTCAAATGATAGAAAGTTTTTAATACCAACTGCTGAAGTGATATTAACCAATATGGTTAAAGATCAGATTATTAATAAAGAAATTCTTCCAATAAGAATGGTTGCATCAACACCATGCTTTAGAAAAGAAGCTGGCAGCTATGGAAAGGACACTAAGGGAATGATTAGGCAACATCAGTTCTACAAAGTTGAAATGGTTAGTATTGTAGAGCCAAACCAATGTTTAGCTGAATTAGATAGAATGACTAACTGTGCAACAAAAATTCTAGACTTGTTAAAACTACCTTACAGAAAGATTATATTATGCTCAGGTGATATGGGTTTTAGTGCAGAAAAAACTTTTGATATTGAAGTTTGGTTACCATCTGAAAATAAATATAGAGAAATTTCAAGCTGTTCCTCTTGTGGTTCTTTTCAAGCCAGAAGAATGAAAGCTAGATATAAAAATAGTAAAAAAGAGACAGTATTTGTTGGAACTCTTAATGGAAGTGGTTTGGCTGTCGGCAGAACAATAGTAGCAATACTTGAAAATTATCAACAAGAGGATGGTTCAATTCTTATTCCAGAGGCTTTAAAACCATACATGAATAATATTGATAAAATCAATAAGATTTAAAGTTGTTTTAATCACTCATTTGTTATAAGTATTCATTTTAATCTAGGAGAAATATGGATCAAGGAATAGGTCAATTTATACCATTAATTTTAATTTTTGTTATTTTTTACTTTTTTTTAATAAGACCTCAACAAAAGAAAGTTAAAGAGCATAAAGCCATGGTTGAGAACTTAACAAGAGGAGACAAAGTTGTTACCTCTGCTGGAATTATTGGAACCATTGAAAGAGTTATTGATAACGAAAAAGTTGAGGTTTTAATTTCTGAAAATGTTAAAGTTGAGATTATTAAATCTACAGGTATTCAAGGTTTACTAAATACACCTGAAGTTAAAAAATAATATCAAGTTGAAGTGTTATATTTTTCAAAATTAAGAATTATTATAATATCTATAATAACTATATTTTTTTTATTTATATCGTTATCAAATTTTTTAAATACTGAAGATAAATTTTTTTCAAACAAAATAAATCTTGGTTTAGATCTACAGGGTGGATCTTATCTTTTACTCGAAATTGATAATGATCCTGTGGAACTTCAAAAATTACAGAACACAGCAACCGATATTAGAAATTTTCTAAACAAGGAAAATATTAAATTTATAGATTTAAGAATATCCAATAAATCTATAATTTTTAATGTAGATCCAACCTTAAAAGAAAAGATAGAGTCTTTTTTTATGGATAAAGATAGTGAGATAAATCCTTATTATCCGCAATACAAATCTCACCAGTTTGACTTAATATCTTCAAATAATGAATTTCAACTAAAGCTTTCAGATTATGGGTTAGTTGAAATTAAAACATCATCACAGGATCAGGCAATTGAAATAGTTAGAAGAAGAGTTGATGAAGTAGGTACAAATGAACCAAATATTCTAAAAAGAGGAAATGATAGAATTTTAGTTGAATTACCAGGTTTAGATGATCCTATGAGGATAAAATCTTTATTAGGAAAAACTGCCAATTTAAGTTTTCGTTTTATAACACAAAATGACAATGATACTTTTGGTGCAGAAATTCTTAAGTACGATGATGAAATAAACGAAGCCTTGGTAAGTAAAAGAATAATTTTGAGTGGTGAAAACCTACTTGATGCACAACCTAATATGAATACTCAAACCAACGAAACAGTTGTGTCTTTCAAACTTGATAGAGTAGGTGCTAAAAGATTTGGTAAAGCTACTACAGAAGGTATTGGCAAACAACTAGCTATAGTTCTTGATGGTAAAATTGTTAGTGCACCTGTAATAAGAGATGCCATAGTAAGTGGATCTGGACAAATTAGTGGAAACTTTACATTTCAATCAGCTACTGATCTAGCTTTACTTCTTAGATCTGGAGCATTGCCAGCCCCACTTAACATAATAGAAGAGCGTACAGTTGGGCCAGATCTTGGACAAGATTCGATAAATGCTGGTATAATTTCACTATGTATTGGATTTGCTTTGGTTATAATTTTTATGATTTATAAGTATAAAGTATTTGGTTTCATTGCAAATATCACTTTGATTGTAAATTTATTTTTTCTGATTGGTATACTGACATTATTTGGAGCAACTTTAACGTTACCTGGAATTGCTGGAATAATATTAACTGTTGGTATGGCTGTTGACGCAAATGTTTTAATTTTTGAGAGAATTAAAGAAGAATTAAGAGAAGAAAAAAATAATATTATAGCATTCGACTCAGGTTATGTTAAATCCAAAACAGCAATCATTGATGCCAATGTAACAACTTTAATTGCAGCAATTATATTATTTTTTATGGGTTCAGGACCAGTTAAAGGGTTTTCTGTAACATTAGCTGTAGGAATATTTACAACATTATTTTCGGTTTATTTTATTGCAAGATTATTAACAAGTTTTTATGTGGTCAAAAATAAAGAAAAACCTAAACTTATTTAGATGATAAATTTTAATAAATTTTATAAATCATTCAGTATAGTCTCAACATTGTTAGTTGCTATTTCAATTATACTTTTATCTTTTAAAGGTCTAAATTTTGGTATTGACTTTAAAGGGGGCACATTAATTGAATTAAGAACACAAGATAACCAAACTAATGTAGCAACTCTTCGTGGTGTATTCAGTAAAATGAATTTAGGGGATGTTAATATTAAAAAATTTGGTCAAGATAGTGATTATTTGATTAAAATTGAAAAAAAAGACACAAGTTCAAATATTATTGAATTAATTAAAGAAGATCTTACCAATTCAATTGGAGAAAATTTTACCTTTAGAAGAGTTGAAAATGTTGGCCCCAAGGTAAGTTCTGAACTCTTAAAGTCTGGTATAACTGCAATACTTTTGTCGTTAGCAGCAATGTTATTTTATATTTGGATAAGATTTGAATGGCAGTTTAGTTTAGGTGCAATTATAGCTTTGTTTCATGATGTTCTAATAACACTTGGTTTATTCTCTCTATTAAATTTAGAAATTAATTTATCGATAGTAGCCGCAGTTTTAACAATAGTTGGCTATTCGATGAATGATACTGTTGTAATTTTTGATCGTGTAAGAGAAAATCTCAGAAAATATTCTGATATTAAAATCTTTGACCTAACTAATAAGTCGATAAATGAAACTCTATCTAGAACTCTAATTACCTCAATAACCACATTACTTGCTTTAGTTTCAATATATTTATTCGGTGGAGAGATACTTAAAGGTTTTTCACTCGCTATGATATTTGGGGTTATTTTTGGAACTTATTCTTCAATCTATATTGCCAATCCAATATTAGTTAAATTAAGAGTATCACAAAAAACTATTATAAAAGAAGAAGCAGAAAAAAATTAATATAAATTTTGTGCCGCTACCATTGAAAGTAACATTGGTAGAGAAAGAAGTGTATTTGTTCTTGAAAACAGCATAGCTGTTCTTGCTGATTTTGCTTTAACATCAGGTTCACACTCAACCATGCCTAAAGCTCTTTTTTGATTTGGCCAAATTATAAACCAAACATTAAATGCCATATATAAACCAAGCCACATACCAATACCTATAGCTGTATATTTTCCTCCACCACCTAAAGTCATAGCATCGTGTAAATAACCATTTAAATAAGCTAAAATTAATCCAGATAGAACTGTTAGTAATGCAGCGTATCTAAAATAAAATAATGCGGCTGGAGCAATAACTTTACCTATAGCGGGCTTTTGTTCATCAGGGATTTTTGGCATATTTGGAATTTGTACAAAGTTAAAATACCAAAGAAGCCCAATCCACATTATAGCAACCGTTACATGAATAAATCTTGTTAACCAACTCCAAAAAATTGTATCAAAATCAAAACCACCATTACCATAAAATAACCCTAGAAAAAAAATTACAGCTAAAGCTAATGATGCGTGAATAGTTTTTGGAAGTGATGATAGTAAATTACCCATAATTAGAATCACTTATACACTAAATTTTTAAATCTTTAACCTCTTTTTAAATTTTTCTTCGAGCATGGGTTTTAAGAATTCACCAGTATAACTACCTTTTATTTTGATAATATCCTCAGGTTTGCCCTCTGCGATAATATTTCCACCTTTGACACCACCTTCAGGTCCCATATCGACAATATAGTCTGCTGTTTTAATTACATCTAGATTATGTTCAATAACAACAACTGTATTTCCTAGAGCTACAAATGTGTGCAATATTTCTAATAGTTTTTTAATATCATGTTGATGAAGACCTGTTGTAGGCTCATCTAATATGTACATAGTTCTTCCTGTAGATCTTTTTGAAAGTTCCTTAGCTAATTTAATACGTTGAGCCTCACCACCAGATAGAGTTGTAGCTTGTTGTCCAATTTTTATATAACCAAGACCTACCTTCTTTAATGTTAATAATTTAGTTTTAATGTTTGAAATATTTTCAAAATATTCACACCCTTCATCTACAGACATGTCTAAAACATCTGCAATACTTTTTCCTTTAAATTTAATCTCTAAGGTTTCTCTGTTATACCTAGTTCCTTTACATTCATCACATTGTATATAAACATCAGGCAAGAAATGCATTTCATAAGTAATTACACCATCACCCTCGCATGCTTCGCAACGACCACCTTTAACATTAAATGAAAATCTTCCAGGTTTATAACCACGAGTTTTTGACTCAGGAAGCGCTGTAAACCAATCTCTAATAGGACCAAAAGCACCAGTATAAGTAGCTGGATTTGATCTAGGTGTTCTTCCAATTGGAGACTGGTCGATATCTATAATTTTATCAATAAGTTCAACTCCCTTATATCCTTTAAATGCTTTTGGTACTTTTCGAGCCTTATTATTTAAGGTTAAATTAAGCGCATGATATAAGGTCTGCAGTATCAACGTGGACTTACCACTTCCAGAAACTCCTGTTACACAAGTAAAACTACCAATTGGTATTTTTAGATCTACATTATTTAAATTATTTCCACATGCACCATTAATTTCTACAAATCTACCATTTTTAGCAAGCCTTCTTATTTTTGGTATTTCGATATATTTTTTGTGAGATAAGTATTGTCCGGTTATGCTATTTTTGTTTTTTAAGATTTCATTATAAGTTCCCTGAGCTATAATTTCTCCACCCTTAGTTCCAGCTTCAGGACCCAAATCAATTATATGATCTGCATTTTCCATAGTTTCTGTATCATGCTCAACAACTATTACAGTGTTTCCTAAATCTCTAAGTCTTTTGAGTGCATCAATTAGTTTAACATTGTCTTTTTGATGTAATCCAATAGATGGCTCATCTAGAACATAAAGAACTCCAGTTAATCCAGAGCCAATCTGAGATGCTAATCTTATTCGTTGAGCCTCTCCACCTGATAAAGTTCCAGACTCACGAGACAGAGTTAGATAATCCAAACCAACATTTAAAAGAAAATTTAATCTTTCATTAATTTCTTTTAAAATATGTTCAGCTATTTTAAATTGTCTTTTATCTAATTTAACTTCTAATTCTTTAAACCACTTAGAGGCATCTAAAATTGATTTTTTTGTAACTTCGCTTATGTTTAGATTATCTATCTTTACACATAAAGCCTCTTCTTTAAGTCTGTTTCCATTACATCCTTCACAGGCTGAATCTGATTGATACTCGGCTATTGCCTCTCTCTTCCATTCACTATCAGATTCCAAAAATCTTCTTTCTAAATTATTGATAACACCCTCAAAAGTTTTCTTGTGTGAATATTTTTCATATCCATCATCATAATTAAATTTTATTTCTTCTTCATCTGAACCAAATAAAATTACATCCTTAATTTTTTTTGGTAATTTTTTCCACTTTTCATCCAATGAGAATCCGTAATGTTTTGCTATTGAAGCTAGTGTTTGTGCATAATATAGCGTTGTAGATTTGGCCCATGGTTCAATTGCTCCATCAGCGATACTTTTTCTATCATCGGGTATTACTAAATTTGGATCTACATTTAGTTTTATGCCAATACCCTCACATTCTGCACAGGCACCGTACGGACTATTAAAAGAAAATAGTCTTGGTTCAATCTCTTCAATAGTAAATCCACTCTCAGGACATGCAAATTTAGTTGAGTAAATTAATTTTTCAATTTTTCTAAACTTTTGAGGTAAGGTTTCATCTTCATATTCAACAAAAACCAAGCCATTTGATAGATTTACAGCCGCCTCTATACTTTCAGCCAACCTATTTCCAAGAGATGAATTAATAACAATTCTATCTACAAGAACCGATATATCGTGTTTGATTTTTTTATCTAAATCAGGAGCTTTTTCAATATCATATAAAACTTCATCTATCTTAATTTTTCTAAAACCTCTTCTTTTATAACTAAGAATGTCTTTTTTATATTCACCCTTACGACCTCTTACTACTGGAGCGTAAATATAAATTGTAGATTTTTTTGGTAATTTTTTTATTAAATCTACAATTTGAGTAATTGTTTGTGATGTTATAGGTTTGCCAGTAAATGGAGAGAATGGTATTCCAGCTCTTGCATAAAGTACTCTCATGTAGTCATATATTTCTGTTACAGTAGCAACTGTTGATCTTGGATTTTTTGAAGTATTTTTTTGTTCTATAGCTATAGCAGGACTTAAACCTTCAATAAGATCAACATTTGGTTTTTTCATTTTATCTAAAAATTGACGTGCATAGGCAGATAAACTTTCAACATAACGTCTTTGTCCCTCAGCATAAATTGTATCAAAAGCAAGAGAGGACTTTCCTGAACCTGAAAGTCCAGTTATGACTACAAATTGATCTTTAGGAATTTCAACTGAAACATTCTTTAAATTATGTTCTTTTGCACCCTTGATAACTATCTTTTTGATCATAATTTTAGTTGCTTTAAATTAATAAAATTAATATTCAGGTTATATTGTGATATAAAAACTAAATAAATAAATAAACATTTTAAAATATTATGGCTGGAAGTTTAAATAAAGTATTATTAATTGGGCGTTTAGGCGCAGACCCTGAGATTAAACAAATGGTAAATGGAAAAAGTGTTGCAAGATTAAGTTTAGCAACAAGCCAAACCTGGAAAGACAAAACTTCTGGTGAAAAAAAAGAAAAGACTGAATGGCACCGTATAGTTGTATTTAATGATGGTTTAGTAAATGTAGTGCAGCAATATCTAAAAAAAGGTGCTCAAATTTATGTTGAAGGTCAAATTGTAACAAGAAAATGGAAAGATGAACAATCTGGACAAGATAAATATTCAACTGAAATTGTAATACAAGGGTACAACTCTTCTCTTACAATGCTTGGTGGTGGCAACACAGGTGGTGGAATTCAAAATGATAATAATCAAGTATCAAATAATAATTTTGAAGACTCGCCACAAACATCAAACGATATGGATGACGAAATTCCATTTTAGTTTTTTATGCCTAACACAGAAATTCCTAAAGATAAAAATATCAAGTTAATTTCGATGCATGACGAGATGAGCTCGTCTTATCTATCTTATGCGATGAGTGTAATTGTAAGTAGGGCACTCCCAGATGTAAGAGATGGCTTAAAACCTGTTCATAGAAGAATATTATTTGCAATGTATAAAGGTGGCTATGATTGGTCTAAACAATTTAGAAAATCTGCAAGAATAGTTGGAGATGTAATTGGTAAATATCACCCACATGGCGATCAATCTGTTTATGACGCTTTAGTTAGAATGGTTCAAGATTTTTCTATGAGCTTACCTTTAGTTGAAGGCCAAGGTAACTTTGGTTCTATAGACGGAGATCCGGCAGCAGCTATGAGGTACACCGAGACAAGATTGGCTAAAGTTTCACAGTATTTAATTGATGATATTGAAAAAAATACTATTGAATATAAAAGCAATTATGATGAAACTGAAAAAGAACCTTCGGTTTTACCCGCGCAATATCCAAATCTGCTAGTTAATGGAGCTGGTGGTATAGCGGTTGGTATGGCTACAAGTATACCACCACATAATCTTGGTGAAATAATTGATGGAACATTAGCTTTAATTGAAAATAAAGACATTAAGATTAAAGATTTAATGAAACATATACCAGGTCCAGATTTTCCAACTGGGGGCGTGATCATTGGTAAGTCAATTATTAAAGATGGATACAATATTGGACGTGGATCTTTTAAAATAAGAGGTGAAATATCTGTTGAAGCACAAAAAAATGGAAGAGAAAGACTTGTTATTACCTCAGTACCTTATCAAGTGAACAAATCAGTACTAAACGAACGTATTGCACAGCTTGTTAGAGAAAAAAAAATTGAAGGTATTAAAGATATTAGAGATGAGTCAAATAGAGAAGGTATAAGAGTTGCTATTGATTTAAGAAATGGTGTGGAGCCTGAGACGATTAAGAGACAACTTTATAAAAATACATCTATAGAAAGTTCTTTTGGTTTTAATACTTTAGCTATAGTTGATGGAAAACCAAAAATATGTAACCTTAAAGAGTTTTTATCTCATTTCTTATCATTTAGAGAAGATGTTGTAATTAAGAAGACTAAATTTGATTTAAAAAAAGCTGAAGATAGAGCACACATATTAATTGGCCTTTCCGTTTCTGTAGAAAACCTAGATAAGATTATTAAGATTATTCGTTCATCAAAAACACCAGATGATGCAAAAAAATCTTTATTAAACACTAAATGGAAAATAAATAAATCTTTAAAATTAATATCCTTAATAGTGGATAAAAAGGGTAAAAATCTTTATTCTTTTTCAGAACCTCAAGTAATTGCAATTTTAGAATTGAGACTACAAAAGTTAACCGCTTTAGGCATCAATGAAATTGAAGTAGAGATTAAAAAATTAGCAGATTTAATAAAAGGATATAAAAAAATAATTAATTCAAAAAAAGAGCTTTTAAAGGTAATAAGTGAAGAGCTTAAAACTATCAAAGAAAAATTTGCTGTACCAAGAAGAACTAAAATTATTGATGCAATTTTGAATTACGATATTGAAGAAACTATTCAAAAAGAGTCAGTAATCATAACAGTTACTTTACAAGGTTATATTAAACGTGGTGCATTAAGTAACGTTAAACAGCAAAAAAGAGGTGGTAAAGGAAAATCTGGTATTGTTACAAGAGATGAAGACTCTGTTGTTAAAACATTATCTGTTAATACGCACACATCATTACTCTTTTTTTCAACCGAAGGTCTTGTTTATAAAATTAAAGCTTGGAAAATTCCCGAAGGATCAACTGCATCTAAAGGAAAATCATTATTCAATATTTTACCTTTAAAAAGTCACCAATCAATTAGCTCTATAATGCCATTTCCTGAAAATGATTGGAAAAATTTGCAAATAGTTTTTGCAACTGCCAAAGGTAAGATTAGAAAAAACAGTCTTGAAGATTTTTCATCTATTAATTCAGCTGGAAAAATTGCAATGAAACTTGATCCAAATGATAAAATTGTTGGGGTTGAAATCTGTAAAGATGATCAAAATATAATGCTAAGTACAAAAAATGGAAAATGTATAAGATTCGAGTCGAAAAAATTAAGAATTTTTAAAGGAAGATCTTCTAAAGGAATAAAAGGTTTAGAATTAGCACCGAATGATGAAATTGTTTCATTATCTATTATTGATCACGTAAAGAATAAAAAAGACTCAAAAACAGAAGAGAGATTTATTTTATCTATAACTGAAAATGGTTATGGTAAAAAAACATTGCATAATGATTACAGGGTAACAAATAGAGGTGGAAAGGGAATTATAGGGATTGTTAATTCTCCAAGAAATGGAAATATATCCTCGAGCTTTCCAGTTTTAGAGGGTGATGAAGTTATGATCTCGACAAATAAAGGTAGAGTTATTAGAGTTGCTGTAAAAGAAATTAGAACAGCGGGAAGAAATACTCAAGGAGTACGTATTATTAAATTATCGGGTGATGAAAAAGTAGTTTCAGCAATAAAAATTGATGATAACTTAGTGTAATGAAAAAAGTTGCTGTGTATCCAGGTACGTTTGATCCTATTACATATGGCCACATAGATGTTATTAAAAAATCCTTAAAATTATTTGAAAGAATTGTCATTGCAGTTTCAGATGGTGCAAATAAAAATTACTTGTTTAATTCTGATGAGAGAATAGAAATCATTAAAAAGGCACTTTTCAAAGACCAAAAATTAAATAAGAGTAAAATTGAGATCATTTCGTTTCAGTCATTAACTACTGATATTTGTAAAAAATATAAATCAAACATAATTTTAAGAGGCCTTAGGGCTGTTTCTGATTTCGAATATGAATTTCAATTAGCGGGCATGAATAGAAAATTAAATAACAATATTGAAACGATTTTTTTAATGTCAGATGTAGAAAACCAGATTATTTCTTCTAGATTTGTAAAAGAAATTATCAAATTAAAAGGTGATATTAGAAAATTTACTACAAAAAGCACAATAAAGTCTTTAAAAGAAAAATATGAATAAATTTATAATCAAAATTTTACTTTTAATCTTTTTAACAACTAATAATGCAACTGCAGAGGAGAACATAATGATTTTAAAACTTAAAGATGGTGATGTAAAAATAGAACTTTTTGAGGACGTGGCACCTAATCATGTAAAAAGGATAAAACAACTCGCTGAAGAAGGTAAATATGATGGTGTAGTTTTTCACAGAGTAATTGATGGTTTCATGGCACAAACTGGCGATGTTAAGTTTGGAAGTTCTACAAGTGACGAGTTTGATCTAAGACGAGCTGGTATGGGTGGTTCAGATCTTCCAGATCTTAAGGAAGAGTTCAGTAATTTACCCCATGAAAGAGGAACGCTATCAATGGCTCGTTCACAAGATCCAAATAGTGCTAATAGTCAATTTTTTATCTGTTTCAAAGAGGCTTCATTTTTAGATAGACAATACACGGTCTTTGGTAAAGTTATTGAAGGAATGGAATTTGTAGATAAGATTAAAAGAGGTGACCAAAATAATAACGGCTCAGTAACGAATCCAGATAAGATTATTAGTTTTAAATAATCATTTAAAAAAATTAATGACGTTAAAAAAATTTAATTTTAATGTCTTGGGAAATGATAACTTTGCCAGAGCTGGTGTTATTGAAACTCATAGAGGAAATATTCAAAC
>Ga0209406_1001462_pt1 | contig 17248 bp, 7 predicted proteins | sample COGITO_mtgs_1204_FD_184808 | JGI IMG/M metagenome (GOLD analysis project Ga0209406, IMG submission 184808) | Pelagic marine microbial communities from North Sea - COGITO_mtgs_120426 (SPAdes) (version 2) | ecosystem: Environmental > Aquatic > Marine > Epipelagic ...
GAGCACGGCGGATTCAGAGACCTGGACACAAGGTTGAAGGTGGACAGCGCGACAGCCTTTCGCGTCGCCTCCATCAGCAAAGCAGTGGTGGCACTTGCCGCGGCAAAACTCGCCGAACAGGGCACCATCGACCCCGACGCCCCCATTGGGAAATACTTGAAATCCCCTCCTGTTCATCCCGCTCTTCCCACAGCGGATATTACCCTGCGGCACTTGTTGAGCCACACCTCGGGCTTGCGCGATGGTGCGGGCTACGGCACTTTCCTTGCGGCCACCTACGCGGCCATTCCAGCTGTACCGCTGCTGTCCGCCGTGTTGGACAGCAACGGCGCTTACTACACCGCAGACATGTGGGACGGTGCGGGGCCCGGCTCTGCGTTCCATTATGCCAACATCAACTTCGGGGTGGCCGCGACGGTGCTTGAAGCGGCCACGGGGTGGCGCTTTGACATGCTCATGGAAAACCTGCTTTTCGGGCCTTTCGGCATCGATGCCGGATTCCAGTTGCAGGACTTGGATGACCCCACAAACTTGGCCGCACTGTACCGGCAGCAAGGCGGAGAATGGGTGCCCCAGGCGGACCACCTCCAAGGCGAATTGCCCCCGGTGCGGGATTGGACAGGCTACCTGCCGGGAACCAATGCGGTGGGGTTTGCTCCCCAAGGGGGGCTGCGCACGAGCGCCCGTTCCCTGTCCTTGTTGGCACGGCTGTGGAGTCATGGCAGTGCGCCGGGAGCGGATGGAAACCCGCTCACCTTCTTGGGTCCCGCGGCACGTGCACAGATGTCGTCGCCACAGTGGAGCTATGACGGCAGCAACGGCGACAATGGACATGGCCTTTTCAACCAATGGGCCAGTGGCCTGCATTTGGCGGCCAGCGGTTTGGGTGAAGATGACGTGGTCCCCGGGTTGGGCATTTCTCCTTTCATCGGCCATCCGGGAGAGGCCTATGGATTGGTCAGCGATGCCTACGCCACGCCCGACGGCGCATGGAACATGGTGTTTCTGACCAATGGAAAATGGGACGGCTATGCCCCGGCCGATGGCAGCGCTTTTTATGCGGTAGAACAGGATGTCTTTGCTCGGCTCAAGGATGATGCCCTGCAGTGTCTGGCCCAACAGGTGCTCGCCTCGCCAGCGATGCAGTGGTCCGTTGTGGCGGGGACACACGTGGGTGACACCCTGGTGCGGATACAGCCCAGTCAACCGGTGCGCGGCACCTTGCTTTGCCAATTGTACACAGCGGATGGGCGCTTGATTTTTGATGGCGACGTGGAAGCCGACGGTCGCCCGGGGCGCAAAAAGCCCGAGGCCATCAGCCCCGCACCAACGGTCCACATCAGCGTGCCCCCGCTGGGTCGCGGGATACACTTTGGCACCGTTGAATGCGGTGACAAGCCCCCTGCACGCTTCATTTTCCTGGTCACCGGTTGAGCTCCGGGGGTGAACCGGTATTTTCGCTTCCATGGAATCTCCTCTCCCATCCAAGTCCGTTTTTCTCACCGGCGCCAGCAGTGGTATCGGTGCGGCCATTGCGCGCTTGCTGGTCGCCCGCGGTCACCGCGTGTGGGCCACGGCCCGCAGGATGGATATGCTGGAGGCCGTGGCGGAAGAAGCCGCGGCAGGCGCCCAGGGTGAAGGCCGCATGGTGCCGTACGCTTTGGATGTCTTGGACCCTGCAGCCCAACAAGAAGCCGTGGCGCGCTGTGTCGCAGCATTTGGGGGGCTCGACGTGGCCATTCCCAATGCCGGGCTGGGTGTCTTCTCCCCCATGGACCAAGCGGACCTCGCCGATTGGCACACCATGGTCGATGTCAACGTCAAAGGCGTGCTGACCACCCTGCACGTCTGCCTTCCCCACCTGATTGAAAGCAGCGGGCTCGTCGTTCAGATCGGATCGGTGGCGTCGCGGATGGTCTTTCCCAACAGCGGCGTCTACTGCGCCACAAAGCATGCCGTTTTGGCCTTGGGCGAGGCCATCCGGCAAGACCTCAAAAGCCAAGTGGCTTCCACCACCATTTGCCCTGGCGCCGTGGACACCTCATTTATCGAGCAAACCCGCGACCCTTCCCTGCTGGACCAATACCGACCGGGCTTCAAGCAGGGCATGCAGCCGGAGTTTGTCGCCCTTCAGGTGCTGCACGCCATGGAAGCGCGGGGACAGGGGGTCATATCCGACATCACCATTCGGCCCGACTTGGCATGAGCAGCCCATCCTCGACTGAGCGCCCACTGCGACTTGTGATGCTGTCGACCTCCGAAGGATGGGGTGGTTTGGAAATGAACCTGCTCCGGCACGCCCGGTGGATGACCCATTCAGGGCACCACGTGCGCATCCTGTGCGCGCTGGATTCTCCACTGCACCGGGCCACGACAGCTTACATCGCGACGGAGATGCCCAAAGGACAGGCCTTGGATTGCAGGACCATTCGACGTGGCAGCCGCTACCTGGCGTTGGCGACGGCCATCCACCGGGCGTCCAGGCTCACGCGCTACAGGGCAGATTGGCTTTGGATCAGGGACCCCCGCGACCTGGACACCTCGGCGTGGGCCCGGCGCATCCTTGGCATGTTTGGCGGCAGAACCCAACTGCTCTTTCACCAGGGGATGCAAATCCCCAAACCGAAGCGTTCCCTCTACCACAGGCTGCGTTACGGCGCCATCGACGCCTGGGTCACCCCGCTGGAATGGCTCAAGGATCAGTTGTGCAAGCACACCCCCGTGCCCGCTTCCAAGGTGCACATCCTCCCTTTGGGATTGGACGATAAATGGTTCGTCCCGGTGACAGACCGCATACAGCAACAGCGCATTTCCAGGCTGGAATTGGGGTTGTCCCAAGAGTCCTTTGTGGTGGCATTGATCGGACGCATCGACCGTAAAAAGGGACAAGACGTCCTGGTCAAGGCATTGGCAGACTTGCCTCAGGATGTGCATGCCCTGATTGTCGGCGACCCCACGCTCGACACCTTGAGCGATTATTTTGATGAGGTCAGGGCTTTCGTGCGCGACCATGAGCTGCAGTGGCGGGTTCACTTCCGGCCCTATGACGATTCTCCCCGCAATGCGTTCATTGCCGCCGATGTGGTCGTGGTATGCTCCACACAGGAAAGCGTGGGCTCGGTGACGCTCGAAGCCATGGCTTCCGGGTGTGCCATCATCGGCACCGACACAGGCGGCACGGCAGAACTGCTTGGGGACGGGCGCGGGTGGACTTTTCCCGCCGGTGATGCGGGCGCGCTCGGCCAAGCGCTGCTCACCTTGCGCAACCACCCGGACGCCATTTTACCGCGGGTGGAGGCTGGCACCAAGTACATCGGGCGCCATGGACGACAGTCACTTTCTGCACGCTGGACCAACTTGTTGCGGCATCAGGCCGCCGGGTAGGCTAATTTTGCCGCCCCATGGCCGCATTGACCCAGGAAATCGCCCGGCGAAAAACCTTCGCCATCATCAGCCACCCCGACGCGGGCAAAACCACGCTGACGGAAAAATTCCTCCTGTTTGGTGGGGCCATTCAAACGGCTGGAGCGGTCAAGTCCAATAAGATCACCAAAACGGCGGCCTCGGACTTCATGGACATCGAGCGGCAGCGTGGCATCTCTGTGGCGACATCGGTCATGGCCTTCGAATACAAGGACAGCCTGATCAACCTCTTGGACACGCCCGGTCACCGCGACTTTGCCGAGGACACCTACCGCACGCTCACCGCAGTGGACAGCGTGATCCTGGTCATCGACTGTGTCAAGGGTGTCGAGGCCCAGACCGAGCGCCTGATGGAGGTGTGCCGCATGCGTGACACCCCCGTCATCATCTTCATCAACAAGATGGACCTGGAGGGGCGGGATGGGTTTGACCTGCTGGATGAACTCGAGGACAAGCTCAGCATCAAGGTCTGTCCCCTCTCCTGGCCCATCAGCCAGGGCCACACTTTTCAGGGTGTGTACAACTTGTTTGACAGCACCCTGCGGCTTTTCCAAAGCCACAAGCAAAAGATCACCGAGGACCTGCTCAGCATCGAAGGGCTCGACGATCCGGCCATAGACGAAATGGTCGGCGATGAACACGCGGCCCAGCTGCGTGAAGACGTCGAAATGGTCCAAGGTGTCTACGACGCGTTGGACATGGACGCCTATGCCCGGGGCGAGGTGGCGCCGGTATTTTTTGGATCGGCGGTCAACAACTTCGGTGTGCAGGAGATGCTGGACTCTTTTATCCGCATTGCCCCCACCCCTCGGCCGCGCGCCACTACCCAACGCGAAGTGGCCCCCACCGAGGAGAAATTCAGCGGCTTCATCTTCAAGATTCACGCCAACATCGATCCGCGGCACCGCGACCGCATCGCCTTCCTCCGCGTGTGCAGCGGGACCTTCAAGCGCGGGGCTTTTTACACCCACACACGGCTGGGCAAGAAGCTCAAATTTGCCAACCCCGCGACCTTCATGGCCTCTTCCAAAGAGGTCGTGGACGAAGCCTACCCCGGAGATGTCGTGGGCCTCTACGATACGGGCAACTTCAAAATTGGCGACACGTTGACCGAGGGCGAAGACCTGCAGTTCCAGGGGATTCCCAGCTTCTCTCCCGAGATTTTCAAGGAGCTGCAGAATGACGACCCGATGAAATCCAAGCAGTTGGAAAAGGGCATTCAACAGTTGACCGACGAAGGGGTGGCCCAGCTTTTTGTCATGAATCCGGGCAACCGCAAGGTGGTGGGCACGGTCGGCGAGCTGCAATTCGAAGTCATTCAATACCGCCTCGAGCACGAGTACGGCGCCAAAGCCACCTTTGTCCCGAAGCGCTTCCACAAGGCCTGCTGGCTGACCGGAGACGAAGAGAAAATCGCGGAATTCAAGCGGCTCAAGGTGTCGGAAATGGCGGTGGATAAAGACGGCAACGACGTCTATTTGGCCCCCTCCCAATTCCTGCTCGACATGGAGCAAGGCAACTTCCCGGAGATCACCTTCCACACCACTTCGGAGTTCAAGACTGCCCAAGCGGTGTAAATTCCTGCGCCGGGGCCGTCTGCCCTGCTACCTTTGGCACATGCCGTCCTTGTTTCGCATTGCAATGTTGACCGCTTTTTTTGCCGTTGCCCATGCCGGGCTTGGGCAATCTGATACGGTCGCCGCGCCCATGGTGGTGCAACTGACCGGAGTGGTGGTCGAGGGAGACTCATTGGGGCCTGTGCCCTTCGCAACGGTCTACCGGGCGCGCGACCAGCGCGGCACCATCACAGACGAATACGGGTTTTTTGCCATCCCGGCGCGCGTGGGCGACACGATTCGCTTCAGCGCCATTGGCCTCAACACCGGTACCCTCGTGGTCCCTGATCTCACTGGACAGGAAATGCCCGACCGCATGAGCGTGGTGCAGCCCCTTGGGCGTGACACGGTGATCATGGACGTGGCGCGCATATACCCTTGGCCAAGCCGGGAGCGCTTCAAAGAGGAGTTCATGTCGCTGCGTCTCGAGGCCGACGCCCGGGAGCGTGCCCGCCGCAACCTCGACTTTGACCCGATGGCCCTCTACGACCGCATGGCCGATATGGGCTCCAGCCCACAAGAGAATTTCAGGGTGCTCCAAGCGAGACAGGCCGAAATGGCCGGTTATCAAGGCGGTGTGATGCCGGTGAGCCTGCTCAACCCGCTGGCGTGGGGCCAGTTCATCAACGCCCTGCGCAACGGGGATTACCGCAAGCGCTGACGCCGTGCAACATCTTTGGTCGTCCTCCGTTTCACAGGGCATGCGTGTGCTTGGCATAGCCGCCGTTGGGTGGTGCTTGTTTCTTCCGCTCGCCGCCCAGACCGGGTGGGTCTATGGTTGTGTCTTAGACGAAGAAGGCTTCCTCATGGAGGACGTGACGGTCAAATCCGCAGGGGCGGACATGAGCCGGTCCAATGCCGATGGGAAATACGACGTCATGGCCAGCGATTCGGTCCTGTTGGCGCTCACGTTTTCTGCTCCTGGATACGCCGACAAGGTGTTCAATGCATTCCCCACACCCCAAGGAACGCTGCTCAATGTTGAGATGGAGCCGCTGGTGGAAACTTACCGTGTGTATGGCCGGGTGACCGATGGACAAGGTGCCCCCTTGCCCGGCGCTACCGTCCTGCCGTTGGGCAGCCGGTCGGCCGCAGTGACCGATGTGAATGGCCGGTTTGAATTGCTCCTTCGCGACAATGTTGAAGTGCGCATCCGGTTCAGCTTTATTGGATTCGATGCGGTCACCCGCGCAGTCACCCCGACGGTGGAAGGGACGCGGCTCGATGTGATTTTGAGGGCGGGCGTTGCCCTGCAGCAAGCCGAAGTAGAAGCCGATGGCACCCGGAGCAGTCCCGTGCAAAAGATCGACCCCCGCATCGCCTCCCGGGTACCCAGTGTGCGCGGCACGGTGGAAGACCTGCTGATTCAGGCACCGGTCAACTTCACGAGCGAGCTTTCGAGTGCGTACAATGTGCGCGGCGGCAGCTTTGACGAGAACCTGGTATATGTCAATGGCATCGAGGTGTACCGCCCCTTTTTGGTGCGGGCGGGACAGCAAGAAGGGCTGTCGTTTCCCAACCCTGACATGATACAGTCCATCCGTTTCTCAGCGGGTGGCTTTGAAGCGAAATACGGCGACAGGATGAGCTCGGTACTCGACATCCGCTACCGGCGGCCGCAGGGTTTTGCGGGGCGCGCCTCGGTGAGCCTGCTCGGCGCCCAGTTCCAAGCAGAGGACGTCTCTGAAGACAAGCGCTGGACCTACAACATGGGCATGCGCTACCGCAACAACGGCTACGTGCTCGGCAGCCTTGATGAAGCCGGTGAATACCGGCCCGTGTACACCGACTTGCAGGGCTACGTGACCTACGACCCCGATGGGTATGGACCTTGGGAGATTCAGGCGCTGGCCACGGTCGCACAAAACAAGTACCAATTCATTCCGCAGACGCGGGAGACCAACGTAGGCACCATCAACGAGGCACTGCGCCTGACGGTCTACTTTGACGGCCAGGAGGTCACGCAATACCGCACGGGCTTTGCCGCGCTGGCCGCCGAGCGCGTCACCCCCACCTCTCGGGTCCGCTTCATCGGCTCGGCTTTTCGCACCAACGAGGAAGAGACCTTTGACATTCTCGGTGGGTATTTCCTGAGCCAGCTCGAGCGCGACCCGGGGTCCGATGCCTTTGGCGAGGCGCTGGGGCTGCAAGGCATTGGTTATTTCCTCAACCACGCCAGAAACAACCTCAAGGCCACGGTATTGACCGGCAGTGCACGCGGCTCCTTCACCTGGGACAAGGAGGCCCACCTCACGGAATGGGGCGCACAGGTGCGGCACGAAGTCATCGACGATGTGCTCAACGAATGGGAGTTGGTGGACAGCGCGGGCTACATCCTCCCCCACCCACCGGATGTCATCGGCTATGCCGACGACGATGACCGCCCCTTTCAGCAGATTTTATTGCAAGACGTGGTCCGCACGCAAAACCGCACGTCCTCCAGCCGCCTGATGGCCTACGCGCAGGACACATGGAAGGGCACCTGGTCAGACGGCAGCGAATGGCAGGTGCATGCCGGCGCGCGCCTGCACCACTGGACCTTTAACGGTCAGACTGTGGGCGGCCCCCGGGTCCACGCTTCGTGGAAGCCCAAGTGGGTGCTGGGAACGGACACCCTTGGTAACCGCATCCTGCGCGATGTGGTCTTCAACCTCTCCGGCGGCTGGTATTGGCAGCCCGCTTTCTATCGCGAGATGCGCGACCTCTCTGGTCAGGTCAATCCGGACATCCGCGCCCAGCGGGCGTTGCACGCCATCGCCGGCGCCAACTACCGCTTCAACTGGCACGGCCGGCCCTTCATCCTCAACGCCGAGGCCTACCACAAGGACTTGGCCTCGTTGATCCCCTATGAGGTCGAAAACGTCCGCCTGCGCTACTACGCCTCCAACAACGCCGTGGGCCGCGCCACCGGCCTCGACGTCATGCTCAACGGCGAGTTCATCGACGGCATTCAAAGCTGGATGCGCATGAGCTTCCTCAACGCGCAAGAAGACATTACCGACGACGGCTACTACGATTACTACAACGCTGCAGGCGAGCTCATCGTCCCCGGCTACTCCTTTGACCCGGTCGCCACCGACAGCACCTTGGTCCAGCCTGGCTTTATCCCCCGCGCCACCGATCAGCGCTTCTCGCTGTCCATGCTGTTTCAGGACGAGATGCCGGGCGCGCCAGAATACAAGGTGCTGCTGAGCATTTTTTACGGCACCGGGCTGCCCTTTGGCCCCCCTGACTTTGACCGCTACAAAGACACCCTGCGCCTCCCCGCTTACCGCCGGGTGGACATCGGCTTCTCCCGCGACCTCTTCCTCGGAGAGCGGGGCCGCATCAAGAAGAACGGCTCCGACCGCGCCAAGCCCCTCGAAGGCTTCGTCGCGCTCGAGGTCTTCAACCTGCTCGGCATCCGCAACACCATCAACCACACGTGGATACAGGACGTCACGGGCCGGCGCTACGCCATCCCGAATTACCTGACCGCACGGCGCCTCAACCTCAAGTTCGCCATCCGCTTCTAAAAGCGGAGCCCGCCTTGTTGGGGCGGGCTCCTTTTGGTTTGGTTCAATGGGGCGCGAAAGCCCCTTGACGCATTACTCGTCGTCGTTGAGGGTACCCTCATCGTTCATGCCATCACCCATAGGGGCATCGCCCTGGTTGTCGGCAGGTTGGTTGCTTCCATCCTCCTCATCTACTTCTACTTCCAAGCACGTTTGGAAGAGCGTCAGGAAAGGAATGAAGTCAAACGCGGAGTAGCAGGAGTCCGCTCCCATGAACGGGTTGTAGTCTGGGCCGCCTGTGGTGTCGAGGCCGCACTCGCCAAAGAGGCACAACAAGTGCGTCAGGTCGGCCACCGTGTAGCAGTAGTCGCCGTTCCAGTCCGGGTTGAAGTCCGGCGGAATCAAGGCCTCCACCTCGTCGCAAAGTCCGTCCTCGTCCTCGTCGTTCAGGCAGTTACCATCGCAGTCGAGGTAGAACTCGGCGGGGTATGTGCAGGTGCTGTCCTCCTCGGTGGCTTCCGGGAGGAAGTTGCAGGCAATCTCGTCGGTACAGCCATCCACTTCGTCCTCGTCACAGACCAAGTCGCCGTCGGTGTCGTTCAGGCAGACGCCGTCGCAATCGACATTGTCCGCACCGTAGAGGTCGATGGGGTAATCGCACTGACCAGCATCCGTCGCGGTGGGGTCATAGTTGCAGGCGTCCTCCTGCTGGCAGCCCACGATCTCGTCCTCGTCGCACACGAGGTCACCATCGGCATCATTCAGGCAGTTGCCGTCACAGTCCACGTAGTCCTTGCCGTAGAGGTCAATCGGGTATTCACAGGGCGCGGGGTCGGTGGCGGCAGGGTCGTAGTTGCAGGCCGTCGATTCTTGACAGCCCACGATTTCGTCATCGTTGCAAACGCCATCGTCATCGTCGTCATTGTCCACAATCACGCCGTCCTCACAGGTCTCGCAGATGCCGTCGACGAATGTGCAGGAGCCGTCATCGATGGTAGCCTCGTTGTCGTAGTTGCAGCCCGCAGCGTCAGTACAACCGGCGCAGCTCAGGTACTCGCAGGAACCATCGTTGTCGGTGGCGGCTGCATCGTAGTTGCACGCGCCGTCCTCCGCACAGCCCTCCACTTCGAGCTCGTCACAGACGCCATCACCGTCGCTGTCGTTGAGGCAGTTGCCATCACAGTCGAAGTACAGCTCAGCGTAAGTACAGGAACCGTCATCGTCGGTGGCCGCACTGTTGTAGTTGCAGGCCATGTCGTCCTGGCAGCCCGGGATCTCCAGCTCGTCGCACACGCCGTCTCCGTCGCTGTCGTTGAGGCAGTTGCCGTCGCAATCGTAGTACTGCTCAGCGTATGTGCAGGAACCGTCGTTGTCCGTGGCAGCGGTATCGTAGTTGCAGGCACCCTCGTCATCGCAACCAGGGACTTCCTCTTCGTCGCAAACAAGGTCGCCGTCAATGTCGTTCAGGCAGTTGCCTGCGCAGTCCACGATATCCGAAGCGGGATAGGTGCAGGAGCCGTCGTCCTCAGTGGCCGCCGGTACGTAGTTACAGGCGGTGGCGTCGGTACACCCTTCGGCCTCCAACTCGTCGCAGATGCCATCAGTATCGCCGTCGTTGATGCAGTTGCCGTCACAATCGTAGTAGAGGTCCGGGTATGTGCAAGAGCCATCGTCTTCGGTGGCTGCAGCATCATAGTTGCACGCCGTGGCATCGTCACATCCGAGAACTTCCTCCTCATCGCACACGAGGTCGCCATCGGCATCGTTTAAGCAATTGCCGTCACAGTCCACGATGTCCGAGGCGGGATAGGTGCAGGTGCCGTCTTCCTCCGTAGCCCCTGCGTCGTAATTGCAGGCCATATCGTCGGTGCAACCATCGACTTCGAACGCGTCGCAGACCAAATCACCATCGCTGTCGTTCAAGCAGTTCCCATCGCAATCGTAGTTGTCGGCAGCATAGGTGCACGAAGCATCATCGTCTGTGGCCGTCCCATCAAAATTGCAAGCCGTGGCATCGGTACAGCCGGGGATCTCCTCCTCGTCGCACACCAGGTCGGCATCGGCATCGTTCAAGCAATTGCCATCACAATCGAGGAAAGCACTGCCGTACAGGTCGAGTGGGTAGACGCACGAGCCGTCATCATCGGACACCGTATCATCGTAGTTGCAGGCCGTGGGGTCGGTGCACCCCCCCGCTCCTGCCGGGAAGTAGAAAGTATCCCGGAACTCGTTGGCTCCATCACCATTGATGAAGACCTGGGTATACAATTGCCCGCTGAGGTCTCCATCGGTGGTGAATTGGCCCACCAACACCTTCAAGTCATCGCCGGCCACACCGTTGGCATCACCGTTCAAGGCATACCAAGCGCCCCCAATGGGGTCATCGATGGCAATATTGCCGCCTGGAAGACCTCCACCGAGATCGAAGTTGGTCGCCCAGGGATTGCTAGTGGATTGAACGGTACTGACGGCCGCCTCTCCAGCGGCGGCATTTGGGGAACCCTCCAAACCGATGGTTACCCAACTGTCATATGCGAGGTCGGGATAAACAGGAAAAAGGAGGCTGTTGATTCCGTTGGGGGTTGCCGCTCCGAGTAAGGCATGATGAAAACTCGTCGTCGTATTGACATAGGTCGGGTTGGTCACATCACCAGAAACCGACGACATAAAGTCATCGGCGTTGGTTGTTGTTACGTACAGACGTGTGCAGCTGTAGCCGGTCAAGTCTGTGACGCCCAATGCACCTGCCAAAATACCGATGTCTTCGGAAACCACCTCTACCTCCAAGCCGTAGCCTTCTGGGGCGGAAGCAGCATTCACTGCGATCTGCTGTTGAGCGAGCAAGGACGAGGGCCAGCAAAGGAAAGCTGCGGCCAATACAATAGAAGTTTTGAGGATGTTGGTCAACATGGCAATTTGGTTTGCGCGCCCAATTTATTGCCTTGCTTGTATAATCCTTGCTACATGATTTCAACACTTGAGAATAGGTTGCCAACTGCCTTTCTTCACGAAACGACACAGAATCTTGAAGCGCAACGAGCCTTATGCAGTGCAGGTTTGTTCGCAAACTTCATACCCATGACACAATCACTGCATTAACCGCAGCCTCCGGCAAATTCTCCCAATAGTATGAGCAGGTCTGGTACACCGACGAGTCCATCCTGATTGATGTCACTGGGGCAAAATTCGGAGCAGTCCCAGTCTCCCACGACCGGATCCCAAAAACAGCCAGGCGCATCATAGATGCAGGTTGCCGTCACATTGGCAAACGGCACGAAGTTCAACGCCTCAGGATCCATGCAACCCTCAATCTGGCAAGACCCGTCATCGAAACTGGCGGCACTGTCAAAATTCAGTGCTCCCTGAAAAGTACACCCTGTGATGATTTGAGAACCACAGTCTGAACATTCAGCAAAACATACTGCATCAAGGACAATCGGTCCACTCCCCTCCACACTCACTTTTCTTGCCATTCCCCACCACGGATCTTCCTCAAAGCAGGCACCAAGAAAGCTGGAAAACAATCCTTCACATTCCCACAACGCATCGATTTCCCCATACCCATTCACAATGAAAAAGAAGGAATGCTCGCCTTGTAGCAGGGGGATGGTCACCTCATATATTCCATCTTCATCCGGATCTGACATCTCCACGCATCCAAAACACCAATTGTCAATCGTGAAACCGGTAATAGATACATAATCCACATACTCGTATTGTTCGACGTTCAATCGAAACGTAGTTGGAACAGCAGGTTCCGCATAATCGCAGATGCCATCCTGATCATAGTCACCATCGACGATTTCGTTGTTCACACATATTTCGCAGAGTTCGATATCCGGATAAATACATGTTCCTGATTCAATTGTGGCCGTCAGATCAAAATTGCATGCTGAACTATCCATGCAACCATAGCAGCTGTAGTCGCATAATGTCAAGTCATAATCTGTGGCCAGGCTGTCATAATTGCATGCTGCGGGGTCCAGACATCCCGGAATCTCCTGACCGTCGCAGATTCCGTCTCCGTCGGTATCTACGTATCCGCAGAGGAAAACGCTGGCGTGGAAGTCTCTGAAAACGGTACCCAAGAGCACCCCATCTCTCCATTCCTCAACACAGATGGCCATCGCATATTCCCCGGCTTGATTGGGCGTTCCCGACAACTGTCCTGTAACCGCATCGATGGTTATTGGAGGGCTGGAGCTGATGGGATTGGTCGCGGAATATCCTGCTGCCCAACTCACTGCCAAGTACGGTGGGCCATTGGGAGGATTGGGTACCGGTTGATTGGGACTGCCTCCCAATAATGGTGAGCAAAGCGAATAGGCAAGGCTGTCTCCATCCTGGTCAGTGGCACTTTGGTTCATGGCAAAGGGTTGGCCGAGGCACATGGCAACCACAGGAGGAGCGGTGAATGCTGGACTGCTGTTGATGGTCGCCATGTCTGTTCCAGGAATGGTCGCCGTCAAGGTCACTCCAGTATCGTCTGGGGCCATCAAATTCACCAAGGCCGGCGTCCGGCAACACCTTTGGTAGCTCATGGTCAGCCCCCCCGCATAAACCCCGAGCTCCACTTGTTGCTCATAAGTGGCTTGCTGGATGCAGAGGGACGCAGGAATTGCAGTGCAACTGTCCGCTGTCAAATAGGCTATTTCTTCAATGTTGTCGATTGACAAGGGGATGCTGATCGAGTTGATCAATTGACCTGAGGAGTTGAAGATGCCAATCGGAGCCACGACATCAAATCCGGTTCCATTAGCGTTGTTCGAGCCGCAATCCCGGTAGACCACGAGCCGAATCAGGTATTGCCCGCCCCCCAGATCTTCGTAGGTCAGCTCCCCGCCCTTCATGTGCGTTGCGAAAGCGTCGGTGAAGACGAGACACATGGACATCATGACCATCCAACTTCTCACATAAGGCATGGATTGAGGGGATTGCATGTGAATTCAAGAGCTAAACATCACTCGCAGAAGGTGGCGAAGTCGCTGAGCAGATCGAGCAGGTCGGGGATGCCGATGTAGCCGTCTTCGTTGATATCGGAGGGACATCCATCGTAGCCGATGCACGTTCCGAGTTCTGGATCCCACACCGTTCCGTCTCCACAGAAGTTCGTGCCGTTGGTCAGGTCCTCGAAAAAATCGCAAACTCCGTTGTTGTTGAGGTCGAGCGAGCAATTTCCTTCACAATCAAAGAAGACCGAGGCCATGAAACAGGTGCCATCCTCATCGGTCGCTTCCGGATCATAGTTGCACGCAAAAGGCCAGGTGCACCCCGGCACTTCGATTTCATCACACACTCCATCCCCGTCCGCATCATTGATGCAGTTCCCGTCGCAGTCGAGGAAATCGAATTCCGGGTAGGTGCACGATCCGTCCTCGAGCAAAGCCGCCGGATCGAAATTGCAGGCGCCTTCCTCAGTGCATCCTTCGCATGCTTCAATGGTCAGCTCCTCTCCTTCTGCCGCGCAACCCGAGGCATCCGTCACCCTCAGGGTCCAAGTGCCCGGGGGCAACGTCCCCATGAAACCACTGCCGAAATCCGTCCCATTGACACCGTCCACAAAAGTCAACACGGTATCCCCAATGGCTTCAAATACAAAGGGCGGCGTTCCGCCTTCCGCATACAAATCGATGGCGGATCCTTCAGGAGCGGCGCACCCTCCATACCATTCGGAATACAATTCCAGTGGGTCTGGCTCTTCCACTTCCACAATGAATACCGGCGTACTGCAGCCGGCCGCATCCGTCACCTGAACGGAATAGGTCCCCACCGGAACCCCGTCAAAGGTGAAGGTGGAAGCGTACAGGTTCAAATTTCCCAGACCCTCGATGGACAGAGCGTATGGCTCAATTCCGCCTGACATGTTCAATATCAATTGGCCGTCCTCTTCCCCGGTGCAACTAGCGGAAACGGTCTCCACAGTGAGCGCGAAGTAAGAGCAGCTTCCATCGTCATCGGTCGCGTCGGGGTTGAAATTGCAAGAAGTCTCGTCGGTGCACCCCGGAACCTCATCCTCGTCGCAGATGCCGTCTTCATCCGTGTCGTTCAAACAGTTGCCCTCACAATCCAAATAGTCCACGCCGAAGATGTCTGACGGGTAAGTGCAGTCCTCATCGGCGAGATTGTTGCTCGCCCCGATTTCCATGTTCACGTAGGTGATATCAGATCCATTGCCTTCCACAAACACCTGGATGTACAATTCTCCGGAGAGCATGCCATCGGTGGTCAGCTGGGCAAGCAAGACCTCCTGATCCGGGTGCTGCCCTGCGTATCCATTGACATCCCCGATCAAGGAGAACCATGAGCCCCCCACTGCATCATCCATGACAATGCTACCGCCCGGGGCGCCAAATCCGGGATCGAAATTGGACAACCACGGATACTCCGTGCCCTGAACGGTATTGATGGGCCCCTCGCCGGCATTGGCATCGGGAGCCTGTTCCAATCCAATGGTCACCCAGCTGTCAAAGGCCAATTCCGGAAAGGTTCCGAACAGCAAGGGGTAAATCCCATTCGGAGTGGGCCCGCCCAACTCGTTCTGATAGAACGAAGTGGTGGTGAGGATGCGCGTGGGGAAATCCGTGAATCCTGCCACCGCACTCACAAAATCCGCATCGTTTTCACAGCGCAAATACAGGCGGTAAGTCGTCATTCCCGCCAGCGCACCATCGGTATGGACCGCAAACGTGTCGAGCTGCAAGTAATACGGTGCCAACTCCGGCTCACCCCCGTCGTAATCGCACGCGGAAGGATCGGTGCAAGGCTCATCTTCATCACAGATTCCGTCGCCATCTGCATCATTTAGGCAATTCCCCTCGCAATCAAAATGCGGCGCGCCATACAAGTCTTCGGGATAGGTGCACGACCCGTCATCCTGTATCGCACACTCCACGAAATTGCACGCCTCCTCATCCGTGCAACCCGGCGCCTCACCAGCTGTGGCACTTGACCAGTAGTAGGTGGGGCGTGCAGCTCCATCCGCAACTTGAACTTCATTCATGCCGTTGCCATTGATGAAAATCTGCGTGTACATCTGGAAGGTCATGGTGCCATCGGTGGTGAATTGCCCCGCCAGCACCTTCAAATCCGTTCCGGCGACGCCATTGGCATCACCATTCAAGGCGTACCAGGCGCCTCCAATGTAATCGTCGATGGAAATGTCACCCCCTGCGAGCCCTCCACCCGGGTCGAAATTCGTTGCCCATGGGTTCACTGCGGATTGCACGGCGGAGACATTTGCTTCACCAGCACCTGCATTGGGTGTTCCCGACAGTCCAATCGTCACCCAGCTATCGAATTCCAGGTCAGGATAGACCGGGAAGAGCAGGCTGTTGATGCCATTGGGCGTCACTGCACCCACGGCAGCGTTGCGGAAGGTTGTGGTGGTCGTGATGTAGGTGGGGTTGACTGCATCACCGGAAATGGAACTGAGGAAGTCGTCCTCGTTTTCCATGGTGATGTAGGCGCGGTAGGTGGTATAACCCGTCAAGTCTGTCGTTCCAAGAGCGCCCACAAGGATGCCGATGTCTTCATTGACGACTTCGACCCTGAGCCCATACTCGCCGGGCTCCGAACCCGAATTCGAAGGCTCCGAAAACAGGCAATTGCCATCACAGTCGTAAAGGTCAGAGCCATAGAGATCCATGGGATACACACACGACTCATCGTTGAGGGTGGCTGTCACATCATAATTGCAGGCTCCTTCTTCGGTACAACCCGAGCAACTGACGTATTCGCAAGAGCCGTCATCCTGTATGGCACACTCCACGAAGTTGCACGCCTCCTCATCCGTACAACCCGGCGCCTCTCCGATTGGGACACTTGGCCAGTTATAGGTGGGGAATGAAGCTCCATCTGCACCGGGAACTTCAGTCAGGCCGTTGCCGTTGATGAAGATCTGCGTGTACATCTGGAAGGTCATGGTGCCATCGGTGGTGAATTGCCCCGCCAGCACCTTCAAATCCGTTCCGGCGACGCCATTGGCATCACCATACAAGGCGTACCACGCGCCTCCGATGGGATCGTCGATGGAAATGTCACCCCCGGCAAGGCCTCCACCCGGGTCGAAATTCGTCGCCCAAAGGTTCGCTCCGGATTGCACGGTCGAGACATTGGCTTCACCAGCACCTGCATTGGGTGTTCCCGACAGTCCAATCGTCACCCAGCTATCGAATTCCAGGTCAGGATAGACCGGGAAGAGCAGGCTGTTGATCCCATTGGGGGTGGTGCCACCCAGCACGGCATGGTAGAAAGAACCGGTCGTGGTGATGTAGGTCGGATTGCTGGCATCACCTGAGATGGAACTGAGGAAGTCATCCTCGTTTTCCATGGTGATATAGGCGCGGTAGGTGGAATAACCCGTCAAGTCTGTCGTTCCCAGAGCGCCCACAAGGATTCCGATGTCTTCATTGACGACTTCGACCCTGAGCCCATACTCGCCGGGCTCCGAACCCGAAATCAACGCCTCAGTAAACAGGCAATTGCCATCACAATCGTAATGGTCAGACCCGTAGAGATCCATGGGGTACACACACGACTCATCGTCGAGGGTGGCTGTCACATCATAATTGCAGGCTCCTTCTTCGGTACAACCCGAGCAACTGACGTATTCGCATGAACTGTCATCGATTGTGGCGTCCATGTCATAATTGCACGCCCCGGCATCGGTGCATCCCGCGCAGGTTGTGAACTCACAAGAGCCATCATCGTCTGTGG
>Ga0209406_1001488_pt1 | contig 17086 bp, 18 predicted proteins | sample COGITO_mtgs_1204_FD_184808 | JGI IMG/M metagenome (GOLD analysis project Ga0209406, IMG submission 184808) | Pelagic marine microbial communities from North Sea - COGITO_mtgs_120426 (SPAdes) (version 2) | ecosystem: Environmental > Aquatic > Marine > Epipelagic ...
ATTGTCTTATTTAAAAATTTAAATTTATGCCAAACCAAGAAGAGATTTTTCTCTTATTGTACTGCCGAGTAGGCAGTAAAAAATTACTTTCCTTTGACCGCTCCTTTTTCAAACGCATTGAATGGCTAGTGGATGATATCGAGTACACACCGACTGACACAGGTTTGATTGCTTGTATTAAGTCGCGAGTGGATATGGAATTGATGCATCTGCAGCTTATGGATCATGGAAATCATAGCAAACCGACTAAGCCAGTAGTTCTTATTGATTTAAAATCTGGAGACGCACAAGGCAATCTCAAGGCAATCAAAGGAAAGCGCATTGATTATAAGGATACTGACATGTTTAAATTTGATCCATTTATAGGTGAGCGAAAAGGACTTGAGGTCAGTCATTCAGAAATAGATTCAGAAGATTATTTTACCGACGAAGTGGTGGTGAATACCATCCTTGATAGAATATCATCCAAAGGGATTAAAGCAATATGTTCAAGTGAAATTATAACATTGGATCGGTACGCCGCCTATCTAAAATCATTGAAATAGGAGGGTGATGAATGAAGACGAAAAAAAAACCTTTCACCGTTTTGTTCAATTTCTACTTGATCGTTTTGTGGACGAGAATGATCGATTAGATTTTGAGAGCTTTATATTGGTGCTTCACCACCTCATTCAAAAGGAATGTCATGGAATATCATTGGATTTTTCAATCGATCAATTGATTCGCTTTGATGGCTTTGTCTTGGATGTGCCTCATTTCGGAGAACATGCTTCATTAAAAACACTGAGCTGGATTCAGCGCAGGTTTTTTGAAGACATCTATGGATTGCTCGTATTCACATTTGGTGCTGATACAAATGGTAAGATGGATTTAAAGCCTGATGACATCACTCAAAACAATAATGCATTCTATTATGGCGGAATCAAATTATTTAAGGATCATCGCTGTTGTGTTTGTCTATCGAGTCGTAGAGTTTCCTTAATGGGAAGTGAGTTTTTTATGACTTCGTTTTTCTTGGTTCTAAAAACCTGATCTTGTTTTTTTGAACAAAAAAAAGGCACCTAATTGCTTAGATGCCTTTTGGTGATCCCCCTGGGGCTCGAACCCAGGACCCACGCCTTAAAAGGGCGTTGCTCTACCAACTGAGCTAGGAGATCGGTTTTGAGGGTGCAAATATAAATGTTATATTCTTTAATGCAAACATTAAAACGGTAAATTTGTTAGAAGAATTGTTATTTTTTTATAAATACTTGAGACTTATATCTTAATGAATAAAAAAGGAGATCATATTATTTTAATTGGCATGAGTGGTGCAGGTAAAACTACCCTTGGAGAGGCCCTGTCAATTTCATTGAACTTACCTTTTATTGATACAGACGAGGAGATAGTTAAAATAACTAGCTTAAGCATTCCTGAAATATTTCGATTAGAGGGTGAAACTAAGTTTCGTTTATACGAATCAGGGGTTATTCGTCAGTTGGTAGATTTTCCTAAAAGCGTAATAGCCCTAGGAGGAGGCGCGCCATGCTATGATAATCAAATTGAGTTATTGTTGGAAATGGGCACCGTTGTGTATCTCGACGTTTCGATAGATGTATTGACAAAAAGATTGGGTCAAATCACGAATACTAGACCTTTATATACGAAGCTCTCATCAAATCAGATTGTTGAAAAAACAAAAACATTAATGAAGCAAAGAACTTCTTTCTTTTGTAAAGCTGATTTTATTGTTGATGGCAATACTTCTTCAGATGATTTGGTCAAAAAAGTCATTGAGAAAATACACTAAAATTTAGTAGAGGTCTTTTCTGAATCCAAGGGTAAACACAAAAAACAATTGAGAGTACTGATTGGTACTATTAGCAACGGTATTACTTCCTTGAGCCAAAATTGAATATTGTCCACTCACATCAAAATAAACCGTTCCTAATGCAGGAATAGAATATTTCACTCCTCCTTGCAGTCCAACAGCTATTCCAATGATAATGCCTTCATTTTCCTCATTTGAAGGTACTGAATAGTTATTTTCCCATTCATACGTGCCTGTAATGTCTGTTTTATCATAATTGAGCTTTACTGAATTAAAAACGAGCATTCCATTCGTTCCGCCATAAGCTGAAATACCATTATCATAATCATTTCCCAGATAGTAGCGTGTTCCTCCTTCAATGGTTGTGTAGTTAAAAGATGACTGGGTATTCACTTGTAATTGATAGGGGAGGGATGTGTTGTTGAGGTCTGTAATAATGACCGTTCGGGTTGACCCATTATCCTCAGGTCGAGAAAAATAATGACCAAGTCTTCCGTAAAAAGTAACGTCGTTGTTTCTTGGGAGCTCAAATCCCGCATGTAAACCTATGTGAGATTGATCAGTTGTAAATCCACTTATGGAGCCTAAACCAGCACTAAGGCTAACTTGTGAATTTAGCGAAAGGCATAAACAAGTAGAAAAAAACAGTGTAGTGATGGAGCTTAAATATTTCATTTTGTATTTATTTCAAGTATTCGGGGCACTCTTTGTCATGCGCACCTTTTAATATTCCGTTACTGGATAGGAATTCTTTTACAATTTCCTTGCCAACAAATTTAAAGTTCTTTTTAAAGAGTTTGACCCAATTTTCAATAGAAATTTGATTTTGTAACATAATCCAATTTTTAAAAGTTCCGAATTCTTTTTGAATTTCCAAAATTTGCTGTGCATTATAAACAATACTTCGAATTTTTAGTTCATGTCTGATGATGTTTTTATTGCCCATCAATTCGGATATGTCTTGTTCCTTATACATCGAGACTTTCTGTAAATTAAATTGAGAGTAGGCCAATTTTAACCCCTCGTATTTCTGAAGAACCGTGTTCCAAGACAAACCTGCTTGATTGATCTCCATAACAAGTCTTCCAAAGAGTTCGTTGTCATCTTCAGACATTTTTCCATAAACTTCATCGTGATACCAATGATGAATACTATCCTTTGGTTGATTCCGACAGTACGAACAATAACTCATTTCTGTAATATCCAGTTTCTCATAAAAGGTCCTTCATTGAAAAGGATATCCAAAAATGAAAGATTGCTTGTAAAATCTTTATCGTAAGAAAAAACCTGCTGATATGGCTTCATTGAGTCGCGATTCATGAAATCTGTATTTCTATAATCCATGTTGCATTCTATTTCGTAGGATTTGGTATTATTTATATCAAAATCGAGGTCTAATATTTCCATAACAAACTTGAGTATACTCAAATTGAACTCAAGTAAATCTTTAGGGTTATTATAAATAATTTCTCTTATCCTATATCCGTAATCATCAAAATAAGGTGCAGATGCATAGGAAGATTGAATGGCTCTCCAATGCTCGTTTTGCCATTTCACACTGTAATCTACCTCAACATCTTTGGTGAAAGTTCTGTTTCCGTTTATTTTTTTTACAGGAATACTCAAGCGCAAAACTCCATTGCTCGTTAATATTTCGCAGCGGTTTCTTAAGGTTTGTTTGGGAAAGCTCTCATATGCCTCAATGATGGTATTCACATGTAAAAAGTATGCTTTTAAATACGCAATTGAAGGAAAATATGAAGTAGGGAATATATTGATTACTCTATCCATTTGAATAAACGTTCCCATCGAATCCCGAGGTATGGACTTTTTGAAAACCAGACTAAGCTAGCTCTCCCGACAACATGGTCTTCGGGTACAAATCCCCAGATCCTGGAATCTGCAGAATTGTATCTATTGTCACCCATGAGCCAGTAATAATTCATTTCAAAGGTATAGGTATTGGTTTTTTTACCATCAATGTAGATGCCGTCTTTTTTCTCTTCAAGTTTATGACCTTCATAAGCCGTTATAATTCTTCGATACCATGCGATATTTTTCTTTCTAAAGTCTACAGTGGTTCCCTTTTTAGGAACGGTGAATTTTTGAAAATTAGTAGTTGTGTTGTTTACGTAGAAATCTTTTGGGAATATTTTCGAGTTCGTAATTAATTCTTGAGCAGATGGTATATAAGCAATGGAGTCGCTCATGTGTACTTCTTCGTATCTCTGTTCTGTAATGACTTTGAGCTTGATCTTAAAATCTTTTTCGATTTTCTTTTTCTCTGTACCTGTTAAAGTTAAAACGTACATACTAGGATTAGATGCGTCCGAATCATTAAAATCCATTCTGGTCATGTCAGGAGTGTTTTCTAAGCCATACTTTTCATACATCTCTGTTGCGCTTGGAAAAGTGACCTTTGATTTTTCAACTTCGTATTTGAGACATTGATTTAAAGCAACTTCGGCAGGTTTTCCGTTCACATATAAAACCGCATTTTTTATTTCCAATTCATCACCGGGAATTCCCACACAACGCTTTATGTAGTTTTCTCTTTTGTCAACAGGCCTGTATATCAAACCGCCATGATTTTCTTCAGGAAAATTCTCATTCCCTTCAGGTCCCGGAAATTGCCCGCTAGACAATTTTAGTCTTGCTTTTTTTCTCCATGGTCCAGGTTTTGATATGTATGACTCAAGAAGTATATTGTTTCTCGAAACATAAAGACTATCAGAAAGTGTCTTTCTTTGAAGTTCTAGGTTTTGAAGGGCACGCGCTTCAGGACTTGAAGAGTAATATTGGAATAAGGCCTCGTCATTCAAAATACCATGATAATCATGTCCCATTAATCCATTTGGCATACGAGGGTCATAGATCGCTGTGTCTCCCGAAGGATAATTAAACACAACGACGTCATAGCGCTCTACATCACCAAACCCTGGTAGTCGGGTGTATTCTCCCATTTCCAAGGTCGTGTACGATTTCATGTTCACCCAGGGAAACGTGTTGTGGACGAGAGGGTAACTTAGTGGCGTAACTGGTACCTTTGGTCCGTAGGCTAGCTTATTTACAAATAGAAAGTCTCCTACCAAAAGTGTTTTTTCCATTGATCCTGTTGGGATTTGAAATGGTTCAAAGACATAGGTTCGAATAATACTGGCTGCTACCAAGGCAAAAATAATAGAATCTCCCCACTCCTTTACTTTCGATCTTGTTCCTGGCTTATCTCTAGTTACAGCATCAATCCCCATGGCTACTGCATGACCCAAAACGGGCAGGCTTAAAAACAAGGCAACATGGTCTCCCCATTTTCTATCTTCTCTTTGAGCGGAATTGGACCAATTGGTTTCTTCACCATAAACACTTGACTCTTCACTGCATTTGTACAATAGATAATAGGGAAAGAAAATGCCCTGAAGAGTGTCCGTAAATGAGTAGTACCCAAATCTTCTGATGTAGCTCAAATTGGCGGTGGCCCACATAATCAAGTGCACACCTGGAAAAACAAGAAGTAGAGACCAGAATGGTTTCTTACATGTGATTTTAAAGATGACAAAATAATTGTATCCAGGGACCAATGCTTCCCAACTTTCTCTTCCCGCTTTTGGAAAAGATTTCCACCACATACCCAGATATGGATGAATCAATAGAAAAATAAAGAAATATAAAATACTCATAATCAGGTAAAGTTAATAATATCGGACATTGTAAAGGTTCCCTTTTTATCTAAAAGCCATTCGGCGGCAATCACTGCTCCAAGTGCAAAACCTTTTCTGTTTTTTGCCTCATGGATGAGTGATATTTGATCGATTTTAGATTTGTAGGTTACTTCATGGGTTCCAGGTACATTTGGGATTCGTTTTGAGATTACAGGAAGTTTTGAGTCTTCAGAAATTTGATTTTCAGATAGCTTCCAACTCTCGTAACTATTTTGATTTTTTATCAGTAAATCTGCTGTGGTAATGGCTGTCCCACTTGGTTTATCTAACTTTTCAGTGTGATGTGTTTCTGTGATAGAGGCCTTGTAAGCTTTGTTTTGATTCATGAGCTCAGACAGTTGTTCTGTCATTCGCCAAAAGAGATGTACGCCCAAACTGAAATTAGAAGCATGCAACAGACTGCCTTTTTTATCTGATACTTGCGCTTCTATATCGGATAAGTGATCAGCCCAACCTGTTGTGCCTACAATTACAGGAATGTTTTTATCCAGACAAAGGCTAATGTGTTTTAAAGCAAGACTTGGAGCGCTAAATTCTATAGCGACATCTGCATCTATTTCGCTTTGAGCTTGAAATGGGTGGTTTGATGAAAAAGCAATTGAAATTGAATGGCCCCGCTCTAAAGCAATTGCCTCAATTTCTTTTCCCATTTTGCCATATCCAATAATCGCTATTTTCACAGGCTAAAAGTACAATTTAAGAATCATCTAAACGTCAAATTTATGTTAATTCCAGGTATTTGGCCTGATAGCATCACCGGTTGAAGATCGAGACTTAAATTATCGCTGACATCGAAATGAATAAAATGAGACTCGACACCAGCATCAATAATTTGAAGTAAATACACCGCACCTATTGCAAGAATTGATAAATCCCTTTGATCTAAATATTGGCGGTACAAATACAAAACACTTTGGTCATCGTAAGCCGACCATTCTGGGTCAACAATATTACCATCTATTCGGTTTAAATATTCAGTTTTTAAAGCGTTCTGCGTTTTTTGATTTTGAATAAGCATATAAGTTGATGCGCCAAGTGCTCCATAAATTAATGGAACCTTCCAGATCGCATGACGAAATCCTTTTTTTTTAAGTATGCTATTATGAATTTGCCCTCCACCTGGAACTATTGCTGAAAAAAGGATTGACTTACGGTAGGGATGCTCAGGAATACTGTCAGAGTCAAGAGCTTGTCCCGAAACAAGTAGGGTTAAGGAAGTAATGTATAGAATAAGAAAACCTGTTCTCATTTATTTAAAAGCAATTTGACCAATCTGTCTAAATCTTCTTTTGATTCAAATTTGAAGCTAAGCTTACCAGCACCATTTTGATTTGAGGAAATAGAAACATCAGAATCATAAAACGAAATAATTTCAGATTTAGTCTTTCGGTCAAAATCCATTGCTTTGCGGTTAGGTGTGCCACTATTTTTCTTGGTTCTGATACTCGTTTCAATATCACGAACCGAAAGTTCGGAGTTGATTATTTCTTGATACATTTCAATCTGCTCATCCTCGGTATTTAAAGAAAGAAGAGCTCTTGCATGACCCATTGATATGAGTCTGTTCTTAAGTCCGAGTTGTATTTTCGCAGGAAGTTTCAGTAGTCTGATGTAATTGGCAATATTAGACCTGGATTTTGATATTTTATCGCTTAATTGGTCTTGTGTGAGTTCGCACTCGCTCAGTAACCTTTCATATGATAAAGCGATTTCAATGGCATTTAAATCTTCTCTTTGAATGTTTTCGACCAAAGCCAATTCAAGCATGTTTTGGTCATTGGCAATTCTGATGTAGACTGGAACTTTTTCTAAGCCTGCGAGCTGAGACGCTCTATATCTTCTCTCGCCAGAGATGAGTTGATATTTATCATTGCCCATCTTCCTTACAGTCAAGGGCTGAATAATACCATGTGCTAGGATTGATTCTCTTAGGTCAAAAAGTCCTTCCTTTTCAAAATGGGTTCTTGGATTAAATGGATTGGGCTCAATCGAACTTAATGGTATTTCTGAAATTGATCCTGCAGGAGAATTATTGACAGAAGTAACATCGGTATTGGTATTTTGAAGCAGCGTGCTCAAACCTCGCCCTAAAGCCGGTTTTTTTTGACTGTTAGAGTTCATGATCTATTTCGATGAATTTATCGTCATTTTCAATTTTAGTGAGATTATTCTTTTGAAGAATCTCTCGTGCAAAATTGAGATAATTAATAGATCCTTTACAAGCAGCGTCGTGCATAATAATTGTTGCACCATGACTTGACGCTTCACTTAAGGTTGTGTTTCTATGTATCACTGTATCGAAAACAAGTTCCTGAAAATGTGTTTTAAGTTCATCTACAACCTGATTTGCCAATCTTAACCTCGTGTCGTACATGGTAAGCAGCATTCCTTCGATTTGTAATTCAATATTTAATCGGCCTTGAATGATTTTTATAGTGTTCAATAGTTTGCTGAGTCCTTCAAGTGCAAAATACTCACATTGTACTGGAATAAGAACCGAATCCGCTGCAGCCAGTGAATTAACCGTAATTAAACCAAGAGAAGGGGAGCAGTCGATGAGTATAAAATCATAATCGTCTTTTATTTTTTCAATGGTCTGTTTCAGTAAGAACTCTCGATTGGGTAAATTAATCATTTCCAATTCGGCGCCAACAAGATCAATATGAGCTGGTAAAATGTCAAGGTTAGGACTTTCTGTTTTGATGATAACATCCTTTGGGTCGTAATTCCTGACTAAACAGTCATAAATGTTTTTTACGTTTTTAGGGTTAAAACCTGTCCCTGATGTTGCATTAGCTTGCGGATCGGCGTCAATAATCAATGTTTTGTATTCCAATACGCCCAAACATCCTCCCAGATTGATGGTAGTTGTGGTTTTTCCGACGCCTCCTTTTTGATTCGCTATAGCTATTACTTTCCCCATTGATTTTATTTATATGTAAATTTACAGGAACTTCGCTTTGTTTTTTTTAGTAAGCCATATACTTTTCAACTATTTTCTTGAATAATTTGTTTATATCTAAAACCACAAGGGAAATAAAAATTCGATTTCTTTAAAAAGATTGTTTTTTTTGTTTTTAAGATTCTTATTTAAGATAATTTTTTTGTAATATTGCACCCCGAAATCATGGGAAGCCAATTTTTGAGCAATGAATAGAATAGACGAATTACAGAAAGAAATTACAATTGGTAATGAGTTACCAAAATTTTCAGCAGGAGATACAGTTGCTGTATCATACAAAATTAAAGAGGGAGCCAAAGAAAGAATTCAGCAGTTTCAAGGAGTCGTTATTCAAAGAAGAGGTTCAGGGGCTACAGAAACGTTTACAGTTCGTAAAATGTCTGGAAATGTTGGTGTTGAAAGAATTTTTCCTGTATGCTCTCCATTTATTGAAAGCTTGAAAGTAATGAAAAGTGGTTCTGTTAGAAGAGCAAGAATTTTCTACTTCAGAGAAAGAACTGGTAAGTCAGCAAGAATTAGAGAAAAAAGAAGATTTACAACCGATTAATTTCGACCTAAATATTGTTAAGGGATCTTCGGGTCCCTTTTTTTATGCCCCAAAACTATTGAACACTCAATTTAAATTCAGTTCGTCGGTTTCTCATTCTATTGGTTGAATTGCTATTTGGAACTTTGGGCCGACTTTCTCCATAACCGACTGAAGATAATCGAGAAGCGCTTATTCCAAGCTCTATTAAATAGTTTTTAACCTCAGCTGCTCTGTTTTGAGATAAGGTCAAGTTTTCCTGTGCATCTCCAATATCATCTGTGTGTCCTTCAATTCTTATGGTGTAAGTTGGATTATTCATTAAATAATCTTTAAAGCATCTTAAGGTGAATCTTGATTCATTTGAGAGTTCGAATGACTCTGTGTTATACAAGATATCCTCAAGCTCATAGTTCTCTCCATCTTTTATGGGTTGAACTTTTATTTCTTCAATTATAGCGGGTTTATCTAATTTGTTTATAATGTCTTTAGTTTCGATTCGAGATATGGCGAATGAGCTTCCTTTTTTATCCACAGTTACAGAGATGTTTTCTGCTTGTCTCACTTTAACCACTGTAGCATAGGAACCATCATCTTCATTGACGTTTATCGTTTCGTTTAAAGTCTCATCACCATCATAGTTGATTTGAACTTTGGCATCTTTTGCAATGCTACCATCCTCATTTTTCACGGTGCCTTTCAGTATAATAACTTCTTCAGGTCTGGCTTCCTCATATAATTCAAATGAGTAAATATCCCAATTTCCATTTTGAAATGAAGAGTAATAAGCGATTCGACCGCTCGTTGAAACAAACAAACCTAACTCATCCTGAGGAGAATTAATAGGATAACCTATGTTTTTGGGTTCAGTCCATCCGGTATCCGTTTTTCTAATGTAGAATATATCGAGTCCACCCATTCCTTTTCGTTCAGGACTTGATGAAGAAACAAAATAGAGTGTTTCACCATCTTGATGAAAGAATGGACTTTTATCTTTTCCTGCAGTATTAATTTCATTAAAGGGATTTGCTTTTCCCCAGTTTCCATCTTCTTGTCTTAATGAAATATAGATGTCATTGTCTCTTGATCCTTTTCGAATGGAAGTAAAGAATAACATTTTGCCATCTGAAGATAATGATGGTTGGGCTTCCCAACCGTCTTTTGTATTTATATTCTCTCCTAAATTGACTAGGGGAGACCATATAAAATCATTTCCTCCAGCACCACTTCTTTTAAACTTGGTAGAATATAAATCGCAATTCAAATAGCTCTGATTGTATACCCTTTCCTTTTTACATGCACATATGATCATTTCCTTATTGTCGACAGAAAGCGTTGCTGAACCATAATTATGAAACGTACCATCATTAAAAGGAGGCATCAACGGATCACCAATAGAAAAATGATAAGAACTATTGGATTTATTTGAGACGGTAAATTCCTCCACAACATTTTGTGCGATATCGCCAAGGCGTGTGCGGTCAACTTTTCTCGTAAAAAACAACAAGTCATTATCAGGAGAAAGCATAGGGAAGTATTCATTAAGTTCACTACTTACACTGTTTACCAAAGTAGGAGAGAAGGGAACCGGATTACTTATTAGATTTTGTTCAAATTCTAGGTCATAAATCACTTTCTGTGAGGTTTTGAGATCATATTCATAATTCACAGAGAGGTTATTGGGATACTTTTCTTTAAATAAAACGACCTCTTTAAAACAGGTAAGTGCTTCTTTCTCTTTATCTAATGATAAAAGAATGTTCCCTAGGTTGAAATAGCTTCTATAGTCGAATCCTCGACATTTTTGGATTGATTTCTGGTAAAAGTAAATGGCTTTTTTTAGGGTTTGCTCGCCCTCGGTAGGACTAGTGTTGGTCTTGAGTGCGCGGACTCCCGTTTTTTCATAGAAACTGCCAATTTCAAAATAAGCTTGAGCTTGTTCAGGATATTTGCTCAAAATTTTACCAAGTCCGGCTAGTTTTTTTTGAGGATCATTTTCAAGCTTACATTTATTTATTTTCTTAATGAATTTACTTGGCACTTCATTACATGGGTTGATCTGACCAATTACCATAAGTTGGCAGCTCAAAAAAATCGATATAAATAATATAACTTTCAAAGTTTAGTCTTCAGTATTTATAACGTAAATCAATAAAAAAGTTGCGTAATTCTTATACTATTGAATCAATACATTCACAAGTTTTGTGAATAGCTGATTGGTCTATATCTAAATGCGTTACCATACGAATCATTCCCTTTCCAAAAGTTAAAGCGAGAATCCCCTTGTTTTCTAGAGCTGAAATATATTCATTTGTTCGCTTGTGATCCTTGAGCTCAAATACAACGATATTGGTCTCAACGGGTATGACATCCTTAATTAACGAAGAGGTTTTTAATGCTTTTTCAAGTTGTTTGGCATGTTGATGATCAATTGTCAATCTATTTATATTATTTTTTAAAGCAAATAATCCTCCAGCCGCAATGATACCCGCTTGCCTCATACCTCCGCCAAATACTTTTCTTACTCTTTTAGCTCTGTGTATAAAATCCTGACTTCCAAGTAGAAGGGATCCGACTGGCGCTCCAAGTCCTTTAGATAGACAGATTGAAATAGAATCAAATTGTTTTCCATAAGTTTTATAGTCTATTTGATTTTCTGTGAGCGCATTAAATACACGTGCACCATCGAGGTGTAACGGTAAATTCATTTTATTACAAAATGCCCTTATTCGAACAATTTCATTAAAATCATATACAGCTCCACCGCCTCTATTGGCAGTATCTTCAATAGAAATCAACTGAGTTAGGGGGTAATGTATATCATTTTCAGGATTGATCCATTTTTCTATTTCGTTAACGCTAATACGTCCTCGATCACCACTAATAGTTCTAGTGGATGCCCCTGAATTTTTCGCAATTCCACCTCCCTCATACTTAAAAACATGACTATCCTTATGACAAATCACTTCTCCTCCAGGATTTACATGGAGGTTGATAGCAATTTGATTGGTTTGTGTTCCAGAAGAACAGTAAAGGGCTGATTCCTTACCGAATAATGAAGCGGCATAATCCTGAAGCTCATTTACTGTTGGGTCCTCTTCGAAGACATCATCTCCCAGTTTAGCTTGAAACATGTAGTCAAGCATATTTTCTTCAGGTTTTGTAACGGTATCACTTCTTAAGTCAATCATTCCAATTATTTTTGTAAAAATACTATTTATGGAAGAATTATATATCCCAATTTTGATCTGTTTCATTTCTTTTGCGGCTTCTATTTTGACCTTTTTTTCAGGTTTTGGACTGGGTACGATGTTGTTGCCTGTGTTTTGCCTCTTTATGCCGGTTGAACTTGCCGTCCTTGCTACAGCAGTAGTACATTTGTTAAACAATGCATTGAAGTTCTTTTTGATTCGGAAAATGATTGATCAAAGTGTTTTATTTTCTTTTGGGATTTCTGCTGCTTGTGCTGCATTTGTAGGTGCTTTGCTTCAAGATTATTTAGGTTCAGGTGGAATTGTCTATCAGCTAAGCGGTTTTGAATACTTGAGTGGAGTGAAACCCTTATCTTTTGTTATCGGTTTACTTATGATTGGCTTCGCTATACTCGATTTGGTTCCTTGGGGTAAGAATATTTCTTTCCATAAGGGGCAGTTTTTTACGGGAGGATTACTTAGTGGTTTTTTTGGTGGTCTTTCTGGGCATCAAGGGGCCTTAAGAGCAGCTTTTTTGTCCAAATCTAATTTATCTACAGATGTGTTTATTTCCACTTCCATTTGTTTGTCTCTGTTGATTGATATAGTGCGTATTCCGGTTTATCTCAACTCAAATGACGGCACCTTGTTTAGCTATTGGGAAACCATAATTTTGGCCTGTGTTTTTGCTTTTTTAGGATCATTCATTGGGAAAAAGTTATTTACTAAGAAAAAAGTAAAAAATATAAGATTTATTGTTGCGTTATTTCTTTTTCTAATGGGGGCAGGGATGATCGTAGGTTTTATTTAGTCTATAGTTGCTCCCCCTGCATCCTCTTCTTTCTTTTTCTTTTTTGAACCACATTTCCTTTTTCCTTGATTTTCTAAAATCTGATTTTTAACACCATATTCATCAAAGCTGTACTCTTCTATCAATTTACCTTTCTTGGCAAACACTCTTACATGTTTTTCTCGTGAGTCTTTATAATATTCTTTGTGCGTACCATACGGGACATCTTTTTTGAAATATTTTTCACTAAGGGGTTTTCCGTTGTTATTGTAGCTAATGAATTTACCATTTTTTAATCCTTTAGACCAGAATTCTTCTCTTGCAACTGTTTGATCATTAAAATAATAGATCCAAGAGCCATGTTTAATTCCTTCTAAATAATTCAATTCGAGTAATTTATTTCCCTTTTCATCATAATTGATTTGACTGCCGCTCAATCTTCCAGCTTTGTAACCGACAATTTTTTTCAATTTAGAGTTTTCGTAATATTCCTTTTTCAACCCACTCAATAAATTGTTTTCATATTCTTGATACTTTAAAGTATCTCCATTTTCATTGAAAACTACAAAAGGTCCATACAATGATCCCATAAAATGATTGACTTTAGATTTTATTCTATTGGTACTGTCGAAATAGCTTGTGCTCGTGCCATGAATAACTCCATTTACGAATGTCTGTGAGGAATAAGGACAGCCGGAAGAAAAGTATGATGTATCAGAGCCATTGCGTCGTCCTTGAACAATTGTTATTTGTTGCTCAACGACGCCATTTCTATGGCATGTAGAACAAGTCCCATCAAATAAAGTACCAAGGCTTTGTCTTGAGTAATATCGATTTGATGCAGAGTCAAATGCTACTTTCTCATAGCAGTTGGTTAAATACTGATAATTACATATTTTTTTTCTTTTATAACAGGGAGCGTTTTGCGATAAGTTTTGAAATGTAAAAACGAAAAGAGTAAGTAAAGTAAAAATAAATTTATATGGCTTCATTGGTATGTTTTAATAATTGATCAAATGAAAGTTTCATTCTTTCAGGAATGGAAATGGTCTTATGTTCAACAGAGTTGTAGCAAACAATCTTTGAAAGTGCCTTGGTGCAGACAAGTTTGTTTACACGTACTTCATAATGAAAAGTAAAACTTTTGTTACCAATTTCACCTAAGTACATTTCAATAATAGGCTTGTCATTTAAAAAGACGGGTTTTAAGTATTCTATTTCATTTCGAACAAGAAGTATTCCGTGCTTATTCCAATCCCACTTTAGTCCAAGTAGTTTTTCGAAATAATACATTCTCGTATATTCAAAATAGCTTAAATAGGTGGCATTATTGACATGTCCCATGACATCAATATCAGAAAACCTTATTTGTATTTCAACGGGTTTAATGCTCATTTGTCTAGTTCTTCAAATTCTGAGTTTTTACTTACATATTCTGGAATTAGATTCTTTAAAATAAGAACAAGTTGATTGTTTTTTTGGCCATCAATTACATCAATCAACTCATCTATTTTATGTCCCATATCCTTTTTCACACTTGTTTTTGCAATTAGAATCTTTTCGTGATGGGTAGGTATTGTATTTTCCTCATTCGCAAGTAACTCCTCATAGAGTTTTTCCCCTGGACGGAGCCCCGTAATTTTAATTTCAATATCTTTATTAATTGTGAGGCCACTTAGAGTGATCATTTTTTTTGCAAGGTCAATAATCTTCACGGACTCTCCCATATCAAAAACGTAAATTTCTCCTCCTTTACCCATGGTTCCCGCTTCAAGAACAAGTTGACATGCTTCAGGAATGGACATGAAAAACCGATTGATTCTTTCGTCAGTGATCGTTATAGGACCACCATTCTCGATTTGTTTTTGAAATAAAGGAATAACTGAACCATTAGAGCCAAGTACATTTCCAAACCTTGTAGTTATGTATTGGGTGCTGCTAATTGAGTTTTTATGTTGCACATAAATTTCAGCAGCTCTCTTTGTTGCTCCCATAACATTTGTGGGGTTTACAGCTTTATCAGTTGATATAAATATGAACTTTTCAACATTGAATTCTGAGCTCAAATCCGCGAGTATTTTGGTGCCTAACACATTAGTCTTAACAGCTTCTGATGGGTTTAATTCCATCAAAGGAACATGCTTGTATGCAGCAGCGTGAAATATAATTTGAGGTTTAAATGACTTAATTAGATTAACAACTCTCATTTTATGGGTTACATCGCCAATGACAATTTCATAATTTAATTCTGGAAATGCCTCGTGTAAATCCCATTGAAGATCATACAAGGCCGATTCCGCTTGGTCAAATAAAATGACAAGCCGTGGTTTAAAGTTGGCTATTTGTTTTACCAATCCGCTGCCAATACTCCCAGCGGCTCCTGTCACTAGAATGACTTTGTCATTGATGCTGTTTTTTATTTTAGCCTCACTCAATTTTATTTCTTCTCGTCCAAGCAAGTCTTCAATCTTAGCTTTCACAAATTGTTTAGAGCTGAATTCCCCATTGATCCAGCTTTTAGGATTTGGGACTTTTTGAACTTTTATTTTTAAGTCAATACATTCGTCTAAAAGTGCTTTTCTTCTTTCCGCTTTCGGGTTCTGAATCGCTATAATAACTGTATCAATATTGTGTTTTTTATAGAGATTATTTAATTCATTAGGCCCGTACACTTTTACTCCTTCAATTCGGGTATCCCATAATTTTGAATTGTCATCTATGTAGCAAATAACTTTTTGATTATTTATGGTATCATTTTGAATGGTTTTTTTTGTAATTAAACCAGATACTCCAGCCCCGTATATCACTATGTTTTCATATTCTTCTTTGCTTTTTAGTGATTCCAAATATATCAGTTTAATAACAAAACGACTACCAACAGTAAATGAGAAGCTGGCCAAAAACTCTACTATTACAACAGACGTTGGCATGAAATAATAACCGTCAACAAAATAGTATCGAACAACGCCAAATGAAAGATATATTAAAGAACAGGTAGAAACGGCAAAAAATATTCTGTTTAAATCTTGAGTAGAGGTGTGTCGAATGAGTCCTTTATGTATTTGGAAAGAATAAAACACAAGGAATTTTACTGCAATAAAGAGCCAGATGTAGTTTGAGAATTTATCCCATTCTTCTTGAATTAAAACTGACTGGTGGTCTAAGTCAAAACGAATAACATATGCAAATAGTAATGCAAACAGGTTTATCAGTAGGTCAACAACAATAATAATCCATCTTGGCGTTCTGGATTTAAATATACGCATGGTGTAAAATTAATAAGTTATATTAATCGTTACTGATCAGATGAATTTTACCGTGTTTATTTATTTCTTTACCGCCATTTGTAACGGCTTGAATGACATAGAAATAAACACCATCTTCTGCTTTGTCTCCTTTTTTATTATTTCCATCCCATTGAAAATCAGGTTTGTCATAATCGGCCATTAAATTGCCCCATCGATTGTATATGTAACACTGAAAAGTTTTGATGCCTTGGAACTGAATCAGCTTAAAGTTATCATTAATACCGTCATCATTCGGTGTGAAAACATTTGGTGGTTCAAGGTCACAGTCAAAGAAAACAATGTTTGCCGAATCTGAGAATTCGCCACAGCTATTTGAGACCGTAACTATAAACAACCCTGTCTCACTCATATTTACAGAAGTAGAAGTGCTTCCAGTGTTCCATAGATAGGAAATGTTTTGAGGCGCTATTGTTGCTTCTAGCTCATAAAATTCTCCTATGCAAAGAATCGTATCTCTTATTTCTGTATTTGGATTAGGAATAAAGGTGATTTGAAAGGACTCTTCGGTGCTACATAAGGTGTCTTCATAGGTGATAAGGTATTGACCAGATTCCGAAGCGGTAAAAGAGGGGTTGGAAGTCGTATTATCATCAAAGGAAATGTTTGGACTTGATGCAGACCAAATACTTCCAGTGAAAGATTCAACATCAGTCACTTGATAGGATAGATTGCAAAGAGCAGTATCCATTAGTTCTATTGAAGGTGCTGGGGTTTCGTCTATTATAAAATCTGCAATTGTAAAACAATTAAGGCTATCTGATAAAAACAATTGATAGCTTC
>Ga0209406_1001498_pt1 | contig 17011 bp, 18 predicted proteins | sample COGITO_mtgs_1204_FD_184808 | JGI IMG/M metagenome (GOLD analysis project Ga0209406, IMG submission 184808) | Pelagic marine microbial communities from North Sea - COGITO_mtgs_120426 (SPAdes) (version 2) | ecosystem: Environmental > Aquatic > Marine > Epipelagic ...
ATAGAAAATTTCGGAAAGTTAATTATTGTTTTGAAAAATTTTATAAGAGACTGTTGATTTTTTTTACCCAAAACAACCTGCCGTTTACGATCAACTTAAGGGTTTTTATTTTGGAACTTATTCAATATTTAATAAATAGTAGGTTTTTTTTCCTCGTTGAAGCAAAACATACTTGTTTGCAATTAAATCTGCTTTTGAAATGATAAAATCTGCTGCTACTTTTTCTTTATTTACAGAAATTGCATTTTCTTGCAAGGCTCTTCTTGCCTCTCCATTAGAATTTAAAAAATTAGTTTTTGAAGCTAAGGCACCAATCATATCTAAACCATTTTCGATATCATTGATAGAAATTGTGGCCTGAGGGACACCCTCAAAAACATCTAAGAAAGTTTGTTCATCTAAGGCTTTTAAGTCAGAAGCCATCGATTTTCCGAACAATATATTAGATGCTTTTATTGCATTTTCATACGCATCCTTTCCATGCACCAATAACGTAACTTCCTCCCCAATTTTCTTTTGTAATATTCGCATGTGAGGTGCTTCATTGTGTTCTGAAATCAAAGTATCTATCACTTTTTTATCAAGGAATGTGAAGATTTTAATATACTTTTCAGCATCTTTATCAGAGGCATTTAGCCAATATTGGTAAAATTTATAAGGAGAGGTTCTCTTAGCATCTAACCAAACATTTCCACCTTCTGATTTACCAAATTTTGAGCCGTCAGATTTTGTGATCAATGGACAGGTAATTGCGTATCCTTTCCCACCGCCAATTCTTCTAATTAGCTCTGTTCCTGTAGTAATATTCCCCCATTGATCAGAACCTCCCATTTGTATAGAAACATTGTTTTTCTGATATAAATGCAAGAAATCATATCCTTGAACTAATTGATAGGTAAACTCTGTAAATGACATTCCATCTTTTGATTCAGAACTAATTCTGTTTTTAACAGAATCTTTTGCCATCATATAATTTACAGTAATGTGTTTCCCCACATCACGGATAAATTCCAGAAAAGAAAAATTCTTCATCCAATCATAGTTGTTTACTAGAACTGCTGCATTTTCTGTATTCGATGTAAAATCTAGGAAGTGACTCAATTGCTCTTTAATAGCTTCCTGGTTGTAGCGTAATGTTTTTTCGTCTAGTAAGTTACGTTCAGAAGATTTTCCTGAAGGATCCCCAATCATACCCGTTGCACCTCCAACCAAAGCAATTGGTTTGTGTCCACATCTTTGAAAATGAGCTAACAACATGATGGGAACTAAGTTACCGATATGTAAAGAATCTGAAGTAGGATCAAAACCTACGTAGGCTCCACGCATCTTTTCTAATAAGTGTTCTTCAGTTGTTGGCATGTGATCATGCAACATCCCTCTCCATGTTAATTCTTCAATAAAATTCTTCATTGTATTCAGTTTATCAATCCACAAATATAAGTTTATCGAGGAAAATATACTAAATTCGTAGTATGATTTTAGTCACTGGAGCTACGGGGTTTGTTGGAGCTCATTTATTGTACCAATTAGTGGAAACGAACGAGCATGTGCGAGCAATTTACCGTTCAGAAAATACAATTGAAAAAGTAACAGACGTTTTTTCTTTATATGGCGCAAATGTCTCGTTAATCTCTAAAATAGAATGGTTTAAAGCAGATATTACCGATGTTCCCTCCATGATTCCTGCTTTCTATGGAGTTAAAAAAGTATATCATTGTGCCGCTTTTATTTCTTTCAATCCTAAAGATTATAGAGAAATGCGAAAAGTAAATATACATGGAACAGCAATCATTGTAAATCTATCTATTGATGCAAAAGTTAATAAAATCTGTTTTGTTAGCTCTATTGCTTCTGTTGGATCGGCCTCATATGGAAGTTTGCTAACAGAAGAAAGTGAATGGAATTCACAAGCTGATAATAGCGGGTATTCTATTACTAAATTTGGCGCTGAAATGGAAGTATGGAGAGCAAGTCAGGAGGGAGTTGATGTCGTTATTGTAAATCCAGGAATTATTCTTGGTGGTGGTTTTTGGAATGCTGGTTCAGGTCAATTGTTTACAAAAATTTTTCATGGATTAAAGTATTATACAGAAGGGAAAACCGGTTTTATAGGGGTTAAAGATGTAGTGAAAACAATAGTTTTCCTGACAAATTCCACAATTAAAAATGAACGATTTATACTGGTTTCAGAAAATAAATCATACAAAGAAGTGTTCTTTTTAATTGCAGATGCGCTTAAAAAAAAGCGTCCCTATATAAGAATACGTCGATGGAAAATGGAACTTTTGTGGAGAGTTTCTAGCTTTTTGTCAATCATCACTGGGAAAGAACCCCTACTCAGTAAGTATGCTGCGAAATCAGCGAATAGCACTTCTTTGTATACTTCAAAAAAAGTTCAAGAAATACTTCCTTTCAAATTTCAAACAATTGAAGCGGTTGTAAAAGAGGTTTCAGAAAATTATCCTACCACTCTTTCTTAAAAAGCAGGCTTTTTTTTAGCTGTTTTTTTTTAAGAGTATCTAAAATAAAAGTTGATTCTTCAACAAAACGCTCTTTTTTCTTAACTTTTAATGTATTCAAGGAATCTTTTTCAATGGAATCTAATTTGATCTTTAATTCCGTTAGATCTTTTTTTCTTTTTTCAAGAGCTGCTTTTGCATTGGTAAATATTTCTTCGTACACATCTATATTAGTCATGTAGTAATAATTACTATTTTGAAAACGGGTGCTATCAATTTTATAAATTTCATAAACAAACGGCATATAGTTAATGTTTGTTTGTTTGTTTTTGTTTTTGATCAACCTGGCAGAAGAGGCAATCATCATATCTTGAATTAAAAGACTCATGGTGTCTTTTGGGATGATGTCTTTTGGTTTCTCAAAAATGGTATTACTAGTGCATGAAAACACTAGAAATAAAACGAGTATGTAATGAGTATTTTTCATTTTATCGATTAAAAGTGATCCTTTTTCCTTTTGTGTTTTCATTGAATACTCCTTGATTATACATCAAGGCTCCGTTTACAAAAGTATGCGTTATTGTAGATGAAAACGTAGTCCCTTCAAAAGGAGACCATCCACATTTGTACAAAAGATTCTCTTTAGAAACTGTTTGTGGCTTGTTGGTGTCTATCAAAACTAAATCAGCATAGTACCCTTCTTTGATAAAGCCCCTTTTTTCAATTTGAAATAACTTTGCAGGATTATGACTCATTTTTTCAACAGCTTTTTCTATAGAAATCACACCGTCTTTTACTTTTTCTAAAATAGCGGTTACTGCATGTTGTACAAGAGGCCCTCCGCTTGGTGCTTTGGTATAAACATTGTTTTTTTCTTCTAGGGTGTGTGGCGCATGGTCTGTTGCTAAAACATCAATTCGGTCATCCAAAAGTGCTTCCCACAAACCATCTCTATCTTTTGCTGTTTTTACGGCAGGGTTCCATTTTATATGAGTTCCTTTTTCTTGATAATCTTCATCACTAAACCACAAATGGTGTATGCAAACCTCTGCCGTGATTTGTTTTTCTTCTAAAGGGATGTCGTTTCTAAAAAGCGCCGTTTCTTTGGCGGTAGATAGGTGAAAAACATGCAATCTAGCTCCTGTTTTTTTTGCCAGCGCTATTGCTTTAGAAGAGGATAAATAACATGCCTCTTCACTTCTGATTATTGGATGATATTTCAAAGGAATATCATCTCCGTACTGATCTGTGTATTTTTTTGTATTTTTTTTGATGGTCATTTCATCTTCACAATGAACTGAAATAATCATTTTTGTAGATGAAAAGATATTCTCTAAAACGGCTTCATTATCTACTAACATGTTTCCTGTGGAAGACCCTAAAAACAACTTAATTCCTGCTACTTTTTTTGGATCTGTTTTTAATAACTCTTTAAGGTTGTCATTCGTGCCTCCAAACATAAAAGAGTAGTTTGCATAAGAGTCTTTCGCAGCTATTTTGAACTTCTCTTCTAGCAAGTCTTGAGTTGTTGCTTGTGGAACTGTATTTGGCATTTCTATAAAGGTAGTAATTCCGCCAGCAACAGCAGCTTTACTTTCAGTAGCAATCGTTGCTTTATGTGTTAAGCCAGGCTCTCTAAAATGAACTTGATCGTCAATAAACCCAGGAATTAAAAAAGCACCATTCGCATGGATTACTTGTGTTTCTTTAGAGGTTTTTATGTCTGATGAAATTTCTTTTATTCGTTCATTTTCAATAAGAACATCTCCTAAAAAAGTATTGTTTTCATTTACGATTCTTGCCTTTTTTATTAAAGTTAATGTCGTCATATTTTAAATATCTATTCTCATGTTTACCAAGCTTTTTAAAAATCCAAAGCGCTCGTATGCTTTAATTGCTGGGGTGTTGTTACTATACACATCTAGTCGTAGTTCTTTGAGGTTTTTTTTGGTTGCCCAATTTCTCAAAGAGTCCAAAATTAAGGTGCTAATTTTTTTTCCTCTAAACGATTTCTTTACATACATAAAACCAATATAGCCATGTTGAGGGTTTTTGTGATACTTTTGAGCTGTTTCTATTCTTACATATCCTGAAGCAATAACTTCTTCATTAACAACAGCTACAATTAGATGAAAAGACCGACTAGAAATCATCTCAGGGAGATCATAATATGATAATGGGCCGTTATTTAAAAAAGGATCCAAAGGTCTTTCTGCCTTTATGACTCCTTGCTCAAAATCTAACAGTGTTTGTAAGTCTTTTAAATCAGCTTTTCTGATAGAAATTGGATGCATAGTCAACTTATTTTGGCAATCCTTTTAGTTTCATTTTAATCACTCCAAATAAGGCTTCAGAAACAATGCCACCGCTCATTTTAGAGATTCCTACGATTCTATCTGTAAAAATGACAGAGACTTCTTTGATCTTAAAACCATGCTTCCATGCTTTAAATTTCATTTCTATTTGAAAAGCATATCCGATAAACTTTATTTTATCTAATTGAATCGTTTCTAGTACGTGTCTTTTCCAGCAGACAAAGCCTGCAGTCGTATCAAAAAGAGGAATTCTAGTGATTAAACGAACGTATTTAGAAGCGAAATAAGAAAGTAATAACCTTTTTACACCCCAATTAACAACGTTTACTTTGTTGTTTACATAACGAGAACCAACAGAGACATCACTTCCTTCGTTTTTACAAGCACTATATAAATGAATTAAATCTTCTGGATTGTGAGAAAAGTCTGCATCCATTTCTATGATGTACTCATACTTTTTTGCTAACCCCCATTTAAACCCGTGAATATATGCTGTTCCTAACCCATTTTTACCTTTTCTTTTTTCTAAAAAGAGACGATTTGGAAACTCCAAGATTAAGTTTTCTACGATTTTCCAAGTCATGTCAGGAGAGTTGTCGTCTACCACCAAGATATCGAACTCTTTTTTTTGTTTAAAGGTAGCTCTTATGATAACTTCTATGTTCTCTTTTTCGTTATAGGTGGGAATAATGACTAACGCGTCTGACATAAATAAATTTTCATGAAGTAAGTAAGCAAATATACATTATTTAATTACTAATTTTGTAGGAAACTTATCAAAACAATAAAACGTGCAAGCAATTGAAAAAACACTAATTGACACGAATTGGATCACTTTATTGCTCCTATTCCTTCTTGTCTGTGTTTTTCTTTTAAAAGGATTGAGTTACACAAAATTAAAAGGGAATGTGTTTTCTTTTGCAAACAACAGTTTTATTGATGCTGAGACTGAAGAAAAGACCTCTTTTTTTAATCTGTTTCAATGTGTGATTTTTCTTTTTTCGATGTTAGTTTTATCTTTATTAATTTATAAGATTTTACGATTCTATGAGTTTTGGGCAACGCAAGACTTTACCAACTTTATGAAGGTTTTGAGTCTTGTTTCTGCATATTTTTTGGTTAAATGGTCTGTAGAGTTTGTGTTTTCACATGTATTAATGATACAAAAGCAAGTTCGTTTTTTTTTAATATCTAAGGCTATTTATCTCTATTCTACTGCATTTTTTTTATTGATTTCCCTTGTTTTAGTTCAATATTCGCAATTAAACATTCTTTTTTTAATTTATTTTTCAATAGTTCTTTTTTCTATTCGTTTTGTACTACATGTCATTATTAATAAAAACTTGGTTTTTAACGAGTTGTTTTATTTTATAGTGTACCTTTGCGCTTTTGAAATAGCACCGCTATTTATACTGTTTAAATTGATGTTTTAACTAGAAAAAGAAAACAGATGAAAGTGAAAACAATTTTAGTATCGCAACCCAAACCAAAGACAGAAACATCTCCTTATTTTGATTTGTCTGATAAACAAAAAGTGAAAATTGATTTTAGATCTTTTATTCATGTAGAGGGGATTACTGTAAAAGAGGTAAGAGGTGAGAAGGTTGATTTAAATAACTTTACAGCCATTATTCTAACAAGTAGAAATGCGGTTGATCACTTCTTTAGAATTGCCGAAGAAATGCGTTTTAAAGTGCCAGATTCAATGAAATATTTTTGCCAGTCTGAAGCTGTAGCATATTATTTACAAAAATATGTGGTTTATAGAAAACGAAAAATTTATGTTGGTACACGTACCTTTCCTGATTTAACAAAATTAATTAAGAAACATAAAAACGAAATATTTTTATTGCCAAGTTCAGATAAATTAAAGCCTTTAATTCCCCGAGAATTAGATGATTTAGGTGTAAAATGGACGCGATTAGATTTATATAGAACTGTTGTGAGTGATTTGTCTGATTTAGAAAATGTTTTTTATGATGTGTTGGTCTTTTTTAGTCCTTCAGGAATTGAATCTTTATTAAAGAACTTTCCTAATTTCAAACAAAAAGAAACAAGAATTGCTGTTTTTGGTAATTCAACTGTCAGGGCAGCAACTGAAGCTGGGTTAAAGTGTGATATTACTGCACCTTCTCCTGAAACACCTTCTATGACGATGGCTTTAGATAAATATATAAAAGAAGTAAATAAAAAATAAAGTATTAAAAATTTTTAAAAAAACCGAACAGCGATGTTCGGTTTTTTTATGCAAACAACGTAGCAAAAGCCTCTTCTATTTTCCCAACTAAAATCAATTTAATCTTGTGATCAATAGATGAGATTTTATTGTATTTTGATGCTACAAGTGTTTTGTAACCTAGTTTTTCTGCTTCTAAAATTCGTTGATCTATTTTGGAAACAGGTCTGATTTCTCCTGCCAAACCAACTTCTGCGGCAAAACAAACATTTGGGTTAATGGCAATGTCTTGATTAGACGATAAAATAGCTGCAACAACAGCTAGATCTATTGCAGGGTCATCAACATTTATGCCTCCTGTAATATTTAAAAAAACATCTTTAGCTCCCAATTTAAAGCCAGCTCTTTTTTCTAAAACAGCCAAAATCATGTTCAGTCTTTTAAGATTATATCCGGTTGTAGAGCGTTGAGGGGTTCCGTATACTGCTGTGGAAACTAAGGCTTGAATTTCGATCATTAGAGGTCTAATCCCTTCCAGAGTCGATGCAATTGCGGTTCCGCTTAAATCGGAGTCTTTTTTTGAAATTAAAATTTCTGAAGGATTTGAAATTTCCCTTAACCCAGACGAAAGCATTTCATAAATACCCAATTCTGAAGTAGTTCCAAATCTATTTTTTTGTGAACGCACAATTCTGTAGGTGTGGTTTCTATCTCCTTCAAATTGTAAAACAACATCGACCATGTGTTCTAATATTTTTGGCCCCGCCATGTTTCCGTCTTTATTGATATGGCCAATTAATAAAACAGGTGTTGCGGTTTCTTTAGCGTATTTTATAAGTTCTGCAGCAGTTTCTCTGATTTGAGAAATACTTCCAGGGGACGCTTCTATGGAGTTTGTGTGTAAGGTTTGTATAGAGTCAATTACCAAAACATCGGGATCTATTTCTTCGATATTTTTAAAAATTTGTTGCGTATTTGTTTCTGTTAAAATTAGGCAATTTGAAGTTTTTGCTGCCAACCTTTCTGCTCTCATTTTTATTTGAGATTGACTCTCTTCTCCAGATACGTATAAAACTTTTTGACGAATGTTTAAAGCTATTTGCAACAATAATGTTGATTTTCCAATACCTGGCTCCCCTCCTAAAAGTGTTACAGATCCTTTTACCAATCCTCCTCCTAAAACAGTGTCTAATTCTTTGTTATTGGTAATAATTCTCTCTTCAGGATTTGTCTGAATATCGATGATTTTTAAGGGTTTATTTACGATTCCCCTCCCTGTTTTGGTTTGTTTCCATGAGCGTTTTTCTTCTTTTTGTAAGACTTCTTCTACAATCGTATTCCATTCTTTACAAGCGCCACATTGACCAACCCACTTTGCGTGTTGAGTTCCACAATTTTGACAGAAAAAAGTTGTTTTGGTTTTGGCCATAGAATTGGTTTGAAAGATTCAAAGTTACAAGTTTATGAGTTGATAACTTTTAAAAATTTGATAAAAATAAGATTTTATTAAAGTTTATAAATACTTGGGTTGGGGGGATGTGAGGTGTCCTTGAGGGTTTCTTTTTAAAGAAAGTGAACCAAAAAAACAGGCAAAAGCGCCGCTAAAAAATTATTTATGTTTATTATAAATTGGAAGGAATAAAAAGGCCAATCCGCCAAAAATGATGATCATAGCGGTTTGCGCAGTCCACATAATCCATCCAAAAGCAGTAGCGGGATCTGATGGAATATCAAATAAAGCCAAGGCCCCAGCAACAGCAATTGGGTATAAGCCTACACCACCATTTGTTGCTGCAATTGAGAACCCGCCAGCAATAAAACCAATTAAAACACCTCCGAAGGGAACTTCTAACTCACTAATTGCGGGGATAGTAGCCCAAAACATGGCAACATACATTCCCCAAATAAATATTGTGTGAAAGATAAAAGCCACTTTGTTTTTCATTTTAAAAATACTTGTAACTCCTTCCACTAAACCAATAACAAAAGTTTTAATTTTTAATAAAACCCCTGAAGTCGCTTTTTTTACAAAAAAATATAAAATATAACATATAATTATTAAAATGATAAGACCAATACTAATTTTACGAGCATCAAAATTCTTAGTTAAAAGATCGTAAATAAAATCAAATTGAACAAAAAGAGTGATGATAATGACACATAACATCATGACTAAATCTGCAATTCTTTCCGCAACAATAGTTCCAAATCCTTTTTCGAAAGGAATTTGTTCGTAATTTGTTAGAACAAACGCTCTAGAGACTTCTCCTGCTCTTGGAATGGCTAAGTTTACTAAATAACCTACTAAAACAGCTAAAACACTGTTTGTGAACCTTGGTTTAAAGCCTAAGGGCTCTAACATGAATTTCCACCTGTAAGCTCTAGAAAGATGGCTCAATATTCCAAAGAACAAGCCAAGAGAAATCCATTCATAATTGGCTTCTTTGAAATATCCAATTAAGATATTAATAGAGATTTTAGAAAGCGAATACCAAACTAATACGGCTCCAAATAAAAGAGGTAAACTTGTTTTTAATATTTTTTTTACAGAAACAGTCACTAGGTCAGGGTGTTGTCTTTTTCGTTAGGAAACACTAAAGAAGGCTTAAAGTTTTTGGCTTCTTCAAAATCCATGAATCCATAAACGATTAGAATTAAGACATCACCAACGGCAACTCTTCTTGCAGCGGCTCCGTTTAAAGTGATTTCTCCACTTCTACGAGGTCCAGGAATAGCGTAGGTTTCTATACGTTCTCCATTGTTGTTATTTACAATTTGAACACGCTCTCCTTCAATAATATTGGCGGCATCCATTAAATCTTCATCTATAGTGATGCTTCCTATGTAATTCAAATCTGCACCCGTAACTTTTACACGATGGATTTTGGACTTTACTACTTGTACTAACATGCTGTAAAAATACTGTTTTTTAGTTAATTATTTTTTAATTGAAGGTTGTCAATTAATCGAGTATCTCCGGCAAATACCGCAATAAAAGCCCGGTATTTTTTGTCAGAGCCCCTACTTTTTATATTTTTTAATGTTTTTTCTTCAGCAATTGTAAAATATTCTAATTCTAAAGTAGCGTTTTTTTTAAATTCGTTTTCGACCCATTTCGTAACTTCTAGATGGTTTTTTACATCAAATCGTTCCCGAACTTTTTTAAGGGTTTTATAGATAAAAGGAACCGCTTTTCGATGTGTTTCTGGAAGTCTAGTATTCCTAGAACTCATTGCCAAACCATCGTTTTCTCTAAAAATTGGACAGCCTTTAATTTTAGTACTCAAACGATGCTTTTGCACCAATTTTTTAATGATTTGTAGCTGTTGAAAATCTTTTTGACCAAAATAAGCGATATTGGGGTTAATGATTTCGAAAAAAGTTTTTACAACAGTAGCAACACCATCAAAATGACCCTCTCGATATTTCCCTTCCATTTGATGTTCTAGACCATCAAAGTCAAATTTCTCGGAAACAATATTTTGGTTGTAAATTTCTTCTGCAGAGGGAAGAAATAAAACATCACATAAAACACGATTTAATAACTTGGTATCATTTTCTATGGTTTTGGGATACTTTACGAAATCTATTGTATTGTTGAATTGTGTTGGGTTTACAAAGATACTAACCACCACGAGATCATTTTTTTTCTTCGCCTCTTTTATCAGAGACAAATGACCTTTGTGAAGCGCTCCCATAGTAGGGATAAAACCAATGGTTTTGTTTTCCTGCTTTTGCGCTGTTAAGTAAGATTTTAGTTCTTTTTTAGTATTAAAAATGTTCATTCTAAAAAATTAAGTAAAGTCTGCAAACTTAGCATTTTAACATGATATTAGCATAATAATTTGTATTTTTGTGAATCTTATAAAAGAGTTTGATTTAATGAAGGACAAGAGAATATTATTTGTTTCGTCTGAAGTAGTTCCCTACTTACCTGAAACAGAGCTATCATCAACAGCTTTTAATGTTGCAAAAAACGCCCATTCCAAGGGGGTACAAACAAGAATTTTCACGCCAAGATTTGGTGTAATTAACGAACGAAGACACCAATTGCATGAAGTAATTCGTCTCTCTGGAATGAACCTCGTTGTAAACGACATGGACATGCCGTTAATCATAAAAGTAGCCTCGATTCCTAAAGAAAGAATGCAGGTATACTTTATAGACAATGAAGAATATTTCAAAAGAAAGGCCGTTTTCAGAGACGAAGATGACAATTTGTTTTCAGACAACGATGAGCGTGCAATTTTTTTTGCTAAAGGGGTTATAGAAACCGTAAAAAAACTAAATTGGGCTCCAGATATTATTCATGTTCACGGATGGATGGCGTCTTTGTTGCCACTTTATCTCAAAGAATTTTATAAAGAAGAACCGTTGTTTACAGAAAGTAAAATTATCACTTCTTTGTACGATAATAGTTTCAAAGGAAGCTTGAACGAAACCCTCGCAGACAAGTTAAGGTTTGATAGAATTTCTGAAGAAAAAACGGCAACGATACAAATACCAAGTTTCACAAACATACTAAAAAGTGCCATAGAAAATTCAGATGCAATCATTCATGGTAGTGAAACAATTTCAGAAGAACTTTCTTCTTTTTTAGAAGAAAAAGAAATACCAGTTCTAGAATACCAATCTGAAAACTTAAAAGAAAGTTATTTAAATTTTTATGCTGATTTAATTGCAGCGAATTAATTGTTATAGAGTGAGAAATTTTTTTCAAAAAATCCCTTATATTACCGCTATAGTAGTGGTGTTTTCAGCTGTTATTTCTTGTGAAAAAGACTTTACAGATATTGGGTCAAGTGTAATCGCCAACACTGCTTTTTCAACAGGTTCAATGCTTCTCGATGTTCAGCTTGAAAACAGTCCTGTCACAAAACTCGTTACAAGTGATTTTATTATTTCTGATAAGCCAGAGTATCTATTGGGAGTTCATGCAAGTGATGATTACGAAAAAATTGAAGCCTCCATTATTTCACAGATTGCTATAGATTCAGATCTTCAATTTCCTTTTCACTCAGACACAACAACAGTGGTTACGACCATCGATACTGTTTTTGTGAAAATGCCTTACCGAGTGGTATTAAATAGTGAAGGGACTGCCTATGAATTGGATTCAATAATAGGGGATCAATCCAAACCATTTAATTTGAATATTTATCAATCAAGTACTTATTTAAACAGGTTAGATCCATCAGATCCCAGTAAATTAAATAGCTATAGTTCAGATCATGTGTTTGAGAAAAAAATGCCCATAATAGCACTAAACGATCCTGTCGATTTTCAGTTTACACCAAAAGCAACAGATACCGTAATCGTGAAAAGATGGTTAAGCAATCAAAAATTATCGAGAAAAGATACCGTGATTTACACAAGTTCAAGTTCTTCGTTAATACCCCTTCCTTTTGGATTTATTCCCCTAAAAGAAGAAGTTATTAATGAACTTTTTTTAAAAAAATATGGGTCTGCAGAATTTGCTTCTCAAGAAGCGTTTAACGATTATTTCAGGGGTCTTATTTTAGAAGCATCAGGGAATGATGGTTCTTTGATTTCCTTTGATTTTAATAGCTCGGTCAAACCCTCTATAGAAGTTTATTATACAAATTCAGTGTTTTATAAAGGCGCTATTATCGATACCATCCATAAAAATGATAGTTTTTTGTTATCGGGAATCAAAGTAAGTACTTACAAAATGGGAGAGAAAACCTATCCTGTAAATAATGAAGTAAAAATACAAGGAGCTGCAGGAAGTGAAGGAAAAATCACCCTTTTTGAAGCCGATGAAATAGCAGCATTAAGAGATCAAAATTTATTAATAAATGATGCCTCTTTAACTTTTTATATAAATCAGTCTGCAGACATTACAGCCGTTCCATATAAATTGTTTTTGTATAAGAGTGGTGAGGGTACAAATCCAGTCGAAAGTTATGTAAAAGACACCTATTCCGAACCTGCTTTTTTTGGAGGTCTGTTAGAAAAAGATAGCGATGGAAATCCAGAAAAATATACGTTTAGAATTACAGATTATGTGTCAGATATTTTAAGTGGAGAAACTGATTATTCTCCAACCTTAAAATTAAAAAATTTCAATAAAACTGATTTAAAAATCTTACAAGACGGAGATACCACTTTTACAAATTACAACTGGAATCCAAAAGCAGTTACAATTTTAAACCATCATTCAGGTAATGGAACTAAAAAAGTAGCCTTCAAGATTTCTTACTCTGAGAGAAAGGATTAATAAAAAAAAATATGTGTGGAATTGCAGGCTATATAGGGTATAGAGAAGCGTATCCAATCGTTATAAACGGATTAAAAAGATTAGAATATCGCGGGTACGACAGTTCCGGCGTCATGTTATACGATGGGGAAGAAATCCAACTTTCTAAAACCAAAGGGAAAGTTTCTGATTTAGAGGTTATCACAAATAAAGAAGAAGAAAGAAAAAAAGGACGAATTGGGATTGGACACACCCGATGGGCTACCCATGGAGTTCCAAACGATATTAATTCCCACCCACACGTTTCTCAGTCAGGAGATTTAGTTATCGTACACAACGGTATCATAGAAAACTACGATTCTTTAAAAAAAGAACTAATTTCTAGGGGGTATGTTTTTCAAAGCGATACTGACACTGAAGTATTGATAAACTTAATTGAAGAGGTAAAGAAAAGCGAAACATGTAAGTTGGGGAAAGCGGTTCAATTAGCACTAACTAGTGTGATTGGAGCCTATGCAATTGCTGTTTTTGATAAAACAAAACCAAATGAATTGGTGGTTGCTCGTTTAGGAAGTCCCATTGCTATTGGTATAGGGAAAGAAAATAAGGAATTTTTTGTAGCCTCTGATGCATCTCCTTTTATCGAATACACAAAAGAAGCCATTTACATTGAAGACGAAGAAATGGCGATTATAAAACTTGGAAAGAAAATTCAAGTTCGTAAAATACAGAATGATGCTCTTGTAAATCACAATGTTTTAGAACTACAAATGAGTCTAGAACAAATAGAAAAAGGGGGGTACGATCACTTCATGATCAAAGAAATTCACGAACAGCCTAAAGCAATAATAGACACCTACAGAGGAAGGATGTTGCCAGATCAAGGCATGATTAAGATGTCTGGAATTGATGATCATCTTTCAAAATTCTTACATGTAGATAGAATTATTATCATTGCCTGTGGAACCTCTTGGCACGCTGGATTGGTTGGAGAATATTTACTTGAAGAGTTTGTGAGAATTCCTGTTGAGGTAGAATATGCCTCAGAATTTAGATATAGAAATCCTGTAATAACCTCAAAAGATATTGTCATTGCTATTTCTCAATCCGGTGAAACGGCAGATACTTTAGCAGCGATTAAATTAGCAAAATCTAAAGGGGCATTCGTTTTTGGAGTTTGTAATGTAGTGGGCTCTTCTATAGCCAGAGAAACACACGCAGGAGCATATACACATGCAGGACCAGAAATTGGTGTGGCTTCAACAAAAGCTTTTACAACACAAATAACGGTTCTTTCATTAATTGCATTAAAATTAGCAAAAGAAAAAGGGACCTTTTCTGAATCGAGGTTTCAAAATTATTTAAGGACTTTGGAATTGATACCAAACCAAATAGAACAGTTGTTAAATATTGATGCTACAGTAAAAGAGATTGCTGCGGTTTATAAGGATGCCAAAAATTGCTTATATCTGGGGAGAGGATTTAATTTTCCAGTAGCTTTAGAAGGTGCTTTAAAGTTAAAAGAGATTTCTTATATACATGCAGAAGGCTATCCTGCAGCGGAAATGAAACATGGCCCTATTGCCTTAATAGACGAGAATATGCCAATTTTTGTGATTGCCACAAGTAAAGGTCATTACGAAAAAGTAGTGAGTAATATTCAGGAGATAAAATCAAGGTCAGGAAAGATCATTGCGATTGTTACTGAAGGTGATACTCAGGTCAAAGAAATTGCAGATCATGTAATAGAGATTCCAGAAACAGAGGAGGCATTCACACCTTTATTAACCACCATACCTTTTCAGTTATTATCCTATCACATAGCGGTAATGTTAGATAAAAATGTAGATCAACCAAGAAATTTAGCGAAGTCAGTCACCGTGGAGTAAAAGAAAGCGGTTATCCTTACCTCTTGAATTTAGTAATAAGGTTCTCTGTTACAATAACTACAACAAAAGTTTGGAACTCAAATTATAGTGAATATCAAGAGTAATTATTCAATAGAATTTGTGAATATAAACGTCATTTTCTTACCTCAGTAGGTTACAGAAAAATATCTAAAATCTTCAACGAAGAAGGATTAAAAACACCTCGTGGAAGAATATTTAAGAATACCCACGTTCACTCTATCTTCAAAAAAGGTAAGATTCGAGAAGAGAGAGATCATAGAGAAGATATCGTTGAGATTTCTCAAGTTACAATTGAGGAGTTAAAATAAAAAGTCCGTTTTTGATTAAATGTAAAGTTTTTTTGTCATTATGTAAAAAATACTTTACATTTATTGAAATTTAGAAATTATAATATGAGTTATTTATTTAGTAATAAGTTTAAAAAAACAAGTGGTGTGGTTTTTTATTTGTCAATACTAGTTGGATTATTTTTATTGTTAACAGAAAGAATACAAGACATTTTTGTTGTTAACGTTTTTTCAATTTTTTCTTATGAGTGGGTTGGAACAAAAATTCCAGGGTTTAGGTGGATAGAAAATGGTTTAGGTGATGAAGTTTTTACTTTGATAATTATTGTTTCAGGGATAGTAAACTCTTTTAGTAAAGAAAAAATTGAAGACGAATTAATTTCAAGAATTAGATTAGAAAGTTTGTCCTTATCCCTATTCATTAGTTTTGGATTAATAATTGTGTCTACCTTTTTAGTTTTTAATATTAACTATATGTATGTATTGGTGTTCAACTTATTTTTAATAATTCTCTTATTTAATTTAATATTTAAATTCAGACTATTCAAACACTATAACTCATGAAAAATAATTTAAAGTTATATCGAACAAAGTCTGGATATACACAAGAAGATATTTCAAAAAAAATAGGTGTTTCTAGACAAACAATCAATTCCATTGAAAATAATAGATTTCACCCCTCCATACTATTGTGTTTGAAACTTTCAAAAGAATTGGGTTGTCAAGTAGATGATTTATTTTATCTTGAAAGTTGATGTAAGAAAAGTTTATGGTGTAAGGTTAACCGTATAATAAGAATAAACCACCGCCGTAGAGCAGTTGGCAGATATCTGGATTTATTTCTCTAATTTTAAAGGGGTTTCGAAGGGGTTTATGACTGCGGGAGTTCTGATTATTCTCCCAGACTATGTTCGGAGATTTAAGAATGACGTCACTGAATCATCCGTGAGGGATTATTTTCAAGACAGAGAAATTAAACGAGTTGATATAGGTTTTTCTAATGAAGATATTTCGTTTCTTGAGTTTCTACAGGAACTAAAACTTCAGGAAATCAATAATTTGAAAAAAGGAATGAAAATAAATAAATGAAAAAAATGATTTCAAGAATGTTGCATTTTCTATTTTTCATGAGTATAATTTGTTTTTTAGTTAGTTGCGGAATCTTTAAAAAGAGGTATTCTGGTGATGTTTCAGATCATTTTAATGGCAATAAGTTTGTAAACACTAATGGAAGGCAAGTAAACGGTGCAAAAGAGTTGTTTAAATTTATGCGCACTAGAAATCCTACAAAATGGATTAAAGAGTACGAAACCTATTCAAGAGACATCCCTATAGAGAATAATTACACAGATAGTATTAAATTAATTTTTATAAATCACAGTACTTTTCTTATTCAGTTAGATACGCTTAACATTTTAACAGACCCCATTTGGTCTGAAAGATGTAGTCCGGTGCAATGGGCTGGACCTAAAAGAAACAGACCGCCTGGTGTAACTTTTAATAGTTTGCCAAACATAGATGTTGTGCTAATTAGCCATAATCATTATGACCATTTAGATAAAAATACCATTCTAGCCCTTCAAAAAGAACATACACCTCAGTTTATTGTACCGCTTGGAGTCTCTCATTTTTTTAAACGATTGG
>Ga0209406_1001512_pt1 | contig 16916 bp, 18 predicted proteins | sample COGITO_mtgs_1204_FD_184808 | JGI IMG/M metagenome (GOLD analysis project Ga0209406, IMG submission 184808) | Pelagic marine microbial communities from North Sea - COGITO_mtgs_120426 (SPAdes) (version 2) | ecosystem: Environmental > Aquatic > Marine > Epipelagic ...
ATGGAAGCAGCTTGGAGAGATGCAAGAATTTCTAGAATTTATGAAGGAACCAACGAAATCAACAGAATGCTTTCTGTAGGTATGCTTATTAAAAAGGCAATGAAAGGCCATGTAGATTTATTAGGGCCAGCTACAGCTGTTGGAGAGGAATTGATGGGTATTCCATCTTTTGATACGCCTGATTATTCGGTTTTATTTGCAGAAGAAAAAGAAATGATTGCTAATTTGAAAAAAGTGTTTTTAATGGTAGCAGGTTCTGCGATTCAAAAATACGGACCAAATTTAGAAGAACATCAACAATTACTGATGGCAGCGGCAAATATTTTAAATGAAATATATATGTCTGAATCTACATTACTTAGAGCTGAAAAAAATGCTAAAAGATTTGGAGAAGAAGCTCAAGACGTTCAAATAGCCATGGCAAAACTTTACCTTTATAATGCTGTTGAAATAATCATTAAAAACGGAAAAGAAGGAATCATATCATTTGCTGAAGGTGATGAGCAACGCATGATGTTAATGGGGCTAAAACGTTTCACAAAATATACTAATTACCCTAACGTAGTAGCACTTAGAAATAAAATAGCAGAGAAATTGAATTCTGAAAACAAGTACTGTTTCTAACAGTACTTATTTTTCATAAACAATTCTAGTATTTAGTTTTTTGTTTTTAAAAAGACCATCAAATTGATGGTCTTTTTTATATATTTTTAATAGAATTATCGAATTAATAATTCTAATTTTTTAACTCCATTCTCTCAGATCTATATAAAATATCTGTTTGCCCCCAGCCCGGTTTACTTCCCTTGTTGGTGCTTTTAAAAAACACAGTTGCCTCAAAAACCTCTGAATTGTCTTCAGGAGAAACTTCAACGATTTTTGCCCGATGAATATTTTTGGGACTTACAAAACCAGAAGTCATCAAAATATTTTTAGTTTGTGGTAAAAAATCTACATCACTTACAATACTAGAAAATAATTTCACCCCTCTTTCTTTCCCATATTGCCAAACTTGCTTAAAAGTTTTGTTTGTTTCATCTATCTCATATTCTACTGCCCTTGAGTAATTATTTTCGTTATTGTAGTTTCTAAAAGGGCCATTATCAAATACAATGATATTACCATTTGGCAATAACGAAGGTGCATGAGGTCCCCATGGAAAATCAAAATCATCAGCACTTTTATGACCAGTTTGAATATCTTTGGAGTAGGGAACTCCTTCTGATGAAACGGCTGTCAATAAATAGGGTTTTGTTTCATATCCTTTACCCTTCCTACCAGAGGCTCCCCAGTTCTGTTTCGGAGACATAATCCACTTTAGCTTGTCATCCCATGATACTTTTAATAATCCTTGATTTCTTCCTGAGACAATTATGGTACTATCTCTGGAGTCAAACTCTAATGCATTCATATGAAGCCAATCTCCTCCTCTAAAGAAGTTTAAATCATCTCTGCTAACATCCAAGTGGTCTGCCAGATCCCATTTTTGAATAACTTTTGATTTTTTTCTATCAAAATGTATCATAAAATCACTATCCGATAAAATAGTTTTATTATCCTTTTCTATATATGCATCTCTAGTTCCTACGCATAGTAATAAATCTCCATTAGGCAACTCTAATACATCGTGATGTATCCCATAATTGTTATCAATTAACGTTTTATCGATTTGCTTTCCCATCATATCAAATTCATAGATAGTTCTTCTTCCTGCTACTAATATATTTCCATTTCTGATTTTTTGAAATGGCCCTACCATAGCTCCGTGAAAACTTAAATCTAGATACCATCTAATATTTCCTAAATCATCAAAAATTATTGGAGCAGATCTAAATTTTCCAAAATTAGCAAAATGAATATCCATAGCATGCATCCCGGGTTCCATTTTATCTTTTTCTAACTTATTAACTCTAATTGAAGGGAAAAATGCAGGAATTTCTTCTGTTTGAATTTCAATAACGTCTACTTTTTGTCCACCTTCATAATCTAAGGTAACTTCTACCCTATTGAGTTTGTCTGGATAAAGACCAAGCACAGAAACCTCTACATCTGTACTAAGACTATCTATAGATTGTTCAACTGGTATATCTCCAAGAACTTTCACACGAACACTACAAGGCTTATCTGTCTTTATATGTAACATTGCGGTTAAAGGAGATATTTTATTAGGATTTAAATCAGTTTTTATTGAGTATTTAAGTCCAGAACTACAGCTAGACAAAATAAATGATAGTGAAATAAATGCTAAAAGGGATTTACCAACCAAGGATGTTTTAGAATACATATAAGTAAAATTTAAACGTTTTTATCTTTTTATTGCGATACAATATACATTTATTTATTTCTAGTAGTCTTTATGATTTATATTATTTTATAAGATAAAATAGTAATCCAAAAAAAAGGTTGTATTTCTACAACCTTCTCTAACTTTTTTTATTTAGTTTAGGATAGTGCTCCCAAATATCTTTCTGCATCTAAAGCTGCCATGCATCCTGTACCAGCAGCAGTAACCGCTTGTCTATACTCCTTATCTTGAACATCGCCTGCAGCAAAAACTCCCGGAATATTTGTTTTGGTAGTTTTACCTTCAGTAATTAAATATCCTGTCTCATCCATATCTAAAACATCTTTGAATAATTCGGTATTTGGCTTGTGCCCGATAGCAATAAATAATCCGGTTACCGATATCTCATGTTTTTTCCCAGTTACATTATGCACAACTCTAACACCATCAACCACATTATCTCCAAGAACCTCATCTAATTCAGTATTGAATAAAACTTCAATATTATCTGTTTTGTTAACTCTATGTTGCATTGCTTTAGATGCTCTCATGTAATCCTTTCGAACTAACACAGTAACCTTTCTACAAATATTTGCTAAATACGTAGCTTCTTCAGCTGCTGTATCTCCAGCCCCTACTACTATAACGTCTTGACCTTTGTAAAAAAATCCATCACAAGTTGCGCAAGCAGAAACACCACCTCCAATGAGTCTTTGCTCACTCTCTAATCCAAGATATTTTGCAGTTGCACCCGTAGAAATAATAACAGTATTTGCATGTATTTTTTTTGAACCATCAACTACTACTTCATGAATACCACCAACCTCAGAACTTAAGTCTACCTCTGTAACCATTCCAAAACGAACTTCAGTTCCAAATCGTTCAGCTTGGTTTTTTAAATCTTCCATCATAGCAGTTCCATCAGTACCATTTGCATAACCAGGAAAGTTATCAACTTCAGTGGTAGTAGTTAACTGCCCACCCATTTGAAGACCCGTATACATAACGGGTCTCATATCAGCTCTTGCTGCATAAATTGCTGCGGTATATCCTGCAGGTCCTGAACCTATGATGAGACATTTTATTTTTTCAATATTTTCAGACATTTTTACATATTTATTGAATTACAAATGTAATTTTTTTGATTTCTATAATAAAAGTAATGAGTTATTTTTTTTCAATCATTGTATAAGGAAATTCAATTACTACAATTATTTCCTTGACTAATTAAATTTATATGAAATAATAATTTTTCAGTACAAGATTATTACAGTAAGTTTGCAAACCGATTATAGTTATCGGGGTGTAGCGTAGCCCGGTCATCGCGCCTCGTTTGGGACGAGGAGGTCGCAGGTTCGAATCCTGCCACCCCGACAGTAAAAGCCTTGTTTATTACAAGGCTTTTTTTGATTTAATTTTTTTTAATTAAAAAAATCTAATAGCCATTAATTCTTAAAACTTTAACAAATCATTTTGTTTAATCTTTTGAATTAAACATTAAACATTTAGTATTTTTATGCCATAAATAAAATTATATGGCTATTAAAAAAAATATTAAAAAAAACGATATTATTAGTTGGTTTATGGATCACATCCTTAACCACAATAAATATCCAAACTCAGTATATAGTTTCGCGAAACAAAACAATTTCGAAGAAGCTAAGTTTTATGAATATTTTGGCACTTTTGAAGCTGTTGAAAAAGAAGTATTCAAGGTCTTTTTTGACAACACTATTTCTTTATTAAATAAGAGTGAAAATTTCGATGATTTTGATGCTAGAAACAAACTATTAAGTTTCTATTATACTTTCTTTGAAATTTTAACTGCTAATCGCAGCTATGTTGTTCATGTATTAAACGATCACAAGAATAAATTAAAATCTTTAAGATCTTTAAATGAGTTAAAAAAATCCTTCTCTGAATACATTGAAAATTTGGACATCCAAACAATTGATTTTAAGGAGGATAAATTGGAAAAAATCCAACAAAGATCTATCAAAGAATCTGCATGGTTCCAGCTCCTTGTCACTATGAAGTTTTGGATAGATGACACTTCCTCTTCATTTGAAAAAACTGACATTTTTATAGAAAAATCTGTGAAAGCTAGTTTTGATTTAATTGATACAACCCCATTAAAAAGTATTATTGATTTTGGTAAATTTTTATTTAAAGAAAAAATTCACAATAATTAAGTAGTACATGAAAACTATAGACAATATCCCTACTTCTAAAATTCAACGAGCCACTAGAATGGTTCAAACAGGTGCTAAAGTTGGTGTAAATTATTTAAAGTATTATGGTGATAAAATAACCAAAAACGAAAAAGAAGCGAAACAAAGGCTTAATGAGAACAATGCAGAAGACATCTATGACGGTTTAAAAAAATTAAAAGGAAGTGCTTTAAAAGTTGCTCAAATGCTAAGTATGGAAAAGAGTATTTTACCCCAGGCTTATGTTGAGAAATTTTCATTAGCACAATTCTCTGTTCCACCGCTCTCTCCCGCATTGGTTATCAAAACTTTTAAAAAATATTTTGGCAAACATCCAAATCAAATTTTTGATAAGTTTAATTCTACTTCAGTAAACGCTGCGAGTATAGGGCAAGTTCATGCCGCAGAAAAATATGGAAAAAAATTAGCTGTTAAAATTCAATATCCAGGGGTAGCAGATAGCATAGCCTCAGATTTATCATTAGTTAAACCTATAGCTGTAAAAATGTTTAACATTAGAGGAAAAGACTCTGATAAATATTTTAAGGAAGTTGAGGATAAATTAGTTGAAGAAACCAATTACATTCTAGAATTAGATCAAAGTAATGAGATCGTTGAAAAATGCAAGAATATCCCAAATTTAAAATTTCCTGCTTATTATCCTGAAATTTCCTCAGACAGAATTATTACCATGGATTGGATGAAAGGAGAACATCTCTCTGAATTTACTGCATACAATTCTAATAAGGAACTATCTAATAAACTTGGGCAAGCATTATGGGATTTCTACATGCATCAGCTTCATAACTTAAGAAAAGTTCATGCGGACCCTCATCCAGGAAATTTTTTAGTCTCAAATACAGGTGATTTAATAGCTTTAGATTTTGGTTGCATGAAATCAATTCCAACAGAATTCTACATACCCTATTTTGAATTAGCAGTTGAGGACAACTTAAAGAATCCAGAATTTTTTACAAAAAAACTGTATGAATTAGAAATTTTAAGAGAAGACGACTCAAATGAAGAAATTATTTTTTTCAAAGATTTATTTCATGAATTATTAAGTCTGTTTACAAAACCATTTAATCAAGACACATTTGATTTTTCTGATCCTGAATTTTTTAATAAAATTACAGAACTTGGAGAAAGATATAGTAAAAGCACTGAATTGAGAAAAATGAACGGAAACAGGGGTTCAAAACATTTTATTTATATTAATAGAACATTTTTTGGACTTTACAATTTAATGTTTGATTTAAAAGCCAATGAAATTCAAATAAATAATTATAAAAATTTATAAATGCATTTCACTAGAGAGAACATAAATGACCTTGAAAAGATTAAAAAGATAAATTTGATCAATTCATGTTCTGGATACAAGTCTGCAAATCTTATTGGATCAGTATCTAAAGATGGCATTACTAACGTTGCAGTATTTAGTTCCATAACTCATCTGGGTTCTAACCCTCCTACCTTGGGTTTTATTCTCAGACCAACTACTGTTCCTAGAGACACTTATAAGAATATTAAAGAATCTGGAGTTTTTACAATAAACCATATTCATGAAGAGATTATTAAAGAGGCTCATCACACTTCTGCGAAATACAATGAAGAGATTTCAGAATTTGATATTACAGGATTAGTCCCAGAATATCACAATAAATGTATAGCTCCTTTTGTAAAAGGTTCTCCAGTTCAAATGGAAATGAAATTTATTGAAGAATACCATATCAAATCAAACAATGTAATTCATATTATAGCAGAGATAAAAAATTTGTATGTAAAAGATGAAATTATCCAAGATGATGGTTTTCTTAATTTAAGCAAAGCTAAGGTTGCAGCTATTAATGGTTTAGACGCATATGCAATCGCGAAAAATAATACTCGATTTGAATATCAAAGACCAAAGAATATTAATTCCATGAAATAGTATGAAAATTCTAATCACAGGTGCTACAGGATACATAGGAAAACGTTTAATTCCAATTCTATTAAACGAAGGCCATGATCTGATATGTACCGTGAGAGATATTGCTAGAATAGAGCATTTATATTCAACTAAAGAGAACATCACATTTATTGAAATTGATTTTCTGAAAGCAGACACTTTAAATTCACTTCCACAAGAATTTGATGTAGCTTTTTATCTAATTCATTCTATGTCAAATTCTGCAAAAGAGTTTCACATTCTTGAAGAAAAATGTGCTTTTAATTTTAAAAGAGCTCTTGAAAAAACTTCAGTTAAACAAGTTATTTATTTAAGCGGAATTACCAATGACACAAAACTATCAAAACATTTACTCTCTAGAAAAAATGTAGAAAATACCTTACGTTCAAAGAAATATGCTTTAACTACTTTTAAAGCCGGAATCATTGTAGGTTCCGGTAGTTCATCTTTTGAAATTATTAGAGATTTAGTTGAAAAATTACCTTTTATGATTGCTCCTAAATGGCTAAATACAAAAACACAACCCATAGGAGTCAGAGACGTATTAGCTTATCTATCTAAAGCAGTTTCAAACCCAACTCTTTACAATAAATCTTATGATATTTTTGGGCCAGAAATAGTAACCTACAAGGAAATGTTATTGCAATTTGCAGAAGTTAGAGGGTTAAAAAGAACCATCGTTACTTTTCCAGTTATGACTCCAAAGCTTTCCTCCTACTGGTTATATTTTGTAACATCTACATCCTACAAGCTAGCAACTTCTCTGGTAAATAGCATGGGAATAGAAATTATAGGTGAAAAGTCTCACATTAACTCTATTTTAAAAGTAGATCCTATGAGTTACAAAAAAGCAGTTCAACTAGCATTTATAAAAATAGAACAAAATAGTATTATTTCGAGTTGGAAAGACTCATACATAAGTAGTGGTAACTTAAAAGACTATATCCATAAGTTTATTAATGTTCCAACATATGGTTGTTTTAAAGATTTTAAACAAAGAAAAGTGATAAACTCTGAAAAAACAATCAACAAGATTTGGGCAATAGGTGGAGACAATGGTTGGTATTATGGAACTTTTCTTTGGAAAATTAGAGGTTTTATAGATCAATTTTATGGCGGAACAGGCCTTCGAAGAGGAAGAAGAAGTAAAACAGAATTACTTAACGGTGATGCTTTAGATTTTTGGAGAGTAATCTATGCAAACAGAAATCAACAAAAATTACTGTTATATGCAGAAATGAAATTACCAGGAGAAGCTTGGTTAGAATTTAAAATAGAAAATGGCATTCTTTACCAAACTGCCACATTTAGACCAAAAGGAGTTGCAGGCAGGTTATACTGGTATTTGGTAACACCATTTCATTGGTTTGTTTTTAATGGAATGATTAATAAAATCATAAAAATATAATAGTTGAAAAAACAACATTTACCTGAAAAAATATGCGTCACTTGTGACAAACCCTTTACATGGAGAAAGAAATGGAAAAAAAGTTGGGAAAATGTGAAATATTGTAGTGAAAGATGCAGAAGAAATCCAAAAAAATTAACACATAATTGAGACAAAATTGGAGAAAAAAGAAACTACAGGATTGGTTTGGTTTGGAAATGACTTAAGAGTTCATGACAACGAAGTACTTTCAATAGCCATAAAAAATCACAAGAAAGTCATAGGTGTTTACTGTATTGATCCAACCTTATTTTTAAAAAATGAATTTGGATTTAATAAAATGGATGTTTTCAGAACTAAGTTTTTATTAGAAACTCTCGAAGATCTTCAACAACAATTAATTCAGCTAAATATTTCATTCCTAGTATTTAAAAATGCTCCTGAAAACAAGATTATGGATATTTGTAAAACATATCAAATTGAATGTATTTACAAACAAAAAGAATGGACTAACGATGAAGTTATTTCTTTGAAAACAGTCAAAGAAACAATTCATGAAAAAATAAAAATACACGAAATATATAATCAGTTTTTATATCATCCTGATGATATTAATATAGACATAGAGAATATTCCTCCAGTTTTTTCTAACCTTAGAAAAAAATTAGAAAAATATAACTTTATAAGGCCCGAGGTACATATTAATAAGTTAACAACAGACAATTTAATCAGTGAGAGAACTAAGATTCCATCACTAGAAGATATGGGGTTTGAAGAAGTTACTACTAATTCTAAAACTGCTTTCCCATTTCACGGAGGAGAGAATGAAGGCTTAAAAAGGTTACACAATTATTTTTTTGAAACAAAAAAATTAGGCTTTTATAAAAAAACCAGAAATGGATTAATAGGGACAGACTACAGCTCCAAATTTTCTCCTTGGTTGGCTAACGGATCACTATCAGCAAAAACTATTTATTGGAATGTTAAAAAATTTGAGGAAGATGAAATAAAAAATCAGTCTACATATTGGCTTATTTTTGAATTGATTTGGAGAGATTATTTTAAATATATTTCATTAAAACATGGTAACAACATCTTTAAGATTGGTGGAATTTTGAATAAAAACTACTCATGGTCTTACAATAAAAAAATTATAAAAAATTGGATTAATGGAGAGACAAAAGATGATTTTGTAAATGCTAACATGATCGAATTAAAAAGAACTGGTTGGATGAGTAATAGAGGAAGACAAAATGTTGCTTCTTATTTTGCTAAAGAGTTGAAACTAGATTGGAGAATTGGCGCAGCTTACTTTGAGTCTAAGCTATTAGATTACGATGTTCACAGTAATTATGGTAATTGGATGTATACATCTGGAGTTGGCAATGACCCTAGAGATCGAAAATTTAACACCCAGCTTCAAGCTGAAAGATATGATCCTTCATTTTCATACAGAAAATTATGGCTTCAACAAACACTATTTTAATACATGAAAACAGTAGCACTAATTTTCCCAAACCAGCTCTTCGAGCTTACACCTTTCAAAGATTTAAAATGTGAGTTGTATGTGGTAGAGGAATTTTTATTTTTTAATCATTATAAGTTTCATAAACAAAAAATTTCTTTTCATAGAGCCACCATGAAGAGTTATTCAAGTTACCTCACCTCACTAGGTTATAAAGTTTCTTACATCAATGCTACTTCTGAACTTTCTGATGTTAGAAAATTAATTCCAACACTCATTAAAAACGGCTTAGAGGAGTTACATATTATAGAACCCAATGATAATTGGCTAGAAAAACATATAAAAAACACTTCAAAAGATATTTCAATTACATGGTATAATAACCCTTTATTTATTAATACTAAAAATGAACTTGATACATTTTTTAGTTCTTCAAAAAAGAAATTTTTTCAGACCTCTTTTTATAAGCAACAACGAATAAAAAGAAATATCTTAATGTCTAATGGAGAACCAATAGGAGGAAAATTAACGTATGATTCGGAAAACAGAAAAAAATATCCAAAAAATAAAAAGCCACCTACAATTAACTTTCCAGAGAAAACACCATATCACTTAGAGGCTGAGGAGTATGTTAACAACCATTTTGATTCTCACTACGGTCATTTAAGTAATTCAATTATTTATCCCATAGATTTTAAAACCTCGCAGGCTTGGCTTGATCAGTTTTTAGAAAAAAGATTTAAAGAGTTTGGTGATTATGAGGATGCAATTGTTCAAAAGGAAGTTTTTTTAAATCATAGTATTTTATCTCCATTAATTAATGTAGGATTATTAAATCCTATGGAGGTTATTAAACAAACTCTCAAATTTGCAGAAAAAAACGATATTCCAATCAACTCTACAGAGGGATTTGTCAGACAAATAATAGGTTGGCGAGAATTTATTAGAGGAGTTTACAGTGTCAAAGGTTCTGAAGAACGCACTAAAAACTTTTGGGGGTTTTCAAGAAAAATACCCGCTTCTTTCTATTCCGGAACTACAGGAATTGAACCAATAGATGATGCCATTAAGAAGGTTTTAAATACAGGATATGCTCATCACATTGAACGACTTATGATTTTGGGTAATTTTATGGTTTTATGTGAATTTGATCCAGACGAAGTTTATCAGTGGTTTATGGAGTTATTTATAGACTCATATGATTGGGTTATGGTTCCTAATGTATATGGTATGAGTTTATATGCCGATGGAGGCTTAATGTCTACCAAACCGTATATAAGTAGCAGTAATTATATTATGAAAATGAGTAATTACAAAAAAGGAGATTGGCAAGCAACATGGGACGGATTATTTTGGGCATTTATGGATAAGCATCGAAGTTTTTTTCTAAAAAACCCAAGGTTAGGAATGCTAATAAGAACTTTTGATAAAATGAATCTGGATAAAAAAGAATCACATTTTAGAAATGCTGATGAGTTTATAAAACAATTAGATGAATAAAGAAAAAATAAATCTAGTTTGGTTAAAAAGAGATTTAAGGCTGCATGACAATGAAGCCATAAGTAGCGCTATAAAAAGCGGTAAAAGGTTTTTAATATTTTATGCTTTCGAAAAAATCTTATTACATGATTTACACTATAATGTCCGACATTGGGATTTTATAAAGCAATCTATAGTAGACATTAATAAAGAATTAATAGGTTATGAGTCTAAGGTTCTATCTGTTTCCTCTGACATTATAGGTTTGTGTAATCAAATTCAAAACTTTTATGCTATAGATACTGTCTATTCACATATAGAAACTGGAATATTAACAACCTATGTTAGAGATAAAGAGTTTAAGAGATATTGCCGAAATAATAATATAAGTTGGAAAGAAAATGTAAACAACGGTGTTCAAAGAGGACTTCAACATAGAGAAAAATGGTACGAAGACTGGGAGTATTACATGAAAAAAAAGCAAGAAGTTTTTAACCCTCTAGAAGATCAAATACTTAAACTTGAAGAAATCAAAGAAATTGAAAAAGTTTCTCATCCCATTTCTCTTGAAACTCCTTCAGATACAAAATTTCAGAAAGGTGGAAGAAGTATGGGAATTAAATATCTAACAACTTTTTTTAATGAAAGACATAAAGATTATATGTTCCACATTTCAAAGCCAGAATTATCAAGAACAAGTTGCAGCCGACTATCACCCTATTTAGCATGGGGAAATTTATCTGTAAGAGAGGTTTTTCAGGAAGGAAAAAAAGTAAAAACAAATGCAAACACAAGGCATATAGGGGCTTTCTTATCCAGACTTAGATGGCAAGCACATTTTATCCAAAAATTTGAGATGGAGCATGTGATGGAAAATGCTAGTGTAAATAAAGGATATCATAAACTAAAAAAATCAATATCAAAGAAATATCAAGTCGCTTGGAAAACAGGAACTACTGGATTCCCTTTAGTTGATGCATGCATGAGATGTCTAAAAGAAACGGGGTATTTAAATTTTAGAATGCGAGCCTTAACTGTTTCATTCTTTACACATATTCTATGGCAACCATGGCAAGATGCGACCACTCATTTATCTCAAATGTTTCTAGATTTTGAACCTGGTATTCATTTCCCACAACTACAAATGCAAGCGGGAGAAACAGGTATTAACAATCTAAGAATATACAATCCTGTGAAAAATGGTATTGAACACGATGAAGATGCTAAATTCATAAAAAAATGGGTTCCAGAACTTAAGAAACTAGATACAATTTTTGCCCACGAACCGTATTTAATGACCCCCCTAGAACAGCAACTTTATGACTTCACTTTAGGTAAAGACTATCCTAATCCCATTGTTGATTTAAAGAAAACAAGAAAAAAAGCATCAGATATCCTATGGAATTTGAAAAAAAATCCTGAGGTTAAAAAAGAAAGCAAACGAATATTATTAAAACATACTCTATCAGATAGAAATATCATGTTAAGAGATAGGTAGTTAAAAATACCCTTATCAAACTTTAAATATTTTTCTTTACGTAAATATCATACTATAATTATATGTTAATTTTTGTCTAATCGTTTGATATATTCATTAAACAAAATTACATTTGAGTGAATAATTATGATATTTACTACCACACATACAAATAAAGAAGCGAAAAACTTAACCAATGATTTGTTAGGTTTTCCTTTCACATTTTACCAATCATTCAAGATGGGTGGAATAGGTTCTAAAAGAATGATTATTGAAGAAACTAGCCACAACCTTAGTAATTATTTAAATAAAGTATCAGATGTAAACTATGCAAATATTGAATTGCGTCCGGGGGGTATTATAGTATTACTAAATAAAGGTTTGAATAATTACAACTGGATAATTCCTTACAGACAATTAGTAATTTACAAAACAAATAGATTAACCATTCATGCTCAAGGAAAGTACATATCTTTTAAGAGCAATAAATTATTTAGAGAAAACAAGAAGTTTATTGATAAAATGATAGATCTTAAAGTAAATGATCAAGAAAAATACATAACTCCTGCTTATGAATAAGTTATCACTAGTAGAAATAGATAGAATAATTGAAATGGCTTGGGAAGACAGAACTACATTTGATGCCATTAAATTTCAATTTGGATTAAAAGAACAAGAAGTTATTCAACTTATGAGGTTAGAGATGAAACCAAAAAGTTTTAAGCTTTGGAGAAAGAGAGTGCAAGGAAGAAAAACGAAACATAGTAAGTTAAGAGAATTTGAAAGCGGCCGTTTTAAATGTTCAAGACAAAAACAAATTAGTAACAATTCAATTTCAAAAAGATAAAAATCAGTGCTTTGATTTAAGTAAACACTATTTTGATACAGCACTAAAAAAAGAAAAAAAATGAATACAAAAACATTAGAAAAAGAAATTAAAAAAATTAACGGATTAGATACCCTTTCAATTCATGAAGTTGGTGATGACCACCTATACTCTGGCTTAAAAACCCCGATGAAACCAACAGCTTTTTTAATTTCAGATCAGGAGAAAAAAGAAAAAATTGCCAAACTTTTTGGAAAAATCATGGACGTTATGGGATTAGATCTAACAGATGATTCCCTAAAAGGAACTCCTGAAAGAGTTGCTAAAATGTACATTGATGAAATTTTTTCTGGATTAAACCCGAATAATAAGCCAAAAATTGCTTTATTTGACAATATATATCAGTACAATCAGATGTTGGTTGAGAAGAATATTACCTTCTACTCTAATTGTGAACACCATTTTGTTCCAATAATTGGTAAAGCACACATCGCTTACATCTCATCTGGTAAAGTCATAGGACTTTCTAAATTGAACCGTATTGTTCAATATTATGCTAAAAGACCCCAAGTGCAAGAAAGACTAACCAATCAAATTGCAGAGGATTTAAAAAACACTCTACAAACTGAAGATGTCGCTGTTATTATAGACGCGAAACATTTATGTGTTTCATCTAGAGGTATTAAAGATGATACATCAGCAACAGTTACCTCGTATTATGGTGGGAAATTTAATACTCCAACCAAAATCAATGAATTATTGAACTATTTAAAAGGTTAAACAATGGATTTAATAGAAAGAGCTACAGAATTTGAGCACAGAAAACATAAATTTATTACAACTAGTGATCGTATTATAGCTTCAAGAGAAGTAAAAGGATTGATCTTAGAAATTAATGACATCTACAAAGAAACGAAGGAACAGGATTTGATGGATTTAATGAAAAGACTTACTGTGATTAAACAAAAAATTGAAAAAAGACTGAAAGGTCGTCCTCTAACATCTAGTTAAGAATGCGCAAAATTTTAATTATTGGAGGAAGCCGAGGAATCGGAAATTCTCTTCTAAATAAATTAGTTGACAAAAACAATGTTATTAACATTAGTAGAGTCAAACCTAATTTAACCCATCATAACCTTACTCATCACACCTGTGATATTTTAACTGATGAACTTCCAGATTTAGATGAATTGGACTCAATTATATATTCCCCAGGAAGTATTAATTTAAAACCAATATCTCGTTTAAAACTCGACGATTTTAGAAATGATTTTGAAATAAATGTTATAGGAGCAGTAAAAACAATACAACGTTATTTACCACTTTTAAAAAAAGGCGATAAACCATCTGTAGTTCTTTTTAGCACTGTAGCAACAAAACTAGGAATGCCATTTCATGCCAGTGTTTCAGCTGCAAAATCAGCAGTTGAAGGGCTTGTAAAATCTTTAGGAGCAGAATTTGCTCCAACGATACGCATTAATGCAATTGCTCCTACAGTAACTGATACAGACTTAGCATCAAAAATACTTAGAAATGAGAAAATGATTGACATGATCACAGAACGTCATCCTCTGAAAAAGTTTTTAAATCCTGATGAAGTAGCAGATTTAGCTGAATTTTTATTATCAGAAAAATCAGCATCTATCTCAGGTCAAGTTTTTAATATGGATTGTGGTATTGTAAGTTTTAAGATTTAATGAAACCTTTATCTATATTCATCAAGACATTAACTATAAATAATAAATCTTCCAAAATGTCCGCTAAAAAATCAATCTATGATATAGAAATTAATTCCCTTCAAGGAAAACCCATAAATCTTTCTTTATTTAAGGGAAAAAAAATATTATTTGTAAACGTAGCATCTAAATGCGGATTTACTCCTCAATACAAAGAATTGCAAAAACTTCATAATATATACGAAGAAAGTCTTGTAGTGATTGGTGTTCCTTGTAATCAATTTGGAAAACAGGAACCTGGAAATTCTAGTGAGATCAGTGAGTTTTGTCAAGTAAATTATGGTGTCTCATTTCTCATAACAGAGAAAATCTCAGTAAAAGGAAAAGAACAACATCCATTGTATAGTTGGCTAACAAATAAAAATGAAAACGGTAGAAAAAACTCTTCTGTAAAATGGAATTTTCAAAAATATCTAATTAATGAAGATGGTGATTTAATTGATTATTACCTCTCTATGACCTCCCCAACTAGCTCAAAAATTAAAAAACACCTTTAAAATTATGTTTGGAATATTTAAAAAGAAGACAGAAGTAGAGAGGTTACAGAATTCTTACAAAAAGAAAATGAAAGAAGCATATGATCTTCAATCTATAGATAGAAGTGCTAGTGATCAAAAGTATGTTGAGGCGGATCAAATTTTAAAGAAAATAGAATTATTAGAAAAGAAGTAATGCATCATAAAATTAAATATTTAATTTTATTTCTATTCGTCAATTTTGGTGGTTTGGGCCTTGGTAGTTGGTTAATGAACAACGGCCCTATGACTAGTTGGTATCAAAATTTAAATAAAGCCCCTTGGACACCTCCAGGGTGGGTTTTTGGTGCAGCTTGGACTACCATCATGGTTTGTTTTTCTGTCTATTTAGTTTTTCTTTTCACCAAAAGTTTCAGCAAAAAAAAACTTATTTTATTTATTTTTCAAGTACTTCTTAACGTAAGCTGGAATTATATTTTTTTTAATCAAAAACTAGTTCTTTTTGCTTTAGTCATAATAACACTTTTAACAGCAGTTATTTTTTATTTATTTATCACATATTATAAGGAGCAAAAGAGAGTTAGTTTTTTACTCCTACCCTACATGATATGGCTATGTATAGCCACCTCACTCAATCTGTATATTCTCATCCATAATTAACTATGAAATTATACACAGTTCATAAAAAACAAAAGCTACCCATATCGTTAAATGAAGCCTGGGCATTTTTATCAGACCCAAGTAACTTGTCTTTACTTACCCCAAAAGAGATGAATTTCACTATCATTTCAAAAGATCAAAAGCCAATGTATGCTGGACAAGTAATACAATACAGTGTAACACCCATAGCTGGAATTAAAACTAAATGGATTAGTGAAATAACTCATTTAAAAAAAGAAAACTATTTTATAGATGTTCAATTATTTGGACCCTATTCTTTCTGGCATCATAAGCATTTTATCCATGAAATTGATGGAGGTGTAGAAATGGAAGATATTATAGATTATAAAGTACCATTTGGTATACTGGGTCAAATGTTGCACCCAATTTTAATAAAACCAAAACTAGAAGAAATTTTTAATTATCGACAACAAAAAATAACTGAAATTTTTGGAAAATTTAATAATTAATGGATAAAGTTTCAATATTTTGGTTTCGAAGAGATCTACGCTTACATGATAATGTTGCATTATTTAATGCTCTTAAATCAGGTGAAAAAGTACTTCCAATTTTCATTTTTGATACTAGTATTTTAGAAAAACTACCTAAAAATGATGCTCGTGTTTCTTTTATTATTAAGGAATTGAAATCTATGAATGAACATTTAAAATCATTTGATGCATCTATTGACATATATCATGGAAAACCAATAGAAGTTTTTGAGTCACTTATTAAAAAATATCCAATAGCAAATGTATTTACAAATCATGATTATGAACCCTATGCTATTAAAAGAGACCAAGAGATTAAAGAGTTATTATCATCCAAAAATATAAATTTTAATTCTTTTAAAGATCAGGTAATTTTTGAAAAAAATGAGATTACTAAAAAAGATGGTAATCCATACGTTGTTTACACACCCTATTCAAAAAAATGGATTGAAGCATACGAACTAATCAATCACACCC
>Ga0209406_1001518_pt1 | contig 16888 bp, 14 predicted proteins | sample COGITO_mtgs_1204_FD_184808 | JGI IMG/M metagenome (GOLD analysis project Ga0209406, IMG submission 184808) | Pelagic marine microbial communities from North Sea - COGITO_mtgs_120426 (SPAdes) (version 2) | ecosystem: Environmental > Aquatic > Marine > Epipelagic ...
TAGAAAGCAGGCAATCCTTCAAGCAAAAACGTACAACTGCTCTCACAGAGTGGTTTCAAATCTGCGCTTCATAGATTTGTGTAATCGTGGTGCTTTGATACCTGTTAGACTTTGTCTGACAACACCAAATGAATTGTGTATCGCACAGATTGTGGACGCCGACGCTATGTGATGATCAAGGATAAACACTGGCCTTTGCCAGAGCCGTGGAATCCTGGCGCATCGCGAACCTGATCAGTGGAAAACCCTTCTCAGCGCTCCTATGTCGCAAAAGACGGAGCCAAAGCAGTAAGTTCAGCGCCCTATACAAGAATGGTGCGCATCTGTATTCTTTGAAAGATCACACGTAACCACGAGAGGTGACCATGAAGGTTCGCGAAATTCACATCTACGCCCACGACTTGCCGGTTAAAAATGGCCCCTATACCATGGCCAATGCCGAAGTGTGGGCGCTTGATACCACGCTGGTCAAACTGGTGGGCGAGGACGGCACCGTCGGCTGGGGTGAGACTTGTCCTGTTGGATCCACCTACGCAGAGGCGCATGCTGGTGGGGCGCGTGCGGCGCTGTCGGAAATGGCTGAAGGATTGATTGGGGCCGACCTGTGGCCAGTGACGCTGAACCGTAAGATGAACAGTCTGCTCAATGGGCATAATTATGCCAAGGCGGCGCTGGACATCGCGGCGCATGATCTTATTGGTAAAACTTTGGGCGTCAACGTCGCTGACCTTATGGGCGGGGCGCAGACAGATCACGTTCCTTCATATTATGCCACTGGCGTTGGCGCCCCGGATGACATTGCGCGTCTGGCTCAGGAAAAGCGCGACGAAGGTTATCCCCGACTTCAGATCAAGGTTGGCGGTCGTCCGGTCGAAATTGACATCGAAACGATCCGAAAAGTCTGGGAGGTCTTGCATGGCTCTGGCGTGCGTCTGGCCGTGGATGGCAACCGCGGCTGGACCACCCGCGATGCGCTGCGCGTCAGCCGCGAATGCCCTGATATTCCCTTTATCATGGAGCAGCCCTGCAACACCTATCAGGACCTCGAAAAAATCCGACCACAGGTCTCACATGGCATCTACATGGATGAAAACAGCGTTGATCTGAATATGGTGATTTCGGCGGCAGGTACCGGGCTGGTGGATGGGTTTGGTATGAAAGTAACTCGAATTGGCGGATTGCAGAACATGTGCACCTTCCGCGACATCTGCGAGGCGCGCAATCTGCCGCATACCTGCGATGATGCATGGGGCGGAGACATCATCGCCGCCGCCTGCACCCAGATTGGGGCGACGGTGCGGCCCACGCTGTGCGAGGGCGTCTGGCTCGCCGCGCCTTATATCGAAGGACATTACGACGACATGAACGGGATCGCAATCGTCGATGGCCATATCCAACGCCCCACAGGTCCGGGCCTGGGCGTGACACCGGATGAAACGAAATTTGGGGCAGCTGTCGCCTCATTCGGAGGGTAATCATGATCACAGAAACCGAGCTTCCCGAAGCCATGACCGCTGTTCTGCTGACTGGTCACGGTGGGATCGACAGGCTTGATTATCGCAACGACGTGCCCACCCCGCGCCCTGGTGCCGGCGAAGTGCTGATCCGCGTCGCTGCCGCGGGGGTGAACAACACCGATATCAACACACGTATTGGCTGGTACTCCAAGGCTGTTACGGCCGACACCCAAACTGGCGGGGCTGAGGGCTTTGACACGGTGGATGACGATGACGCCAGCTGGTCCGGCGTGCCGCTGTGCTTTCCGCGCATTCAGGGTGCGGATGTCTGCGGTCACATTGTCGCTGTGGGGACAGGTGTGAATGAGAGCCGCATCGGTGAACGGGTCATCGTCCGCAATATGTTGCGCACCTATGTCGACTATCGCCCCTATGAGTGCTGGACCATCGGCAGCGAATGCAACGGCGGCTTTGCGCAATATTGCAAGGCCCCCTCTCAAGAGACATATGCTGTGACCTGCGACTGGGATGACGCGGAACTGGCGGCGACCCCTTGTGCCTATTCCACAGCCGAAGGCATGATCCATCGCGCAAATCTGGGCGCTGAAACGGTCCTGATTACCGGAGCGTCTGGCGGCGTGGGTTCAGCGGCTGTCCAACTTGCCAAACGACGAGGTGCTACGGTGATAGCCCTCTGCGCGCCTGCCAAAGCCGAAGCCGTAAAAGCTCTGGGAGCTGACCGCACATTGGATCGGGATGCAGATTTGGTGGCCGAACTTGGGTCGGCGTCAATCGACGTGGTGCTCGATCTGGTCGCTGGTCCGCAATTTCCCAGCCTGCTGGACGTCTTGCGCCGAGGCGGGCGGTATGCGACCGCTGGAGCTATCGCTGGTCCGATCTGCGAAATCGACACCCGCACGCTCTACCTGAAGGATCTGACGCTCTACGGCTGCACATTCCAAGAAGACATCGTGTTTGAAAACCTGGTGAAATACATCGAGGCTGGAGAGATCCGCCCTCTGGTCGCCGCCACCTACCCACTGGCTGACATCAGTCGCGCACAGGAGGATTTTCTGGCCAAGAAACACACAGGTCAACTTGTGCTGATCCCGCCGCAGGAGTGAATCATGAAGATCAAGAAAATCGACTTGTTTGAACTGCACCTGCCTTATTCAGGTGGGGAATATGAACTGTCGGGTGGCCGGGTCTATACCGGATTTGACAGCGTCATCGTCCGTCTAACCGTAGATGATGGCACCGAAGGTTGGGGCGAAAGCACCCCGTTCGGTCCCAACTACATCGCCGCACATGCGCGCGGTGCGCGGGCAGGGATCGAAGAGATCGCCCCGCATTTGATCGGCCGGTATCCGCGTGATGTGGACCGGATCAACGATGCAATGGACGAAGCCCTTCTGGGTCACAATCACGCCAAGAATGCCATCGACGTTGCTTGCTGGGATCTGTTTGGCAAATCGGTGGACCTGCCAGTCTACACTCTACTTGGAGGGGCAACTGGAAAACGTCTTCCCGTCATCAGCTCGATCTATGCTGGCACCCCCGAAGACATGCGAGCCCGCGTGGCAAAGCATCGTGAGATGGGCTATATGGGGCATTCGGTCAAGGTCGGGGCGCTTGACAGCGAAGGGGGTCCGGCGCTGGATGCCGAACGCATAGCAGCATCCTTGGCGGATCGACAGCCCGGCGAGTTTTTTCTTGTGGATGCCAATGGCGGGCTGATCCCGGAAACCGCGCTGCGCATGCTGCGCGCGCTGCCTGAAGGTCTGGATTTTGTGCTGGAAGCACCCTGTGCGACGTGGCGCGAGACGATATCGCTGCGGCAGCGCTGCAACGTGCCGATCATTTTGGATGAGCTTGCACAAGAGGATGGCGATATTGCCAAGCTGGTGGCGCTGGATGTGGCAGACGGGATCGGGCTGAAGATCTCCAAAGCCGGGGGGCTGACCCATGCCCGCCGTCACCGCGACATCTGCCTGGCAGCAGGGCTGACGATCTCGGTGCAGGATACAGTGGGCTCTGTTCTATCAGCCGCGTCGATCTTCCACATGGGGGCCACTGTGCCTGAACGGATGCTGCGTTGCGTGCTTGACCCGCGTGACATGGTCACGGTTGAGACTGGCAGCTTTAACGCGCCAATCGAGAATGGCGGTGTGCTGCCCCCCAACAAGCCCGGATTGGGCGTCACTATGAACTTAGAGCTTCTGGGTGCGCCCGTCGCCAGTTGGGAGGAATAGAACATGTTTAAAGGAAAACACGCACTGGTCACAGGTGCAGCGGGAGGTATCGGAACCTCGATCGTTGAAAAGCTGCGCGCCCAGGGTGCCAAAGTGGTGGTGGCAGACCGCGTGACTGAAGGAATCGCAGCCGAAGCGCATCTGCCCGGCGATCTGCTGGACGGACTCTATTGCGACGGGTTGGCCGCGGCGGCCTCTGTGGCTTTGGGCGGGCTAGACATTGTCATCAACAATGCCGGTGTCATCACGCGCGGTCCGGTGACCGAAACGTCGGATGCGGACTGGGACCTGTCGATGGGGGTGAATGTCGAGGCCCCGTTCAGGATCTGCCGCGCAGCGATACCGCTGATGGCAGAAACCGGCGGAGGCACCATCGTCAATACTGCGTCCTGTTGGGGTGGCAAGTCACCGGGACCGAACCATGCAATCTATTGCATGACTAAAGCGGCGATTGCCTCGTTGACCCAATGCATGGGGATGGATCATGCCCATCAGGGTATCCGTATTAACGCTGTCTGTCCGAACGAGGTGAACACGCCAATGCTGCGTTCGGGCTTTGCCAAGCGCGGATTTGATCCGGACAAGGCGGTTGAAGAACTGGGAAGATCCGTGCCGTTAGGTCGGATTGCCGAACCCGAAGACATTGCGGACGTGGTGTTGTTCCTGGCCTCGGACGCAGCGCGCTACATGTGCGGCGCGCTGGTTGAGGTGAATGGTGGAAAGCCCGTCGCATGACCCGGTTCGAAGGTAAAGTGGCACTGATCACCGGCGGGCGATCGGGCATAGGCCGCGCCATTGCTATGCGGTTGGCGGCAGAAGGCGCGCGGGTTTTTACTGCGCAGCGTGGCGCGGATAATGAATTCGATGCGATCCCTGCCGATTTCACCGACCCTGCCAGCCCTGCGCAGGTGGTTGCCGAGGTGACCCGACGGGCGGGCAAGCTGGACGTTCTGGTCAACAACGCTGGTATGATGCAAGAGGCACTTGCGGAGGACATGAGCGTCGAGGATTGGCAGCGCACCCTGACCGTCAACCTGACCGCGCCTTTCCTGATGATCAAGGCAGCACTTCCGCATCTGCGGCAAACCCGTGGCAGCATCGTCAACACCGGCTCCATCGAAGGGTTGGGCAGCAACCCCGGCCATGCAGCCTATTGCGCCTCCAAAGCAGGGTTGCACGGCTTGACGCGCGCAGTCGCTGTGGATCATGGTCATGAAGGCATTCGCTGTAACGCGGTGGCACCCGGTTGGATTGATACAGATCTGAATTTGGAGTTCACTGACGCGATGCCCGATCCTGATCTCTTTCGCAGGGACATCGGCAAAATCCACCCGGTTGCCCGCACCGGAAAGCCGGACGAGGTCGCCGCCCTTGTCGCCTTCCTGGCGGCCGAGGAGAGTGGTTTTGTCACTGGGCAGGTCTATACGGTGGATGGCGGGCGCATGGTCAAGCTGAGCTTGCCCTGACCCCACAGCGGGACTACCAATTTTGCGCCGATGGCCCAGGCCGATCCAATCAGCCAAACTTTGCGATCCGGCTGCAGTGCTTTGGAACGCGCCCTCTGAATTGATACGACGTTATGTTCAGGAGACGGAGGACAACAAATAGCGAAATTTTTGCCATATTTAATCGCTAGCTTTTTGGAGATCTAAATGGGCGCCTGCTTCGACCTCTGTAGTCCATCTTCCAGCACGGACGTATTGTTTAGATGCGTCTGTATGTGGCTGAAAATCCCAAACTGGGGGTTGCCCGATTTTATGACTACGATAAATCAAACGGCGGCGGTCTTGATCCTTGACAATCTGTGTCTTCAACGTTGTTATGTTCCACGCGTCGCGAGCCTCTGCTAACATTTCCTCCATGGCTTGCGCGTAGTTTGGGTTATCTGAAAGATTAGTAAGTTCATCAGGATCAGCGTCAAGGTCAAACAATATGGATGGATCGTTTTCGCTGTAAAACAGCTTTAGCCGCCCGCGCACCAACATGAAGGTAGGTTCAAAAACACCTTCGGATAGGAACTCACCAAGAATTGAGCGTGGCCCTAAGGTTTTACCTTTGAGAAGTGGCATTAATGATGCCCCGTCAGCCTCAATCATGTCGTCAGTGGTGCCTGCTAGGTCCACAAAGGTCGGCAAGATATCCAAAAGTGACACCGTTTCAGAGATGCGCTGCGGGCTTAATTGACCATCTGCCCAAAAGACTAAAGGAACACGTGAAGACCATTCAAAGAAAGTTTTTTTGTAGTAAAGGCCCCGCTCGCCCATCATATCCCCGTGGTCGGAGGCGAATACCACAAGCGTATTCTTTGAAAGCCCCGTTTCTTTGAGAACCTGTATAAGCCCTGCGACTTTGGCATCAATGTATTCGATGGAGGCATAGTAGCCGTGACGGGCTCGGCGGATCTCTTCATCAGTGACTTTAGCTTTGTCTATGGAGTAATGTGTACGGATACGTTTGCTGTGCTCATCCATCTGGTCAATGAGGATTGGAGGTACCTGAGGTAAGTCGATTTCTTCATCACGATATAGGTTCCAGTATTCAGGGCGAGCCACATATGGGTCGTGGGGCGATGTGAAAGACACCGTCAGCAAAAAGGGGTGTTCACTCTTGTCTCGAGCGCGGTCATAAAGCCATCCGCAGGCTTTATTTGATACTTCGTCATCATAGTCTATTTGCAAAGATCGCACACATGGGCCTGTTTCCAATACATTTTTCATGTCCTGGAAGGCAACCTTTGCCTCAGGTTCACCCCAGTTTGGGGTCCAGCCAAAATCTGAAGGATAAATATCAGTGGTCAAACGTTCTTCAAATCCGTGAAGTTGGTCTGGCCCAGTAAAATGCATTTTGCCCGAAAGGCAGGTCAAATATCCACCCAGTCGCATGTAGTGGGCAAATGTTGGAAGAGCAGACGAAAAATTGTGAGCATTGTCATAGCCACCGGCCTTTGACGGCAGTAGCCCTGTCATCATCGATGTGCGTGATGGGCCGCAAAGAGGCGAATTACAATAGGCATTTTCAAAGACAATTCCTTCTTTGGCTAACCGCGAAAGCGTGGGTGCTTTGACGACTGAGTGTCCGTAAAATGGCAGTGCCTTGGCGGTCATCTGATCCGCCATAACAAAAACAATGTTTGGTTTTTCCATCTAGAACTCTCCCATTGCACATTATTGACCATTTACAATATGGCAGTCAAATATTGAGCGCATAGATTTAGGCTGCGCTAGCAATTCGATACTTGGTCTTATTTGTTTGGCAACTCATACGCCAGCAGTCTGATGCGAGCTCTCATCTGTCCGACAGCACCGCCACTTGGCTCTCTTAATTATTTGATTTTATTCGTATTCTTAACAAGATAAAATCTCTACCCACAACGTTACCCACAATGAAACTACGGATCAAAACAGACCTTCCTGATCATAAGTAGTTTTGATCTACAATATAATTAGGGGGTTACTGAGCCCAATCCAGACAGACCAAGGGCCCAGGACCATGGACCGGGGACCCCGGATCACGGGCACTGCGCCTCGGATACCGGCCCTTTAGTGTTAGGGTCGTGGATTTATTGGGGAACAGTTTTGTTTGGGGGTAGGATTGGATGTGTTAGACACTCAAAACCTTTCGAATATCCTCTATGGAAGTCTCGTGGGCTGATTTTTCAAACACTACCTTACCTGAGTCTAAGCCAAGGAATGTGTCAGAAACAGACATAAGAAAATTAATATTTTGTTCAATGAGTATCACACCAGAGCCCTCTGATGCTCGCTCTTGGAGCGATGCGGCCATATACTCTATGTTCTCTGCCTGCACCCCCTCTGATGGTTCATCCAAGATTAATAGACTTGTATCTTCAATCATTGTGCGAATGAAGGCTAAAATCTTCCGTTCTCCACCTGACATCGTTCCAGCAGTTTGGTCCAACCGAGTTGCAAAATTGGGAAATCTATTAAAATATGTATCAGGTGACATTTTATTTTCTCCCAATTGGAGATTTTCGCGGACGGATAAATTGTCAAATACCATGTTAGTTTGGGGCATATAACCAATCCCACTGTTTCGACGGTCAGACACTTTTAACTTTGTCAGTTCTACTCCTGACATTGAAATCATGCCATAACTGGTTGCTAGACCACCATGTAACAATTTCCCAAGGGTGGTCTTACCCACCCCATTGCGGCCAAAAATTCCAAGTATTTCGCCTTTAGCCACACTGCCGGAAATATCTCTGACAATCTCCATGTCACCATAACCGCCCGTAACATTATTGAATTCAAAGAATGGTTTCATTTGGTCCCACCAGCATAGACGGCTTGAACTTCAGTATTATTCTTTATTTCTAAAAAAGAGCCAAAACTTAGCACTCTGCCCTGATGCAGTACTAAAACTTTGTCTGAGATAGCCTCGACTATGCTCATGTCGTGCTCGACCATTACAACTAGGCCATCGCTTTGAGATTGGAACTCCCTTACAAGCTCAGTCATCAAGCTTGTTTCTTCTGAAGATAGGCCCGCACAGGGTTCATCCAAGAGCAGTAGTTTAGGTTCGGTTGCAGCAGTCATTGCAAATTCAAGAAACTGCCTATGTCCCTGTGATAAAGTTTGCGCAGTTTTATTTAGGGCAGTCTTGAGCGGCACATTTGGATGATCAATTATGTTTGTAAGAGCTGAGTTATACCAAGTTAGCGTTGAACGTTTGAAATAGTCGGGCACTCTAGCCCTACCAGCCATCATTGCAACCGCCAAGTTGTCTGATGCGCTTAATGAAAAAAACACTGATGGCACTTGCTGTTTCCGGCCTATGCTACTCTTCAGGGCGGCATAGGGCGGCCGCTTATCAATTCTTTTGCCTTCGAAGTTAATACTTCCCGTGGTGGGGAACAGGTTGCCAGTTATTGTATTTAAAATGGTAGTTTTCCCAGCACCATTAGGGCCAATAACACTTACAATTCCAGACTCTGGTAAAACAAAACTTACGCCATCAAGAATTTTTACTACGCCAATCTGTAAATGCACATCACAAAAAATGAGGTTTCCAGCCTTCAATACCCTATTCGAAGGAGGCGCTGCAGTGCGAACAAATTCATTACTTGAAATCGACAAAAGTTTTGGAAAGATTTTATCCAAAAATACAACGATTAACTCTGCTAAACCTCCTTTTGCTTTTAAGACGACAACTATAAATACAACGGCTAAAAGAAGTTCCCAATAAACAAAATTATCGCGCATCTCGGAGGCCAAAAAGCCAAAAACTACTGCGCCAATCAATGGACCAAAAACATGGAACCGTCCACCAACGGCTGTAATGATTACCAGTTCGGCTGATAATGCAAAACCCGTTGATGTGGGTGTTACAATGCCTTGATGAGACGCAAAAAGCCAACCACCGAGACCCGCAATTATTGCGGAAAAAGCAAATGCCTGGGCTTTGAGGGCATACGTGGGGAAACCTAAGAGCTGCATACGAGGTTCATTTTCACTGACAGCCTTGGCGATCAAATTAATTGGAAGCGTGTTTAAAATCATTAGAAGTAGTGTCACACTGACTGAGCACACGACTATCAAATAATATAAAGATCCAAATGGATCCAAGCCGGCGATGCTGTCAAAGCCGTAAAGGCCATTGAAGCCTCCAGTGATATGGGTCGTCGTACCTGCAAGCTGTTCAACAATCATGGCTAAAGCGAGTGTGATCAATGAAAAATAAGGTCCACTATTTGTTCTTCTCTTAAAAACAACAGCTGCGATCACATAAGCGACAACACCCAAGATTGCTAATGTTAAGATCGCAAAAACTAAGTGCAAACTCAGGCTGTCAACATTTTGGAATATTATACCAGTAGAATATGCAGAAACACCAAAGAACAGGGCCTGCCCTAAGGGTAAAACTCCAGCTTTTCCCCAAAGGAAGCCAACGCCTTGAGCAGTAATACCATATATTAGGTAGAGGCCTAATTGGTAAGCGACAAAATCACCGAGTAGCATTGGAACTGCTAGAAGAGATATCGCTAAGAGGCTGCTAAGAAGAAGCGCGTATACCATCAGGTTTCAGCCATAAGAAAAAAATTGAAAGGACCAATACAGCTAGATAGCCAGCTGTTTGGCTGTAGGCCACGCTCACTATAGATTGAGTGCCCGCAATAATAGACGAGCCAACGGCTAGGCCGTCCAGGCCTCCAAGGCCACCCACAACGAGTGCAAAGAATGACTTAAGAAGATAATCTAAACCCATCATGGGCTCCACCTGTACCGTTGGGGCTAGTAATAATCCTGCAAGCCCGGCAGTAGCACACCCAAAGACAAAAGCGCCTGCTGATAAACGGCCCGTGTTGATGCCAATTGCCTGTGCAAGTTCAGGGTTTTCGACCATCGCTTTTAATTGAGTTGCAACTTTCGAACGCTTGTTCCACCAAGCCAATACAATAAACCCAAATATCACAAATAAGAATATAACTACTCGGTAAGCGGGGTAGTCCGTCCCAAATATATCAATGGTCCCGGTTACTGGTTGAGGAACAGATTGATAACTACGCCCAAACACGAGTTCAACAATTTCACGGAGCAGTATTGAGACGCCCCACGTTGCGAGCAAACTATCAAACATTCTGCCGTAGAGGTGACGAATAATCGTCCGCTCTAAAATTAAGGCAACCAAAGAAACGGTAATAATACAGATTGGGAGTTGTAACCATGTTGCAAGGCCCAAAGAAGATGTAATGATTGGAGCATAAGCCCCAATCATTACAAATTCACCGTGTGCCATATTCATTATCTTTAGCTTGCCAAACACGATAGCTAAGCCAAGAGTAACTAGGGCGAGAGTGCTAACCTGCCAAGCGATATTAATTAACAGAATTGTCGACATCCCGTGCAGGTTAGCTGGCGTAGGTTATTTATTGCAAGCGTCAGATGAAGCCACATTATTAAATGTTGCCACAACGCCAAATTCACCACCCGTACCCTCAGCAAGATAGATGTTTTGTGCAACATGCCTACCTGACATCGTGTTATCACCACGGGGTGTTGTCCACTGTGTACCTTCAGCTGCCGCGTCCATTGCTGCTACATCCAAGCTACCCGCCTTGTTACCCAGTGCAGCAAGTAGCAGGAGACCTTCATAAGTGGATTGGCCTAAACTATTCAAAGCGGGAGCATCTGCTCCATATGCGTTTTTATAGCTTGCGGCAAATGCCATGGCGGCATCTGTCTCGATTGCTGCAAAATACCCTGAAGAAGAAAACAGACCATTCGCATTGGCTGCACCGATTCCCGCTAAAGTATTTTCTTCAATCAAAGTACCAAGCCTAATCGCTTGTTGGTCTAATTCGAAGCCAGCATAGCCAACATTGAACCCAACAGATGCGCCGCCAACAAGAGTGACTAAAACTGCATCAGCGCCACTTTCTTTAATTCGCTGAAGTGAGCTATCAAATTCTGAGACAGACATCGGGACATACTCTTCGCCGGCTATAGTCCCGCCAGCCTTAGCAATATACTCTTTTGCTAAAACATTGGTGTCTCTTGGCCAATTGTAATCATTACCTATCAGATACCAGTTTGAAACACCTTTTTTCTGCATAAGGTGTGGTATTACAGGAGCAAGTTGTTGGCTTGGCGTTTCACCCGTTATATATAATCCAGATGCACATGAATTACCTTCATAAACCGCTGTATAGACGTACGGAACTTCACCATTAAACCGTCCGATTAAAGCTTCTCTTAAAGCAGAGTTATGCATGCCCACAAAAGCTTCTACACCCTTGCCTTTCCACAAACGCATTGCAGCTTGCGTTGCTTCAGCTGGCGCCACACCAGCATCTGCAAAGATCAGTTCAATCTGCTCTCCATTGATGCCCCCGTCAGCATTGATTTTTTTAGCGGCAAGCATAGCTGCGTTCCTTGAAGACGGCCCAAATAAACCTGCTGGACCAGAATCTGGCACTAAAACACCCACTTTTATGTCTGCAAAAGCGGCGGTTGTCGCTAGCATCCCAATTGCTGCTGCAATACTAGCTATCAAATAGTGAAATTTTTTCATTTTATTTCTCCCTTGTTTGGTTTCTATTTATAGTGACATTATTTTTTCTGCTGCCTGCGCGAGTGACAAAAGAGCTTTATCCATGCCTGGTAGGCCATCGAATTCTATGCCGACTGGAAGTCCATCTACGTTTTGGCAAGGTAGTGAAATCCCTGGAGCTCCAATGCTAGGAGCCAGATCCGTATTACGTATATATGTCGGAAATGTAGGAATTTTTTTGCCCTTAAAATCAACAGCCTCGTCGTGACCTATTGGCCGAGCAGTAATTGGAGTTGTAGGAAAGGCGATTGCATCCAATAAATTGTTTGCAAAAACCGCGTTGTAAATTGAAATCATTGCCGGACGATGTACTACTATTGCGTCATTATAAGCGGCCTCAGGGATGGCGTCGGCGCCAAGTTGGCTGCTCAATAGTCCTTTGACGTCAGGGGACCCAATTTCATCAACCAGTTTATTAAAAGTTACACCGGCTGCGTGTTCGGTCAAATATTTTGGTAAATCACGGATTACCTCAAATAGAGCAACAGGAATACTGAATGCAGCGGCATGTTCCCAAATAGCCTCTAAGGAAACGTCAATTAGTATCGCCCCAGCTGCCTCCAGAGCTCTTAGCTGTTTCATGACTGCGATTTCCACAGAGTCATCTAGGTCATCAAAAAACCTATTTTTTGGAACCCCGATGCGCACTCCAGAAAGTGTTTCGCGTTCTTCAGAACTACTTCCGGTTAGAGCATTATCAAGAAGGGAAATATCAGCAACAGATCGCGCCAAGGAGCCAACTGTATCAAGGGTATGCGAAATCGGAATCACTCCAGCAGTGGAGTAACGGCCTGTGGTAGGACGGTAGCCGACAGTGCCACAAAGAGAAGCAGGGATTCTGCAAGATCCACCCGTATCCGTACCCAAACCCAGTGGGAAAATTCCAGCTGCGATCGCAGCTGCGGTCCCTCCCGAGGACCCACCAGCAAATAGAGTAGTATCAGAAGGGTTCTTTATGGCACCAGTCACAGCATTGTTTGAAGTAATACCAAAAGCGAGCTCATGCATACCAGCTTTTGCACCAATAACGCCCCCCGCGGCATAGATTTGATCAACAACCTTTGAGTTTGTTGATGTTTTATTATTCAGCAGCGCGCGTGTTCCACCAGAAGTTGGAAAGGCGGTGGTATTCAAATTATCTTTCGCTACAATTGGCAAGCCCGCCAGTAGTCCATCTGGGCTAGTTGTTAAGGCGACTTCCATTGAATTTGATAACTCGTTTGAATCAAATGACTGAATGGAATTCAGATGTTTGTTTTCATTCACTCGTTCTGAGACACCACGTGCATATTCGGCAGCAGTTATAGAACCATTTTTAAGGCAGGAAATTACTTCTACTGCACTCAACAAACCTGTGTCAGTCACCATTTTTCACCCCCATTAAATGTAAAAGAGGCTATATTTGTTCAGCACTAACTGGCTATCATCAAAAATGATGATTTTTTTCGTTAAGGAATTGGGCTAGTTGTGAACGACGGTTCAAACCCGACTTTTCAAAAATTGCAGCAATATGTGAGCGCAGCGTAGGTTTAGAAATCCCTAGTTTTTTGCAAATTTCTAAATCAGAGAGCCCCATCACAAGCAGATCCGCAACCTCAGCTTCTCGGGCTGTAAAACCTAGACTTTCTCTAAACTGCGCAAAACGAAGCGCGTTGGGCGATCCCACCATTTCCGTTGAGCGAATAAGAGCATTAACAAGACTAGGCCCAATGGCATCAACAATTAGTGCATCCCGAGGTGTAAAGTCTTCCTGATTTGCCCCACGCCAAATTCTTAGATCTCCAATGTTATCACCACGATCATAAGCAAAAAAATTCAAACCATAACACAGTCCGTCCTGTTTCAGAAAATCATTATAAAACTCAGTTTTTACGAGTTTATCATGCCGCATCACCTGGCTCACAGGCGTTGCCTTACGTCTATTTTGAAGGGTATGTGTTATTGGGTCATGAAATTGAAAATAAGTGTCATAGCGTTTGAGGTTAGAGTCTGACATATTAATTTGCACACCAGATACAAACTTATTAGTGCGGTCATCCCAGACATATGACGCAAAATATTCCGCATGTAATAATTCAAGAAGTGTTCGGCCAACGCGTTGACGCACTTCTGCATGGTCAAACTCTCCACTGAGATCACGCATAATTGAAAAGATTAGGTTTGCTTCGGAGTCTGTAAGATTCACTTCAAGTCACCTACCATAATCTTATGTGTTGAGTATATTCAGAATTCATCCAAAGCTTACCCAATTTAATTAATCTGTGAAGTCCTAATTTCGGGAGCTATGGACCATGGACCAACGGCAGGGGTTACTTAGCCCAATTCAGACAGTCCAAGAGCCGAGGACCATGGACTGGCCCCCCCCATCGTAGGGCTCTGCACCTAGGACCACGGCCCTTTAGTGTTAGGGTCGTGGATTCATTGGGGAACAGTTATGTTTGGTGCGATGCACCAAAAAAATCAATCGCCGTCAGCACCCTCAGCATCCTGGTTGCGAGCTCGGTGTGCCCGCCACCTTGGTAATACAATTAGCATTACAGCAATAATGGCTTTGTCAGAATAAACCACCTTGCCCGACAGCATCTTGGAAATTAACTTCTGTGACATGCCCAATCCTGTATCTTTCCGCTACTTCAAAATCAGTCCAGAGATCATCCAGCTTGCAGTTATGCTTTATGTGAGATTTCCACTCTCACTAAGGAACGTAGAAGACCTGCTACACGAATGTGGCGTGGATGTAAGCTATGAATCTGTCCGGTACTGGTGGCACCGGTTTGGCTCTCAGTTCGCAAGCCAGATCAAAAAGCGAAGAGCAGGGGGCATGCAGTCGAGCAACTGGAAGTGGCACCTTGATGAAGTTTTTGTAAAGATGAATGGAGAAAGACATTACCTATGGCGTGCAGTCGATCATGAGGGCGAGGTGCTAGAAAGCTACGTCACCAAAAAGAGGAATAAAAAAGCAGCGCTAAAGTTTATGAAAAAAGCTATGCGCCGTTATGGATCGCCCAATGAGATCGTTACAGATAGGCTCCGATCCTACGGTGCAGCAGCAAAAGAGCTGGGCTGTGCAGATAAGCAAGTGACACAGCGATGGGCAAATAACAGAGCGGAGAATTCACATTTACCCTTTCGACGACGAGAACGTGCGATGCTGCGATTTAGGCGTATGCACAGCCTCTAAAAGTTCGCCTCAATCCACGCCTCATTTCACAATCACTTCAATTCACAAAGGTCACTATCAACTCGCAGTACTTTCAAGCTAAACCGCGACGCTGCTCTTACAGAGTGGCGCTCTCTTATCGCCTCATAAAATGCACGCTCTTCAGGCTTCTGATGCTTGTGCCGATTTGTCTGACAGCACCTCCGCCAGCAGTCTGATGCGAGCTCTCATTTGTCCGACAGCACCGATGTGGCTTTTTTCGTATCTTTGGCTGGCTTTGACCTAAGCGCCCCGGACAGAGCGAAGCTGAGCACGATCAGTGGCAGCCCGATCCCGAAGGTCCAGCGCAGACCCAAGTGTTCTGCAATGAACCCAAGAAGGGGCGGCGCCAGCAGAAACGTCACAAAGCTGAATTGCGCCAAAGCCGCGACGTTGATGTCTGCGGGCCGGTCGGTCCGTTGCGCCGCTGCAGACATGGCAAGCGGGAACATCATCGCGTTGCCTGCCCCGATCAGGGCGAACCCAACTAAAGCGACCAAGGGGTCAGGCGCAAAGAAGACGGCGATAACGCCCAGTGCCATGACCGTTTGCATCCCACGGGCGACACGGGTTGGTGCGAAGCGGTCGACAAACCGGTCTCCGAAATATCGCACCATGCCTTGCGACAGGGCTGCGGTTGCGACGCCGATAGCACCCATCTCTGGAATCGCTACAAAGACACTGTCCATGTAGATCGCTGTCCAATCGATAGAAGCTCCTTCGAGCAGCATTGATGACAATGTCACCCCAACAAGGACCATAATCGCGAATGTTGGTTTTGCAACGATCGGTGGTTTGTCGTGACTATCGGTGGCGCGGATGGTGGCCGGTTGAAAGGCCTGCAGGCACAGCCACGTCAGAAGGATGCAAATCGGAATGCTTGCCATCAGCTGGGTCTGAGGTGTGATCCCGAATTTGACCATGATTGCGCTGTAGGCAGCCGCCCCGAAGAATCCAAGGCTCCAGAATGCGTGCGCGCGACTCATGATGCGGCGGTCCATGCCTGCTTCGACCCTGTCGGCTTCAACGTTGATGATAATTTCAACCGCTCCAATACACAGGCCTGCTGGGATCAAAAGAAAGAAAAAGGCCAACGGGTCATTTGCGAAAGAGGCAATTGCGAAGAACAGCGCCATTGCCGGAACAAGTGCGAGCATTGCAATCCGATGGCCAATCTTGGTCACAAGCGCCGTGCTGAGCGTGAGCGCTGTGATCGTTCCGACCGAAATCCCCATCAGCGCCAGACCCAAAGCGCCTTCTTCTATCCCCATCGCGAATTTGATGTCTGGAAGGCGCGGGAAGATTTGACCAAGGCCAAACGCATAAATCGTGAAGACCGCGAAAACGCGGTGATGCGGTTGGAGGCGGGCAGAGAGAGACATGGGTATAGCTTTCAAAAAATACACACAAGCTTGTACAAGTACGCGAAAGTGGCCAGATTTTCGGACAATTGTAAATATCGGAATTAGGCTTCCTTCTCAGTGCCTTACATTAGATGGTAAGATGCGGACAAACCAGCCGTTCAGGATCCAAAATCGAAAGACTGCTTCCCACTCTCGGTCATCTGTCTACGCTCTGCATATCCCAGGCTTTGAGCAGTCTTGGTAGCGCCTCTTCCCAGTCCATGACACTGCCTTACTGAGGAACAGCGTGGTTCTTCAGGCCCTGTGACGTGTGGGGCTCTGCCATTTAGCTTAGTAGCTCTTCGTCAAATCCCATGTCTGACAGTAACTCTGGCCCGCTTTCGGTGATCAGTATTTGCTGTTCCAGCTTGACGCCTTCCGGGTCACCGGGGGCTCCGGCATAACTTTCGACGCAGATGACCATGCCCGGCTCAAGAATGCCGTCATGCCCCTTTGCACGTATTTTGTCAGAGTGGATCAGCAATGGGAACTCGTTGCACAATCCGC
>Ga0209406_1001529_pt1 | contig 16829 bp, 16 predicted proteins | sample COGITO_mtgs_1204_FD_184808 | JGI IMG/M metagenome (GOLD analysis project Ga0209406, IMG submission 184808) | Pelagic marine microbial communities from North Sea - COGITO_mtgs_120426 (SPAdes) (version 2) | ecosystem: Environmental > Aquatic > Marine > Epipelagic ...
TTGGAAAGAATTAAATTATATTTTGATTTCTTAAAATAAATTGGACTAAATTCTCCCCTAGTCTTACCATCATCACGACCCACTCCTATAAAATTATAATTAATAAGATTGGAGTTTAAGTATTGAATCTGAGGATAATTAACTTCTTGAAGGCCTAAAAAATCTGGAGCTTCTTTTTCAATAAAATCAGTAATTGTCTCCCTTCTATTTTCCCAAATATCTTTACCATCATTAGAGTTATTATATCTTATGTTATATGAGATAATTTTAATTGGATCTGAAATAAAATTTAACAAATTAAAAGAAAATATTGAAGCTAAAACTAATAAAAAAGTAAATTTTTTCATGTCTAACAAATAACGTTTTATATCGTGAAAATTACTAATACATTTTATATATTGTGGTTATGAGGATGGTTTTTATTTATATTTCTTTTTTATTTTTTATTAATTGCAATTCAACAAAAAAAATAAAAGTTGACCTGGACAGCGAAATTATTATTCCAAAATCTTATTCTGTAAACAAAACCACTGAAAAAATTGAGATTGATGGAAAAGATGATGAATTAATTTGGAAAAAAGCTAATTACAGTGATGATTTTATTGATATTGAAGGAATTAAAACACCCTCTCAAAAAACAAACGTAAAAATGCTTTGGGACGAGGATAATTTATATGTCTTTGCAAAAATATTCGAAAATCATATTTGGGGTGATATAATAGAAAGAGACCAGGTAATTTACTATAACAACGATTTTGAGGTGTTTATAAATCCCAATAAACATGTATTTAGTTATGGTGAAATTGAAATAAATGCACTAGGAACAGAATGGGATCTCTATTTAAATAAGCCCTACAGACTTAAAGGTAAAGAAGATAGTTCATGGAATATTAATGGTTTAAAATCTGCTGTACATATTGATGGAACCCTTAACGATCCAAGAGATATTGATAATTATTGGACAGTAGAAATGGCTATTCCATTAAGAGAAATTTCAAAGTTAAAAGATCCATTTGATTACAGCCAACCTAAAGTGGAAGATGTATGGAGGATTAATTTCTCAAGAGTAAACTGGGATCATGATTTAATAAATGGCAAGTATTCTAGAAAAAAAATAAATGGAAAATATCTACCTGAGTATAATTGGGTTTGGTCTTCTCAAGGAGTTATCAATATGCATGTACCCGAAAATTGGGGATTCCTTACATTTTCTAATTCGAATTCTCAAGTGAAAGAAAATCATGAAACTTCCAATGAAATTAACACCGAACAAGTTCTATATGCGTTTTTTAGAAAAATTACTTTCAAAGAATTGAAATATTTAAAAGAGTTAAAGGAAAATGAGGAAATAGAATTTGAAACTGTAATGATTAATAATCAAGAAATTTCATGTAATTTTCTAAAGACAGAATCCGGATATATTATAAGTGCGATTGATAAAAAAAATAATATAAAGTTGTCAATCTCCCAGGATGGTTTAATTAAAAAATATTAAAATGTTTAAAAAAATATTCTTAATAACACTTGTGATATTATTAGTCTCGTGCTCACAAGAAAATATAACGAACAAAAATTTTACATTCAGCACTTGGACTGGTGCAGGAAAAGATTTTGATGAAAAGAATTGGAATAAAAAATTGAATTATTATGATTCACTAGGTATTAGTGAAATTTTAGTTAGTGGATCTCCGAAAGTTCTTAAAAAGATTATTCCTCTGGCTAATAAAAAAAACATAAAAGTACATGGTTGGATGTGGACCATAAATAGACCTGGTGATACAATCGCGAATAAAAATCCAGACTGGTATTCGGTTAATAGAAATGGTTATAACTCTTTAGATTACAGGGCTTATGTTGATTATTATCAGTGGTTGAGTCCTTTTCATCCTGAAGCAAGAAATCATATTATTAATAACGCAAAGAAACTCATGGAAGTCGAAGGATTAGCTTCTGTTCATTTAGATTATGTGAGATATCCTGATGTTATACTTGGTGCGGCCTTACAACCAAAATATAATATTGTTCAAGAAACTGAAATGCCTGAATACGATTTTGGCTACCACCCTATTGCTAGAGAAAAATTTAAAGAAATTTTTAATAAGGACCCATTAGATTTCAAAAATCCTGAACTATCCACAGAATGGAGACAATTTAGGTTAAATGCAATAACAACACTGGTAAATGAAATTGTAGATATTGCTCACAGTAAAAATAAAAAGGTAACTGCTGCTGTATTTCCTTTTCCTGAAATGTCCAGACAAATGGTAAGACAAGCTTGGAATGATTGGAATTTAGACGCTGCTTACCCCATGCTATATCAAAATTTTTACTTAGAAAATATAAACTGGATAGGATTTGCAACGAAACAAGGTGTAAATGATGTTGACTTCCCTATTTATTCTGGTTTATACTCCCCTGCCTTAAAAAATGGTGAACAACTTGAAAAGGCTATCAAAATATCCAAAGATAATGGAGCAAAGGGAATTTCTATATTTACAGCTGACGGTCTCAACAAGGAACAACAAGCAGTTTTTGTCAAGCTAAAAAATAAATTATAATCCAAATTATGAACTTTTGTGATTTAAGTAACGATGAATTGTGGTTAGTGATAAGGCTTTATTTTTTTGCCTTAGCTCCTATTCTACTTTCTTTTTATTACTTAAAACAAAAAAACATTTCTACAGCTACAGCATTTACTTTATTGGTTTCCTTTTTCATTGCTGCAATTGGTTGGGAAATATGGATTACTTACGGTCTTTGGGATGGCCTTCCTGTTAATGAGCGAAGATCAGAAGCTTTGAATTGTGCCGTTCCGCAAAATTTAAATTGGATTTTAAATTCACTGGGGGATCTACTTGTTGTTTGGATTGGACTTTTTTTATTAAAAATTTGGTTTAAAAATCCTTATTCTCATTTAAGAAAATGGAACTGGACTGCTTTTATAATTTTATTTTCATGGTTTTTATTACAAAATATATATGTTGAGGCTTTCTTTTACAATCAACAATTAGGATCTAATGGTGATTTATCATGGGCGCCCCTAAATCCATTGGGCTCTTACTACAATCCGATTTTATTTAAGATAATGGATCGTCCTATTACTTTTCAGACGCAAAGCACTTGGTTTTTAATGAGTCCAATAGTTTATTGGTTATTAATATACTTTAATAATAAATTTACAATCTCAAAATAAAATTATTAACAGCGATACAATTAAGTATGAAATTATTTTTAACATTTTTTTTGATTTTTTTTAGCTCAATAAGTCAATCAAAATTACTTGTTATTGGTCACAGGGGAGCTAAAGGACATGTTGCTGAAAATACATTGGCATCGATAAAAAAAGCAATCGAGCTTGGGGCTGATGGAATTGAAATTGATGTTTTTCGTTGTTTGTCCGGCGAAATTGTATTATTTCATGATAAAAAACTTGATAAACTAACTGATGGAAATGGATTAATAGAACAAACAACACTAAATGACCTTAAAAAATTAAAAGTTTTAGGATCAAATGAGCAAATACCAACATTAAATGAAGTTTTAGAAATTATTGATAAAAAGACTTTTTTAAACATAGAATTAAAGGGAAGAAACACTGCAAAATTATCTTTAGAAATTGTAAAAAATTATATCAAAAATGAAAAAATTACTTCGAAAAATATTTTGTTTTCAAGTTTTGACTGGGAAGAATTAAAAAATTTACGAGATTTAGACAACAAGGTTAATATAGCACTAGTAACTGAAAATAATCCATTAGATGCCATTGAACCTGCCTTAAATCTTCAAGCAATTGCTATTAACCCAACTCACAAGAAATTAAATAATAAAGTAGTTAAGCAAATTTTCAATGCTGGTCTTAAAATATACACTTGGACGGTTAACGATGATAAACAAATAGAAAAAATGAAACAACTTGGTGTAAATGGAATTATTACAGATTATCCAGAGAGAATTTAATCTTGTATTGTTTTAATCATAAAATTTTTAGCAAAATCAAATGATTTAATTCTAGCAGCTACATTCCCTCCAATTGTCACACCTCTTGTTGTACAAAATAAAAATCCTATTTTTTGTAAAAAAGGATTGGACATCGGAACATTAAAATAATTCATCAAAACATATCCATTTTTAGTTAATTTAAATGTACAATCTTTAAAACTGTATCCGTTTTCATTGATCTCTAATCCTCCTTCCCTATCAAATCCGTGATGAGAATCTTTATAAACTGTTACATCGATATTGACTTTATTTTTGATTTTATCGACAAAAGTAATACACGGATCAGATGGTGTCCAATCGTCCAATTCTCCAATTAAAATATGAATAGGAGAATCTGTAAAATCTAAATTTTCTGGTTCAATAAAGCAAGGTGGATAAAAAGCTAAATGAGAAGCAAATTTGAGTTCTTTATTGATAGCATTCTTTAGTGGAAGCCACCCAGAAAATAATGTAACTGCTCCTCCCAAACTCCATCCAGTAATAGAAATATTATCCTTTAGTATCCTAGGGTCATTTGAAAGAATTTCTAATGCTTTGTAAGCATCTAGTATCATAGCTGCCGTGGTAACTTGAGTTTGTTTACCAACGGTTGACTCGATATTCCTACTCTTAAAACTATTAAGTTCAAAAGTAGCAAATCCCAATTCTTGATACATAGTTAAATAATCGTAATGATGTTTCTTCCAACCTAAACTTCCTGCAACACCAAGAACTAAAGGATATTTTTTATTAGGATTTAATGAATCAAAGGGAATTACTAAATTTCCATAAACCTCTTGTTTTTCTTGACTTTTTAAGTCTGTAATAACATCATGAAAAGAAAAGGGGTTGGCACTTTGAAAAATTATTTTTTCGTTTATAATTTGACCGTTTAAACTAACTGAAATAAATACAATAAATAAGAAATTTTTCATGATTTTTTTTACATGGATTTTAAAATTCCTCCATCAATTGGAATATTAGCTCCGTTTATATAAGCTGCATTTTCAGATGCTAAAAAAGTTAGTAGGTATCCAAACTCTTTTGGATCTCCAATTCTTTTTAATGGAACTAAATCCTTCATCTTTTCATAAACCTGCTCAATATCAACATTAAGTTTTTTTGCTTTTTCAGAGTTAAGCTGGTTAATTCTCTCAGTATCAAAATAACCAGTTAAGATGTTGTTAACAGTTATATTATTTGAACCTAAATCATTGGAAAGAGTTTTACCCCAAGTTGTAACAGCTGCTCTTATGGAATTGGATAAAGCCAAATAGCTTAAAGGTTCTTTTACTGAAACAGATGCCATATTAATAATTCTTCCCCATTTATTTTTTTTCATATTTTCCAATGCTAGCATTGTAGTAAAAACCACACTTTTAAATAATAAATCAAAGGACTTTTGATAATCCTCAATTGAAACATTCATTACATCTCCTCCTTTGGGACCTTGAGTATTATTAATTAAAATATCTATTGGATTAGTTAACAAATATTTTTTTATTATTTTTTGATAAGACTTAAAATCATAATAATCAACAACTAAATAATTATGGTTAAGACCAGTTTTTTCTTTTAAATCGTTAACAGTTTTTAATAGTCGTTCTTCATTACTCGATAATAAAGTCACAGTAGCTCCAGAAAGAGCAAGCTGCCTAGCAACAGCATTACCCAAACCTTTACTGCTTCCACCAACTAAGGCTCTTTTAGATTTCAAAGAAATTTTCATCTGTATTCTTCTCTTACAGGACTAAAAACATCCATTAATTTACAGTTAGTAATTGCTTTTCCTGAATGGGGTATATTTGATGGAATTATTACTACATCTCCATCTTGATAAATTTTCTTAGTTCCATTTAAAGTAAATTCAAATTTCCCTTTAACTACATGCATGATCTGCTCATGAATATGTTGATGCTCCTTGACAACGGAATCCTTAGTAACATCCCAAAATACCCAAGTTATATTATCACCATGAACAAACTTTCCAACTAAACCAGGAAATATTTCTTTTGACTTAATTTCTTTTAAATTCATAAATATTAAATTACTCAAACTAATGTATGACAAATATTAATAAATTGTCACAATAAACATTCTTATAGGTATTTTTTATATATTTATCTATAATTTTAAACCTTAAAATATGAAAAAAATAATACTCTATGTAACAATTTCTTTTTTTATAAGTTGTTCACAACCTTGTGATAATAAAGAAATTACTAAAACCGCTGGTATGGTTTTATCTGGGGACTCAATAGGTACAAAGTTTATGCTTGGTTCTGATCAAGATGCTCAACTTGCTGCTGACTTAGTTAAAGCATATGCTGATGGAAATTTTGACTTAATGAACGAAATGACAACCGACACGGTCATGTTTTTTGAACCAAGTGTTGGAAGTTATATTCCTGTGGTTAGTCCAGCCAATGAATTTTTATCAAACATTCAATCTCCTTATGATTCTATTCAACGGTTTATTTTTAGTGCTATACCAACTAAAAGGGTTGGAAATGATTTTACGACAGTTTCAGTGGCCTTTAGGGAATTTAGATATAAAGGAAATGAAGTTGAGAAATTAAGAGTTCTTGATAGAATTTCCATTAGAGATGGAAAAATATTTCGTGTCAACCAGTGGAACGGAATATTAGATTAATATTTATTAACTTGTTAAAAAAAAAAAAATGAAAAAATTAATTTTATTATTTTCAATTACTATATTTTTTAGTAGTTGCAACACGAATCCGGATTACGCTAAAAATTTAGCAACAGCTCAAAAACTTTTTGAACTACACGGAGAGGAAGATATTGATGCTCAATTAGCTTTAGTTAGTGAAGATATCGAATCAAATACATCTTATTATGGATCTGAAACTGCTGGCTACGACCAATATGTAGCCATGTTAAAGGGATACCATGCTGCATTTGACAACATCAAATACACAGCAAACAATTGGTTGCCTGGAACAAGTCCAGAAGGAAAATTAGACGGAAGTGTTAGAACTTATGGTACTTGGACTGGAACAAATGTTGCTACTGGAAAAGAGTTAAATCTAAAGGGATACTGGTACATGAATTTTGATGCAGAAGGTAAAATCATAGCTCAAGGAGATTTCTTTGACTTTGGAGGCATGTATGATGCTGTCTATCCAAAAACTAAAATTTTTGCTAAAATTGATATTAAAAAAGGAAAAGGTCAAGAAATGTTAGACGTTTTAAATAGTGAAAATGGTTTGCCAGCAACTAGAGCTTATGATGGATGTAATTCTGCTGAAATGATTTATAATAAAGAAACAAACTCTGTATGGGTTATCTCTGATTGGGTTAGTAACGATCATTACTTAACTTATTTAGATTGGAGAATGACAGAAGATGATTTTGTTCCTAAAAAAATGATTCCATTAATGCTTGGAGGAGAAAAGGGTCTATCTATTGCTCATACTAATAGCAACTATACTATTTTCTAAAAATTTAATTTTTATTAATAAAAAAAGGGTTAAATAATTAACCCTTTTTTTAAGTAAACTATTTTATTATTGGTATCTCTTTAACACTTGTACGACAAAGTCATGTACATGTTCAACTTGACCTCTATTTTTAAAATACTCATTCATTGCTTTAGAGTGATTTTTCTCTAGATTGTCATGCATACTTAAATGACCGTCAGTATCTTTTTCTGAAATTACTACCCAATGAGAAGCTCCATTTGGTCTGTTGATATCATAAGTACCATAACCTACCACCCTTCCATCAAAAACTTCTGATGCATCCTCAACAATTTTATCATGAGCCTTTTTAAATGCAATAGGATCTTCTGGTGTGATGTCCCATAAATGTCCGTAAGGAAATTTACTAACATCCCCATCTTTCCAACTTAAAAATCTACCAGAACTATGTTTTCCCCAGGTTTCTACATAGTTATTCATTTCACCCCAGAAAGCGTCATTTTTAAATTTGATCTCTTCTCCTTCAATGCCACCATTGCCTAACTCCCACACCCAAACAAATCTATGAGTATTTCCGTTTTCTCTTCCTTGCCAAAGTCTTTCAAGGAAAATTCCTCCTGACTTAAATTTTGCGTCAGCGTAATGTTTTTCATATAACTCAGCTATATCATTTTGAGAATTTTCGTGAGCTTTGAAATGTACAATTGTAAATGCCATTTGTTGTGCAGTCACATTTACAGTAAAAAAAGTAATTAGAATTATAATAATTTTTTTCATTTTTTAAATATTTTTAAAAGTTCAAATTCAAATATATAAAATACTTTAAAGAATGTTTTATTTATTTTTAATAAATTACTATGATATTTAAATATTATATTTAAATAAAATATGGCTAACATTAATGACATATCAAAAGCAACTGGATTTTCAAAATCAACTGTTTCAAAAGCGCTTAATAACAGTCAAGAGATTAGTAAAAAAACAAAAACCATTATAAAAGCTTATGCTAAAAAAGTTAATTTCAAACCTAATTATTACGCAAGTCAATTAAGAAAAAATGAGATTAAAAATGTTGGAATTATAATCCCATCTATTCTTAATAACTTTTTTACAAAAGTTCTTAAGGGTGCACAAAAAGAATTCTATGATTCAGGTTATGATTTAGTTTCTTATTTTAATGAGGAGTCTCCCTCAATGGAAAGGCAAATTTTAAAAAAACTAAAAAATGGATCTGTAGCTGGGTTTTTAATCTCTCTTGCAAAAAACCCATTTTCTGAAAATATTACAAAAAACTTATTGGAATTGAACAATTTTAATATTCCAATTGTAATGTTTGATAGAATTTCAAAGGAATTTAAATGTGATAAAGTCTATATAGATAATTATCAATCTACATTTGAATGTGTTAAACATCTTGTCTCAAGAGGAAAAAAAAAGATTGCCTTAGTTTCCCAAATTCATGATACTTTAATTGGAAAAGATAGATATAATGGATACGTTGAAGCTTTAAAATCTGAAAAGATTATTTTTGATAAAGAATTATATCTCCCTCTTGACATAGGTGATGCTGTTGAAAGTGAAATAACAAAATTATGTTTAAATAAAAGAATAGATGCTATAATTAGTATTGAACAACAAACCACAGTAGCTCTTCATAATCTGATTTTAAATATTGGACTTAAAATTCCTAAAGACATAGCAATAATAGGTTTTACTAATGACCCTATATTTAAACATATTAAACCCAGTATTACTTCGATGGATCAACATGGAGAATATTTTGGAAAGCTTTCTGCAAAATTACTTATTGACAGAATTCAAAATAAAACTGAACTAAAAAAAGATTTTAGAGAGGAGAAAATTCCTTTTTCTTTAATTCACAGGGAATCCAGTTAATTTCTAACAATTTTAAATGTTTTTCTAATCATTTTTTATTTAATACTAATGATGTGTCTTTATTCATTAAAGTTCTTTTTACTGCAAACATGGCAGGCTTGGGAGTTAAATCTTTATTGAATAAAAATCTATACCCATCTGTATGACTTCCTGGTCTATCAATCATTCCCCATGTATTAAATGTAACCACACCGTTATCCATTCTAGAAATCAATACTTTTATTATATTAGAATAAGCTGCAGATTGTCTTTGTAATGACGTGTTTAAAGGTGGATCCTCTTGGATTCTATAATCCATTTCCGTGACATGAAAATCCATACCGTTGGCATGTGTCCAATCAATTAAAGAAGCTAAAAAATCTAATTGCTCCTTATCCATAGCTAAATCTTCAATATCCTTTAAATGAGCTTGCCAACCTATACCATCCACTCTAAGACCTCTTTCTTTAAGATATATTATCGTTTCTAATATTTTTTTCCACATTACGGGTTCCATAGAGGCATGTTGATTGTAAACTAAGCTAATATTCGGTGCGAACTCATTAGCAATTTCAAATGCCCTAACTATATAAATTGGAACACCATCTTCATTTAATCCAATTTGTGTCCATGGATTTTCCCATTTTTTATCACCAGGTTTTTCAGCAAACCAGGTGCCGTTTCTATTAATAGTCTCATTAACAACATCCATCCATTTCACAGAGGTTTCTTCATTTACTTTTATACAAAGAGCACTAAAAAACTCATTCATATTAGTTAATAATTCTTTTTTGGTTCTAGAATCATTTTTAGCCCATTTTGAAGCTTGTGGACTAATTGGACCATGAACTCTTAAAGTGATGTTATTTTTATTAGCAAAATCTAAATAGTCATCAAATTTTTTCCATCTCCAAACACCTGGACTTGGATGAATTTGGGCTTGTTTAGAACAATTTTCAGGCGTAGAATAAGTGAATTCACTTAAAAATAAATCCTCAATAGGTGTGTTTAATTGACTGTGATTGAGTGTTGCCCCCACATAAAATGAGTTTAGATCGTACTCATTATCTTGCAAAATATTTTTAATAAAATACTTATTATCATTTTGTGAAAATGCTTGTAAAAAAATAAATAATAATAAATACTTAACCTTATTCATCAAATATTAAGAAGTAAAATACATTAATATTCCTATGACAATAAACACAAGCAGTACTGATAAAATTATATCAATTGTAGAATAAGATTTTTTAAATTGTTCTCTGTTCTGAGCAGTTAATGTTCCAAATGATAAACCTTCTATTTTCGTGTAGTCTGGTTCATCAGTATATAGAGTAACTGTAATACATAGTATAACTGAAAATACAAACATATAAATTGCCATTACTGAAAAATTAACTGTAGCAAAAGCAAATAAAAATCCTGATACCGCCTCACCACTTGCAATTTCAGGTTGGTAATAAATTTCCGATCCAAGCCTAAGTACAAGCAAAATTAGTCCTGTAAATAATGTTGTGATTGCAGCAGTTGAATTAACTCGTTTCCATAAAATACCGAGTAAGAAAACAGAAGTTACAGGTGGAGCAATGTATGACTGAACATTTTGTAAATATTGATACATAACCCCACCACCTATTTTTTCCATAATAGGAATCCAAACTATTCCAAGAACAACAATTATTGTAGTGGCAATTTTTCCAATATTAATTAATTCTTTTTCAGATTTATTTGGCTGTAATTTTTTATAAATATCTATTGTGAAAATTGTAGAACATGAATTAAATACAGAGGCTAATGAACTCATCAAGGCAGCCATTAATCCTCCGGCGACAAGCCCTTTAAGTCCTACTGGAAGTAAAGTTTTAACAAGCATTGGAAAAGCTCTATCAGCTTTTGCTACGCTGTATATTTCTGGATTCTGAATACTAAGTGCAAAAGCAATAATACCAGGAACTAAAAAAATTAAAATAGGAAGAAGCTTTAAGTAAGCACCAAAAATAGCCCCTCTTCGTCCAATTGTTATATTATTTGCAGCAAGAGTTCTTTGAACAATATACTGATCGGTACACCAATACCAAATTCCCACAATTGTACCTCCAAAAAGCAACCCATGCCATGGGAAGTCAGGATCATCCATGGGTCGCCACATATTAAAATGATCTGGGCTTACAGCTGTAACAGTTTCTCTTAACTGAGACCAGCCCCCAACTTCTTGAAGACCTAAATAAGTTATAATGATTGAACCTAAAATAAGTACAATTGTTTGTAGAGTTTCAGTATATATAACCGCTTTCATTCCGCCAATTATTGTATAGGCTCCAGTGAATAAAACTATTCCTATAGCTCCGTACCAAAAAGGGATAGCAAGTAATTCAGAAACTACAATACCACCAGCATAAATTGTCACTGAAACTTTAGTTAAAACATAAGCAAAAAGTGAAAAAACAGATAAAAACCATCTCGATCTACTGTCAAATCTTTTTTCTAAAAACTCAGGCATTGTAAAAGCACCACTTCTAATATAAAACGGTAAAAACAACCATCCAAGTAAAAGAACGATCCAAGCATGTAGTTCATAATGAGCCATTGGTGTGCCTGAGGCAAATCCCGTTCCAGCCAAACCTACAACATGTTCTGATCCAATATTAGAGGCGAAAATAGAAGCCCCGATAACAAACCAACCAACATTTCTTCCCGCTAAAAAATAATCTTCAGTATTCTTGTTTTTTTGGAGTACTACCCAAATTGCCACACCCATAAGTAAAGCAAAATAAATTCCCAACACAACCCAATCTAAACCTTCTAATACTGACTCCATAAATTTTTTATTTTACGTAATTAAATAATATATTTTCTAATAATTCTTGTTTTCCACTAGTAGTTGATATTGGCCTATTTTTAGAAGCTAAACCATATAAATCTTCCAAACTAAGTTTGCCATTTTCAAAATCTTTTCCTTTTCCAGAATCAAAGGATTCGTAACGCTTTTTAAGCATGGATGGTAATGGCGAATCTGAAATTAACTTATCAGCAATCATTAAAGCTCTAGCGAAGGTATCAGCTCCACCTATATGTGCTAGAAAAAGGTCCTCTCTATCAGTTGAATTTCTTCTCAATTTAGCGTCAAAATTAACACCACCACCCTGTAATCCTCCTGATCTTAAAAGCACAAGCATCGCTTCTGTAGTTTCTTGAATATTGATTGGAAATTGATCTGTATCCCAACCATTTTGATAATCTCCCCTATTGGCATCAATACTTCCAAGCATTCCGGCTTTAGCAGCCACAGTTAATTCATGTTGAAAAGTATGCTGGGCCAGTGTAGCATGATTCACCTCAATATTAATTTTAAAATCATCTTGCAGGCCATATTCTCTTAAAAAACCAATAGCTGTGGCACTATCAAAATCATATTGATGTTTTGATGGTTCGCTTGGCTTTGGTTCAATAAAGAAAGTTCCTTTAAACCCTTTTCCTCTTGCATAATCTCTACACATAGTTAAGAATTGTCCCATATGGTCGAGTTCTCTACCCATATCTGTATTTAAAAGAGACATATAACCTTCTCTTCCTCCCCAAAAAACATAATTTTCACCTCCAAGTGCAATCGTGGCATCTAAAGCTAATTTTATTTGTCCTCCTGCACGAGCGACCACGTTGAAATCTGGATTAGTTGATGCACCGTTCATGTATCTTGGGTGAGAAAAACAATTTGCTGTTCCCCATAGTAATTTGATACCAGACTCTTGTTTTTTCTTTTTTATGTATTCCGTTATGTCGGAAAGTCTTTGTTCTGACTCTTGAAAACTTTCTCCTTCTTTTATCAAATCTACATCATGAAAACAGAAATAATCAAATCCCATTTTAGAAATGAATTCAAACGCAGCATCAGCCTTATCTTTTGCGGCTTGTAAAGGATTATCTGAAATATCCCATGGAAATTTTTGAGTTGGTTGACCAAAGGGATCCGAGCCGTCTCCACAAAATGAATGCCAATACGCAACAGCAAATTTAAAATGATCTCTCATGGTTTTGCCTGCAACAATTTTTTCTGAATTATAATATTTGAATGCAAAAGGATTTTTTGAATCCTTACCCTCAAATTTAATTTCATCTATTCCTTTGAAATATTCTCTATTGCCAATTAACGTCATAGTATTTAATTTATAATTGTATTTAATTTATTTTTCCAGCTTTTGTAAGCATTTATATATTGTTCATTATTTTTTGAGGGTTCAAAAGTTTTAACATAATCGTGTTTTGTAACACTTTCAGAAAAACTTTTAAAATCATTGGCATTACAGCCGACTGCTCTTGCTGCTCCGTAAGCACCAGAAACATCGTGAATTTCAATTTCTTTTTCCAATACACTACTTATAGTATTTGAAAAAACATTAGATTGAAAAAGATTATCATTACCAGCTCTTAAAAGCAATGGGGTCATGTTATCATTAATCAAAATTTCCATTCCATAAATAAAAGAAAAAGCAATTCCCTCCAAGGAAGCTCTCAATAAATGTAAATTTGAATGAATATTATAATTTATATTACTTATGGTACTCCCAACATTTTTATTATTAAACATCCTTTCTGATCCATTTCCAAAAGGAAAAAGTTGTAAGCCATCACTTCCAATTTCAATAGTAGATGCTTTTTTATTCATTTCTGAATAAGAACTACTTTGAGTTAAGTTTTTAACCCATTTGTACTGAATTCCTGCACCATTTACACACAATAACTTACCAATAAGTTGATTGCTTTTAGAATAATTAACATGAGCAAAATTATTAATCCTTAAAGATTCTTTAGAGTTAAGACTATCAGTTAATGCATAAAGAACTCCCGATGTTCCACCAGTTGCAGCAATTTCACCAGCATTTAGCACATTTAACGACATAGCATTATTGGGCTGATCTCCAGCTCTGTATCTTATTGGAATACCCTTTGGAAGACCTGTTTCTTTAGAAGCGTTATTATTAACTAAACCTTGGTCTTCGAAATTTTCAACAATAGTTGGTATTAGTGACTTACTTATACCAAAATGATCTAACAACCAACCTGCTACTTTATTTTCTTTAAAGTCCCAAAACATTCCCTCAGACAATCCATTTGCAGTAGAAAAAACCTCTCCGGTTAATTTATAAGAAATATAATCGCCTGGTAACATAACCTTGTGAATTTTATTATAAATTTCAGGCTCATTGTTTTTAACCCAAGCTAATTTTGAAGCAGTAAAATTACCAGGGGAATTAAGTAAATTCTCATTACATTTTTTAGTTCCAATTTCTTCAAATGCTTTATTGCCAATTTCAACAGCCCTATCATCACACCAAATAATCGAATTTCTTAAAACATGTCCATTTTTATCAATTAAAACTAATCCATGCATTTGATAAGAAATACCTATTCCCAAAATTTTTGAAGAGTCGATTTTAGATTCTTTAATTATTCTTTTAGTTGCATTACAAAAACATTCCCACCAATAATTAGGATCTTGTTCAGCCCAACCATTTTTTATTGAAATAATATTCATTTCATCTTTAGGTTCTTGAATTAAGCGAATTTTTTCTCCAGAAATTGCACTAGTTAATGCAACTTTTAGAGAAGAACTACCCAAATCATAACCTATGTAATACATCAGTGCTTACTTTAAAGTATTTATTGTTTGTATGGTTCCGTCTTCATTATGAATAAGCTCCCTTACTTTTACTGATCTTAAATAATCTTTTCCTGATCTTTGAACATCATGATAAAAGAAATACCATTTTTCATCAATCTTAGTTATTGAATGATGATTTGTCCAACCCTTAACAGGTTCATTAACCACTCCCCTGTAAGTAAATGGACCATATGGATTATCAGAAGTTGCATAAACAATTAAATGGGTATCACCTGTGGAATAACTTAAATAATATGTTTTGTCAATCTTGTGAATCCATGGGGCCTCAAAAAATCTTCTTGATAGATCACCGCCTTTAATTAATTCTCCATTTTCATCAATTATATCAATGGTTTTTAATTCCTCATCAAACTGTAGCATATTATCTGTTAATCTTGCCATTCTAGGTTTTATTGCTGGCTGATTTGGTTTATTTAAATCTCTTAAAGATCCGTTGTATTCATATTCTCCAGTTTCCCATCTTTGTAACTGTCCTCCCCATATTCCTCCAATGTATATGTAAGCTTCTCCATCGTCATCAATAAATACTGCAGGATCAATACTATAACTTCCTTTCATTGGTTTTTTCTTTGCTTTGAAAGGGCCCTCTGGATTTTTAGATGTAGCCACACCAATTCTAAATATATCCTCTTTATCCTTTGCAGGAAAATATAAATAATATGTTCCATTTTTATAAGCGGCATCAGGTGCCCACATTTTTTTTGTAGCCCAAGGAACATCTGTTACTTTAAGTCCAACATCGTGAACGGTAACCTCTCCTCCAATTTTATCCATAGATAAAACATGATAATCAACCATATCATATTGATTTCCACTATCATCAGGAATGCCACCAAATTCTACATCATGTGAGGGATAAATGTAAATCTTACCATTAAAAATATGAGCAGACGGATCAGCTGTATAGATTTCGTTAGTTAATGGTTTATCTCGATTTATTTGTCCAAATGAGTAAAATGAAATTAAAGCAAAAAGGATTGTTATTTTCTTCATATTTAAAAAATTGATTTTTCAGAAAAGTCTCGCATTTCTTTGAGTTTTTTTGAATAGTGTTCTACTATATTTTTATAGTTAGGGTCTCCAGAAATATCTACAGATTGTAATTTGTCATTTTTCATATCAAAAAGCATATTTTGATTTACTATAATTTTTGTTCCAGGAATGTGAGTTTTAGCACCATTTCTATCAGGTTGTGTTTTTGGATAGTAAAGTATTTCATGATAAGAATATTCTTTATCTTGGACTACCTCTCTGAACTGATACCTGCTATATATTTCTTTTTTAAATTCTAAATCTGGATTTTTTAATATGGACACAAAACTCTTTCCATGAATATAATCAGGAGGAGTTAATCCAGCTATTTCGCTCAGCGTTGGGTAAATATCAACATATTCAACCAAGGCATCTGATTGAACATCTTTTTTCATGCCAGGTGAAGAAACAATTAAAGGAACATGAATGGCTTCATTAAAAGTATGATGTTTACACCAAAAACCATGTTCACCTAGAAAAAAACCATGGTCACTCCAAAAAATTATAGTAGTATTTTCTCTTAAACCTAGATCATCTAAAGACTGAATTAATTTACCTACCATAGCATCCATATAACTGACACTTGCGTAATAAGATTTTATCAAATCTTTTTCCATTTGAGCACTAACAGGTCCTGATTGAGGAATGTCTAAATAATAATTTCTTAGTTCAGTCCATTGATGATCAGCTCGGGAGGGAGCATTCTTTGGAATAGCTCTAAGATTAGAAAAAATTAAATCATTATCATCATAAAGGTTGCCATATTTCTGGGGCTGAATAAAAGGTAAATGAGGCGAAATATAACCAACAGCAAGGAAAAA
>Ga0209406_1001536_pt1 | contig 16793 bp, 10 predicted proteins | sample COGITO_mtgs_1204_FD_184808 | JGI IMG/M metagenome (GOLD analysis project Ga0209406, IMG submission 184808) | Pelagic marine microbial communities from North Sea - COGITO_mtgs_120426 (SPAdes) (version 2) | ecosystem: Environmental > Aquatic > Marine > Epipelagic ...
CAAGTTTAGGTACAAATAATACAGCGAATACATCAGAAAGTAGTCTGACAGATAAAAATCAAAATGTAAGCTTAAATGGAACTCTAGGGAATCTTAATTATCTGGGATCATTCAGTATAACTGGAGTAGATGGAATGTCGGCGGCAAAAAGTAATTCAACTTCAATTTTTGAAAATGACAGCTATTATTCAAAAAATGGATTATTGAAATTAGGATATAAAATGAATGATAAATTAAGTATCGATACGTTCCTAAATTACGACGAATTTGAGTATAATTTTGATACAGGTGCATTTTCAGATAGCGATGTAAATACGGGAAATCAAGAACAATTAAGAATAGGAGTAATGCCAAAATACACCTATAAAAATGCGGAAGTTTATTTGTTAGCTTCGGTAAATGTTGTCGAGAGAAATTTACAACAGTTTAATTCATTTTCGAATACTTTGGATGCCTATCAATTTAAAGGGAGAAGTTTGTTTTTAGACTTTGTTCATAAATATGAATTCTCATCAAAATTTCAATTAATTACAGGATTAAATTATCAAGAGCACTCGAATCATTCTACAACACCTTTTGCCACTATAGATAAAGATATAGCCAATTTTAATACCATTGACCCCTATGCTAGTTTGGTTTATATTTCAGAACAAGGCTTGAGTTTAAATCTTGGTGGACGTTACAATATTCACAATGTATATGGAAATCAGCTTGTTTATGATGGAAATGCAGCCTATAATTTTGATCTAAACGATGAGAATTCTATCAAAGTTTTAGCATCCTATAGTACTGCCTTTATTGCGCCAAGTTTATACCAGTTATATGATGGGTTTTCTGGGAATATTGATTTAAACCCTGAGTCTAATGAGACAATTGAAGCTGGTTTTGAGTACCGTTTTAAAGATTGGTTTTCTATGGACGCGGTATATTTTAAAAGAACTGAAACTGATGCAATTATTTATGATAATTCTACTTATAATTATCAAAACGGTTCTTCTAATGCTAATGGATTTGAAGTGAATTCTAAAGTATCTCCTTCAAACATTCTAACTTTAACGACTTCATATACCTATGTAGATAAAAATAATTTAGAGGATTTTAACGATTATATCCCTAAACATAAATTTTTAACAACGCTAGAGGTTGAACCCTTTAAAAATTCATTTTTTAGTGTGACATACAGAAATGTTGGAGATCGAACACTTTTTGACAGATATGGTTCATTCGGAACTGCTGGAAGTGATGTTATTTTACCGAAATATCAAGTAATAGATTTTATGACAAATTATAAATTGTTAGACGATACCGTTACCTTTTTTGCTGCTGTTACAAACCTTTTAGATGAAGATTATGATGATATTCTAGGTTTTTCAACCCGAGGTAGAAATTATAAAATTGGGCTACGATTTCAATTTTAGATTCTTAAAATAATTATTGTAAAGTACAAGGCTCCTGAAAGGGAGCCTTTATTATTGTATCGCTTTTAAAAGTGAAAAAAATGTGAATAAAAAAAAAGTATCTCTCCTCTTTTTAGACGTAAAGATTCCCTAAATTCACATTTTATAAAACTTCAAACAATTACTCTTGAATAATTACTTAGATTCATTAAACGAAGCACAAAAGCAAGCTGTTTTACAAAAAGACGGTCCTATGATTATTATTGCTGGTGCAGGTTCCGGTAAAACACGTGTTTTAACTTATAGAATTGCGCATTTAATGCAGCTAGGAGTCGATGCCTTTAATATTCTATCACTTACTTTTACAAACAAAGCTGCAAGAGAAATGAAAGAAAGAATTGCAGGGGTTGTAGGTTTAAGTGAAGCAAAAAATCTTTGGATGGGCACTTTTCATTCCGTTTTTGCAAGAATCTTACGATCAGAGGCAGATAAATTAGGGTTTCCCTCAAATTTCACGATTTACGATACACAGGATTCAGTTCGATTAATAAGTTCCATTATTAAAGAAATGGGCTTAGATAAAGAGCGTTATAAGGCCAAACAAATTTTAAATCGTATTTCTTCTTTTAAGAATAGCTTAATAACAGTGAGAGCTTATTTTAATAATACGGATTTACAAGAAGCTGATATGCATGCTAGTCGGCCAAAAGTTGGAGAAATATACAAGCAGTATGTTGAAAGGTGTTTTAAATCAGGAGCAATGGACTTTGATGATCTCTTGTTAAGAACAAATGAGTTGTTAACCCGTTTTCCAGAATCTCTTGCAAAATATCAAGATCGATTTAGATATATTATGGTCGATGAATATCAAGATACAAACCATTCTCAATATCTAATAGTAAAAGCGTTGGCGGACCGTTTTCAAAACATTTGTGTTGTGGGAGATGATTCTCAAAGTATTTATAGTTTTAGAGGGGCAAATATTCAGAACATATTAAGTTTTCAAAAAGATTATCCTGATGTAAAAACATTCAAACTTGAACAGAATTATCGATCTACAAAAAACATTGTAAATGCTGCCAATTCTGTCATCTCAAAAAATAAAACTAAATTAGATAAAGAAGTCTGGACAAGTAATGATCCTGGAGATTCTATTCATGTAATGCGAACCATATCTGACGGAGAAGAAGGGCGTTTTGTAGCTCAATCTATATGGGAAAACCAGATGAATTATCAACTAAGTTCAGATAGTTTTTGTGTATTGTACAGAACAAATTCTCAATCAAGAGCCATAGAAGATGCGCTACGTAAAAAAGGAATTGATTATGTAATTTATGGAGGAATTTCTTTTTACCAAAGAAAAGAAATCAAAGATATTTTATCTTATTTACGTATTTTGATCAATCCAAATGATGAAGAAGCATTAAAAAGAATTATCAATTACCCAGCAAGAGGGATAGGAGCAACAACTATAGACAAGTTAACGATAGCAGCAAATCACTATAAAAAATCAATTTTTGAAATTATTAAATACATTGATAAAATTGATTTAAAAATTAATTCTGGAACAAAAAATAAACTCCAAAATTTCATGAACATGATTTTGCGGTTGCAAATAGAATCGCAAACTAAAAATGCTTTTGATATTGCTGAAGTTGTGGTGAAACAAACACAACTTATTAAAGATTTAGAAAAAGAAGGGACTCCAGAAGCTATTAGTAAAGTTGAGAATGTTCAAGAATTACTAAACGGTATTAAAGATTTTATAACAGATAAGAAAGAGGAAGGAGAAGACGCATCATTAACTTCATTTTTAGAAGATGTTGCGCTAGCTACTGATTTTGATTCTAAAAAAGACGATCAAAAGCCAAGCGTGTCTTTAATGACCATTCATCAATCTAAAGGATTGGAGTATTTGTATGTTTATATTGTTGGTTTAGAGGAGAACTTATTTCCTTCGGCAATGAGTATGAATACAAGAAGTGAGTTAGAGGAGGAGCGTAGGTTGTTTTATGTAGCGCTGACTCGAGCTGAAAAAGTAGCCTACTTATCGTATGCACAGACTCGATATAGATGGGGTAAACTAGTGGATGCAGAACCAAGTCGTTTTTTAGAAGAAATAGATGATCAATATTTAAACTATATAAAATCAAAAACTCCAGAGAGATCCATCAATTCTTTTGTTGATAAAAGTATTTTTGAAGATGCCCCCAAAGGGATCCGTTTTCAAAAACCAATTCAGCGCAAAAAAATGGAACTAAATTTGAATAAAAAGAAGGAAATCGTACTTCCTAAAAAATTAAAAAAGGTGGCTTTTTTAGATTCAAAAACTAATTTATTTGATGGAAATATAGTTGTTGGAAATATAGTTGAACACAATAGATTTGGTAGGGGAGAAGTTCTAGCAATAGAAGGAAATGGCCCCAATAAAAAAGCAGAAATTAAATTTGGTACCGTTGGAAAAAAGAAATTATTATTACAATTTGCAAAATTAAAAGTGATTGGTTAAAAAACTTGAACATAACTAAAAATAAATTGCTATTTTGCACTTTAAAGTTTAGAAATAGACAAACTTGTCTGGTTGAAAGTAATTGAGACCCCAATGGATAGATTTTTAAACGATATTTGATATTAAAGAGACTTCTCAAAAATAAATAAATGACATTCGATTTAGAGTACAATTCAGAAAGACCGTTAATGATTATACCAGAATACGGCAGACATATACAAAAGCTAGTAGACCATTGTGTTGCCCAAGAATCTAAAGAAGACCGAGATAAGATGGCCAAAGCCATTGTAGATGTGATGGGTAATTTACAACCTCACCTTCGAGATATTCCAGATTTTAAACACAAATTATGGGATCAGTTATATATCATGGCAGATTTTAAATTAGACGCTGAATCTCCATACCCAAAACCATCTAAAGAAGAATTGCAGGAAAAGCCAGAGGCATTAGCGTATCCAAAATCAGCATCGAGATATCGTTACTACGGTAATAATATCCAAACAATGATAAACATTGCCTTAAGTTGGGAAGAGGGTGATAAAAAAGAAGCATTGGTATTTACGATTGCAAATCACATGAAAAAATGCTACCTAAATTGGAATAAAGATACCGTTGATGATGCCGTAATTTTTAAACATCTTCATGACCTATCTGATGGTCAGATAGACATTAGAGATACCAAAGAAGAGTTGTCTGAAAGTAAAAATTTATTAAGAAAACCTCGTACTCAAGGTCAAAATCAGAATAATCAAAAAAACAAGCCGAAGAAACCTCAGCATAACAATCAACATAAAAATAGAAAAAGATAAGATTCTATGGCATCATTTAAAATTGAAGGCGGTCATAAATTAAATGGAACAATTACTCCACAAGGGGCAAAAAATGAAGTATTACAAATACTTTGTGCAGTCTTGTTAACACCAGAGAGAGTGATCGTAAATAATGTTCCTGATATTATTGATGTAAATAAATTGATTTTTATTCTTGGAGAATTAGGAGTTAAAATCGAAAAATTAAGTAAAAATTCGTATGCTTTTCAAGCAGATAACATCAATCTAGATTATCTTGAATCTTCCGATTTTAAAAGAGATGGAAGCTCTTTGCGTGGATCAATTATGATCGTAGGTCCACTATTGGCTAGATTTGGGAAAGGATATATTCCTCGTCCTGGAGGAGATAAAATTGGACGTAGAAGGTTAGATACCCATTTTGAAGGGTTCATTAAATTAGGAGCAACGTTTAGATATAATAAAGAAGAATATTTTTATGGAGTAGAAGCAGATAAATTAAAGGGCGTAGAAATGCTTTTAGATGAAGCTTCTGTGACAGGAACTGCAAACATATTAATGGCAGCTGTTTTAGCAAGTGGAACTACTAAAATTTATAATGCTGCTTGCGAGCCTTATATTCAACAATTATCCAAAATGTTGAATTCAATGGGTGCAAATATTTCAGGAGTTGGTTCAAACTTATTAACTATAGAGGGTGTTGACTCTCTAGTTGGTTGTGAACATCGAGTTTTACCAGACATGATTGAAATTGGTTCTTGGATTGGTGTGGCAGTGATGACAAGATCTGAATTAACCATTAAAGATGTAAGTTGGGAAAACTTAGGGCAAATACCAAATGTTTTCAGAAAACTAGGAATTCAATTAGAGAAAAGAGGAGACGATATTTTTATTCCTGAACAAGAATCTTACGAAATACAGAACTATATTGATGGTTCTGTTCTTACGGTTGCAGATGCACCTTGGCCAGGTTTTACACCTGATTTATTAAGTATTGTTTTAGTTATAGCTACTCAGGCAAAAGGAACCGTTTTGATTCATCAAAAGATGTTTGAGAGCCGTTTGTTCTTTGTTGATAAACTAATTGATATGGGAGCTAAAGTAATTTTATGCGACCCGCACAGAGCTACCGTCATTGGTCATAACTTTGAAAGTTCTTTAAAACCGACGACCATGAGTTCTCCAGATATTAGAGCTGGAATCTCTTTACTAATAGCTGCATTGTCTGCAAAAGGCACAAGTATTATTAATAATATTCAGCAAATTGATAGAGGTTATGAAAATATTGAAGCACGATTAAAATCTATTGGTGCTAAAATTGAAAGAATAGAAAATTAATAATTTATCTAATAATGATCCTTAAAATAGTGTCAGTTTGACACTATTTTTTTGTTGGCAACATTTTTGCAAATTCAGTATTTATAATTTAATGATTACAAATAAATGAGTAAGAAAGAAGATTTAAAAGAAGAAGAAATTACTGCCACAGAAGAATTAAACCAAACTGTTGATAATCAAGACACTGTAGACGAAGTAGTAAAGGATGAACCAACTTCTGAAGAGTTAATTAAAATTGAAAAAGATAAGTTTTTACGTCTTTTTGCAGAGTTTGAGAATTACAAAAAAAGAACAACAAGAGAACGTATAGAGCTTTTTAAGACTGCTGGACAAGAAGTAATGACATCTTTACTGCCAGTTGTAGACGACTTTGAACGTGCTTTGTCACATATTGATGATGACAAAGAAGCAGAGGAATTAAGAAAAGGAGTCTTGCTGATTTATCAAAAGTTTTATAAAACTTTAGAGCAAAAAGGTCTGTCTAAAATAGAAACCAATCCAGGAGATACCTTCGATGCAGAATTTCATGAAGCAATTACACAAATTCCAGCACCTACTGATGATTTAAAAGGAAAAGTAATAGATTGTATTGAAAAAGGGTACAAGTTAGGAGATAAAATTATACGTTATCCAAAAGTGGTAATTGGGCAGTAAAAAATACACGGTAGTTGTAAAAAACTGATAACTGAGATCAAAAAAACATGGCAAAACAAGATTTTTACGAAGTATTAAACATTTCTAAATCTGCTTCACAAGCAGAGATAAAGAAAGGCTACAGAAAAATGGCAATTAAATATCACCCTGATAAAAACCAAGGTGATAAAACTGCTGAAGAAAATTTTAAAAAAGCAGCAGAGGCTTATGAAATTTTGAGTGATGAGAATAAAAAAGCAAGATATGATCAGTATGGACATCAAGCTTTTGACGGTCCTCAGGGTGGCGGTGGCTTTGGTGGTGGAATGAATATGGATGACATATTTAGTCAATTTGGAGATATTTTTGGTGGCGGCGGCTTTGGAGGTTTTGGTGGTGGCGGTGGTCAGCGTCAAGCTCGTGTGAAAGGGAGTAACTTGCGTATTCGTGTTAAACTTACTCTAGAAGAAATAGCCAAAGGTGTAGAAAAGAAAGTAAAAGTTCGAAGAAAAGTTCAAGCTGACGGAGTTACTTATAAAACATGTCCTACCTGTAATGGTTCTGGACAACAAATGAGAATTACGAATACTATTTTAGGGAGAATGCAAACTGCTGCAACTTGTTCTACTTGTATGGGAGCAGGAGAAATAATTCATAACAAACCGAATGGCTCAGATGCACAAGGTTTAATTGTTACCGAAGAAACAGTTACGATCAACATTCCTGAAGGAGTTACAGAAGGAGTTCAATTGAAAGTAGGAGGAAAAGGAAACGATGCCCCTGGGAAAAAATCAATTTCTGGAGATTTATTGGTGTTAATTGAAGAAATTCAACATGAAACCTTAAAGAGAGAAGGTACAAATGTACATTTCGATTTGTATATTAATTTCTCTGAGGCAGTTCTTGGGACAAATAAAGAAGTAGATACTGTTACTGGAAAAGTTAAAATAAAAATTGACGCTGGTACACAATCAGGTAAAATATTAAGATTAAAAGGAAAAGGTCTGCCAAGTATTGAAAGTTATGGTACAGGAGATTTTTTAATACATATTAATGTTTGGACACCAAAAGAATTAACCAAAGAACAAAGACAATTTTTTGAAAAAATGTCTGATGATGAAAACTTTATACCAAATCCTAATAAATCGGATAAATCATTTTTTGAAAAAGTAAAAGATATGTTCTCATAAACATATGTCAATAAATTTTAAATAATTTATAAAATCGTAAATAATTATAAAATTTACCTTACATTTATATTGTTGTTAAGAAATTAACAACACTTTTTCTTTTTCATAGCAATTTTTCCCACTCAAATTTTGAGTGGGTTTCTTTTTTATGACTAAGAAATTAAGTTATATTTGAAAATTATAGAAAATGGAGACTCATCTTATCGTCACGTTAATACGTGAAGGAAAGTCCGGACACCAAAGAGTAATCATAGCGGATAACATCCGTCCAGCGTAAGTTGAGGACAAGTGCAACAGAAAGCAAGTACAGTTCGGCTGTAGTGAAACCAGGTAAACTCTATGAGGTGCAATGTCATGTATATTAGAACTTGAGAGCTACTCGCTCGATTCTAAAGGGTAGACAGATTGATTCTAAGAGTGATTTTAGAACTAGATAAATGATAAGAACCTTTTTAAAAGGAACAGAATTCGGCTTATTAGTCTGCATTTTCTATAAATTTTTAACTCGTCTTGACTTCCTAATTAATTAACGCTATCCATAATATTTATCTTTTAAAATTGATATAAAAAATGTAATTTTGCGGTAGTAAAATTTTAAAAAAAATAGATTGTATTTTTTTTAACAACTTAAATAATCAATTAAACTTACTGTAATTAAAGATTTCTTTCATGAGCATTTATAAAGATTACCTTGAGCAAATAGAACAACGCAAACTTCAGGGACTTCATCCCCAGCCAATTGATGGTTCAGAACTATTAAGCGAAATCATTTTGCAAATTAAAGATATAGATAATGAATATAGAGAAGATTCTCTTCAGTTTTTTATTTATAATGTTTTACCTGGTACTACAAGTGCTGCGGTTGTAAAAGCTAAGTTTTTAAAGGAAATTATATTAAAGGATTCAATAGTAAAAGAAATAACTACTTCTTTTGCTTTTGAACAATTATCACATATGAAAGGAGGACCTTCGGTTGAGGTGTTACTAGATTTGGCCTTAGGTAGTGATATTTCTATAGCTAGAGATGCTGCAGAAGTTTTAAAGACGCAGGTTTTTCTTTATGAAGCAGATACAACTCGTTTAGAGTCAGCCTTTTTAAGTGGGAGTGCAATAGCTAAGGAAATTATAGAAAGTTATGCTAAAGCTGAGTTTTTCACAAAACTACCGGAAATAGATAAAGAAATTAAGGTAGTTACTTTCGTTGCAGGAGTTGGAGACATATCGACAGATTTACTTTCACCTGGAGGTGACGCACATTCGAGATCAGATAGAGAGTTACATGGTCAATGTTTGTTCGAACACAACATAGAGAAACAAAACGAATTGTTAGCTTTACAAAATGAACATCCAGATAAGAGAGTGATGTTAATTGCTGAAAAAGGTACTATGGGTGTTGGTTCTTCAAGAATGTCAGGTGTAAACAATGTAGCGCTGTGGACAGGTATTAAATCGAGTCCATATGTTCCATTTATAAATATTGCTCCCATTATTGCCGGAACAAATGGGATCTCTCCAATTTTTTTAACAACTGTTGGGGTTACAGGAGGGATTGGTATAGATCTTAAAAATTGGGTCAAACAAAAAGATGCGGCGGGAAATATCATAAGAGATGAAGAAGGTCAACCTATTTTAAAAGAAACATACTCTATTGCAACCGGAACTATTTTAACTGTAAATACAAAAGAAAAGAAACTATATAAAGGTGATCAGGAATTGATAGATATTTCCGAATCACTAACACCGCAAAAAGCTGAATTTATAAAAGCTGGAGGTTCCTATGCTATTGTTTTTGGTAAAAAACTTCAAACATTTGCTTCAAAAATACTCGGGATCGAAGTGCTTCCTGTATTTGCCTCCTCAAAAGAAATTTCTATTGATGGACAAGGTCTGACTGCTGTAGAAAAAATATTTAATAAAAATGCTGTTGGTACTACTCCAGGGTTAGTGTTACATGCTGGCTCTGATGTTCGTGTTCAAGTGAATATCGTAGGTTCTCAAGATACTACAGGTCTGATGACTTCCCAAGAATTAGAGATGATGGCGGCTACCGTGATTTCTCCAATTGTAGACGGTGCATATCAATCTGGGTGTCATACAGCTTCTGTATGGGATGATAAGTCTAAGGCAAACATTCCTAGATTAATGAAGTTTATGAATGATTTTGGTTTGATTACAGCACGAGATCCAAAAGGAAAGTATCACGCAATGACCGATGTTATCCATAAGGTTTTGAATGATATTACAATTGATGATTGGGCCATAATTATTGGTGGAGATTCTCATACAAGAATGTCTAAAGGTGTTGCTTTTGGTGCTGATTCAGGTACCGTTGCTTTAGCCCTTGCAACTGGTGAGGCCTCCATGCCAATTCCACAATCAGTAAAAGTTACCTTTAAAGGAGAAATGAAGAATTATATGGATTTTCGTGATGTTGTTCATGCGACACAATCTCAAATGCTTTCTCAGTTCGGTGGAGATAATGTTTTTCAGGGGAGAGTCATTGAGGTTCATATTGGAACACTAACTGCCGATCAAGCGTTCACATTTACAGATTGGACTGCAGAAATGAAAGCGAAAGCTTCTATTTGTATCTCTGAAGATAACACGTTAATAGAATCTTTAGAAATTGCCAAAGGCAGAATTCAGATAATGATTGACAAAGGAATGGATAATCATAAACAAGTTCTTCAGGGATTAATTGATATTGCAAATAGAAGGATAGCTGAAATTCAATCTGGTACTAAACCTGCTTTAGCTCCAGATGGAAACGCAAAGTATTTTGCTGAGGTTGTGATTGATTTAGATCAAATTGCTGAACCAATGATTGCAGATCCGGATGTAAATAATGAAGATGAGTCAAAACGCTATACACATGACACCATTAGACCATTATCGTTCTATAAAGGTGCTAAAAAAGTTGATTTAGGTTTTATTGGTTCCTGTATGGTTCACAAGGGGGATATGAAAATTTTGGCTCAAATGCTAAAAAATGTTGAAGCTAAACAAGGTAAAGTTGAATTTAAATCACCATTGGTTGTTGCTCCTCCAACTTACAACATTGTAGATGAATTAAAACAAGAGGGAGACTGGGATGTTTTAGTCAAGTATTCTGGATTTGAGTTTGATGATACTGATCCAAAAGGAATGGCACGTACTAAATACGAAAACATGTTGTATTTAGAGCGTCCAGGTTGTAATTTATGTATGGGAAATCAAGAAAAAGCCGCACCAGGAGATACTGTAATGGCCACTTCTACACGTCTTTTCCAAGGAAGAGTAGTAAAAGACTCTACTGAGAAAAAAGGAGAATCTTTATTGTCATCTACACCAGTAGTTGTATTGTCTACGATACTAGGTAGAACACCGACCATGAAAGAATACGAAGCAGCTGTTGATGGTATTTTATTAACTAAATTTAAGCCTTCACAGAAACAATTAGTTAGATAATTGAAAGACTTTTTTTTATAATTTAATAAAAGCCTGGGTTCCATAACTCAGGCTTTTTGAATCTATTTTGAGAATTAATTTTATGGTTATGAATTCACAAAAATTTAATTTTTTTTTAAGTAAACTCTTTAATAAACCTTTACCTGTATTAGATACGAATATTACTTTAGATAAATTGATTGAAATAGATCTGTCTGCAAAAAATAAAGAGCTGTTAAATTTTGATATTTCCTCTTCTGAAGAATGGGAAAATTACATTACTTTCTATTTAAAAAGACAACATTCCGTGGTCGCTTTTGGAGGTTATTTAGAAAAAAGAAACCTGTATGATAGAAGTGATTATTTTAAAAATACCATTGAAAATGATCAAAGAAATATTCATTTAGGTATTGATTTATGGTGCGTTGCAAATACAAAGGTATTAGCTGTTTTAGATGGTATAGTGCATAGTTTTAAAAATAATAATAATTATGGAGATTATGGGCCAACGATAATTTTAAAACACGTATTTAGTGGTCAAGAATTTTACACTTTATATGGTCATTTATCAATGTGTTCAATAAATAAACTTGCAATAGGAAAACAAATCTTACAAGGAGATACTATTGGATATTTGGGAGATTCAAAAGTGAATGGAGATTATGCTCCACATTTACATTTTCAAATTATTAGGGATGTTGCACATAATTTTGGAGATTATCCAGGTGTTTCCTCTAAAAATAATATTGAACAGTATAAAATGAATTGTCCGGATCCAAACCTTTTATTAAAATTAAAAAATTAGCTCAGAATCAGAGAGCTTACTCCTTTAATTCTTTTAAAGATTTTAAAATTATTTCACACCCAATTGTAATTTCATGGTCAGAAATTGAAAGGGGAGGAGAAATTCTTAGAGCTCTAGATTCGAACAACAAAAAGAATAAAATTAATCCATTTTGCAAACATTTATGAACCATTTTTACAGCTAGTTCTGGAGTTTCTAGGATTGCAGTAAGCATCAATCCTTTTCCTCTAATTTCGGTAATTGAAGGATGTTTCAATTTGTTTCTAATTAGCTCTCCTTTTCTCAAAGATTCCTTCATTAGATTATGTTTAATAATCTCATTAATTGTAGCAACACCTGCAGCAGAAATCACTGGATGCCCGGCAAATGTAGAAATATGTCCTAATTTAGGGTTTTCTTTTAACTGTTTCATGTATTCTAACGAAGAAATAAAAGCTCCAATAGGCATTCCTCCACCCAATCCTTTTCCAGTAATTATGATATCTGGGATAACGTTGTAATTTTCAAATCCCCAAAAGGTACCAGTTCTTCCAATTCCAGTTTGTATTTCATCTAAAATTAATAAGGCACCAACTTCCTTACAACGTTGCTTTACTTTTGATAAAAAATTATTATTTGGAGTAATAAAACCTGCACCACCTTGGATTGTTTCGAGGATAACTGCAGCAGTTTTATTTGTTATTTTAATCAGTTCAATTTCATTGTTAAATTCAATAAATTTAGTTCCAGGAATTAAAGGTCTAAAAGCTGCATTTTGTTTTTCAACTCCTGAAACACTCATAGATCCCATTGTATTTCCATGATAAGAGTTTTTTGCTGCAATTATTTCTGACCTATGTGTAACTCTTTTAGCTAATTTAAGAGCCCCTTCTGTAGCTTCTGTTCCTGAATTAGTGATATAAACACAATTAAGATCCTTAGGAGAATTTTCTACTAATAGCTTACATAATTGAACTTGCGGTTGTTGAATAAACTCTCCATAAACCATTACATGTGTATAGGCATCTAGTTGATTTTTTATAGCTGCAGTTACTCTAGGATTATTATGCCCAAGACTATTAGCCGAAACACCAGCCACAAAATCTAAATATTTTTTACCAGAAGTATCATAAATATAACTTCCTTTTGCTTTAGCAATTTCTATGGCTAACGGATGGGAGGAAGTCTGAGCTTGGTATTTTAAAAAATCTTTTTTCAATTCTTATTTTTTTTGGAGTTGAAATCGGATTTTAAAGAGGTAAGGTCAGGAATTGTGTGTATTTTTATGAAAATGTCTTCCATTCTTTTCGGTTGTTCATTTTCACGCCAAACAAACCCTTTTAACTTTCTCACATCATCTGGTAATTGAGAAGGAGGGTAGGTATAACCATCAGATGTTTTTAAATACTTAATCGTTTCAATTTGTCCCTTTGTTAAAGTAAATTCAATGTTACTAGAGATTTCTTTTGTGATCGTTTCTAGTTTGTTTGTTTGTTCATTTCTATTAAAATAAACGGATTCTGCATTTCCTTTTACTAAAAGAAAACGAAGTTTGTTAGTTTTAAATTTTCCAAACATATTTCTACCTTTAATTTGATTGAAATTGTTTTTAGATATTGAGTCCTTAGAAATAATAAATGAATTATTTAGCACTTTTAATGAATCTAATTTTTCTGTTTCTGTATTTGAAATCAAATGAATTGTATCTCCTGTGATTTGATTTTTATCGGACCATATTACAGGATTTCTAAACATTTTTGAAACACCCGATTCTTGATTGGTATGAATAGAATCACATTTACCTTGTAAATCAGATTTGAAAATTTTTACATTATGATACGTTCTTATGATTCTTTTTTTAGGTTGGCCAGTTATTAAAATAGTATCTCCATGAATAAATGTAGAGTCTTTATCAACAATAGAAATACCAACTGCTTTGTCAACGATAAAAAGAGAATCTTTTAGTTCAAAAATTTCTGCATAGTTCCCCTTTGTTATAAAATTTTGAACAGTATCAATCACTGTAATATTTTTAGTAGCGGAAGCAAACCCTTTGTTCTTGTCATAATACAAACTATCTCCTTCTATAGTTCTTTCTTTTAAATATAGCTTAGCACTTTTAACAAAGTGTGATATGTCTGTTTTGGTATTGTAAAAACCTTTTTCGCAATAAATTCTATTTTCGTTTTGAATATTAGTTACTGTTGAAGGGCCATACAGATAAGTAAGTCCAGAATTTGTATAATAATCTAAATGATTTGATTCTAAATGATGATCAGGGTTAATAACTGTAACTCTTGTCGTTGCTGTAAATTTTTTATTTTCTAAATAGTAGTTTCCATTTTTACTTTTTAGAGTATTAGTTTGATCTTTTATAGTTGCGTAACTGTTATAATATAGTTTTTGATTGAGTCTATCAAAATGTAATGTGTCTGAAGTCATGGTCATTGTTGGATCTTTTAACACAACATTTCCCCATGACAACGCTTGTTTAGAATTGGCATCATAATCTACATAATTACTTGTCTGTGTAACGGTGTCTCCCTGCCTTACCAGCACCTTTCCAATGGCTTTAAAGAAATTCCGTTCTTTGTAAAATAATGCTTGTTGACTTGTCAGTACAATTCCATCGTGAGTCATTTTTACATTTCCAAGTAAAATAGTCGCGCCAGGAAACTTTTTTTCATTGACTTCCTGAATTTCAGCTTCATACTTTATTTTTTTTGTTTGAGACAAAACAAATGAAGATATGAATAGAAGAAATAATATAAATACTCTTTTCAAAATGATTAATTTGTTGTAAAAATAATGAAAAGAAAATAGCCTGCCACCAAAGAAAAGTGAAATTTAACTTTTAAAGGATATTTGATTTTATAACAACAGCAACTATCTTTTTTTTAAATAGCATCTTTTTTCAATAAAAAAAGCATCTTTTGTAAACTAAAAGATGCTTTTAAAATATTTTGATTGTAATTTATCTCGTAATTGTTTGGTTTCTATCTGGACCTACAGAAACAATTGATACAGGAACACCTGTTTCTTTTTCTATAAAAGTGATATAATCCATCAAATTCTGAGGTAATTGATCGGCAGATGACATTTTTGTTAAATCATCTTCCCAACCCTTAAATTCAGTATAATTTACGGATACATTGTGGGGTTCAATATTATATGGTAAATGTGTGATTTCTTTACCTTTATAGGTGTAAGAAGTACATATTTTTAGGGTGTCAAAACCAGATAAAACATCTCCTTTCATCATCATAAGTTGTGTAACACCATTTACGTTTACTGCATATTTAAGTGCTATTAAATCTAACCAACCGCATCGTCTTGGTCTTCCTGTAGTGGCTCCAAATTCATGACCTATTTTTGCCATTTTCTTTCCATTCTTATCAAATAATTCTGTTGGAAAAGGTCCTGAACCAACTCGTGTTGTATATGCTTTAAAAATTCCGAAAACGTCTCCAATTCTGTTGGGTGCCACACCTAAACCTGTACACGCACCTGCAGCAGTTGTGTTTGATGAAGTAACAAATGGATAGGTTCCAAAGTCAATATCTAATAATGATCCTTGAGCACCTTCTGCCAAAATAGTCTTATTATCTTTAATTGCGTTATTTAAAAATTCTTCGCTATCAATAAATGTTAAGGTTTTTAACTTGTCGATTCCTATACAAAATTCTGCTTCTAACTCTTCTAAATTATATTCAATTTGAACATCAAAAAATTTCAACATTTTAAGATGCTTTTCTGTCAGCGCATTGTATTTATCCTTCCAATTTTCTAATTCTAGATCTCCGACTCTCATTCCATTTCTTCCCGTCTTATCCATGTAAGTTGGGCCTATACCTTTTAAAGTAGAACCAATTTTAGCTTTTCCTTTAGAAGTTTCCGAAGCAGCATCCAACAATCTATGTGTTGGTAAAATTAAATGTGCTTTTCTTGAAATTAATAATTTTGAGGTATAGTCTATATTGTGTTTGTCTAGATTTTCTAATTCTTTCTTAAATATTACAGGATCTATCACCACTCCATTTCCCACTACATTTAATGCTGTTTTGTGAAATATTCCCGAAGGAATAGTATGTAAAACATGTTTGAATCCGTCAAAAATTAATGTGTGTCCTGCATTTGGACCTCCCTGAAAACGGGCAATAATATCATAATTTTTAGTAAGAACGTCTACTATTTTTCCTTTTCCTTCATCTCCCCATTGTAATCCTAATAATAAATCTACAGCCATTAGTTGTGTTAATTTGTTAATTGTGTTGTTTGTTTAGTTTTGTTTTTTTGTTCCGTAAAAGTAAAGTGAATGATTATGGATATCAATATCAAAAACTTCTTCTATTGTTTTTTTAATGATTTGAATTCTTGGATCACAAAATTCTTTAACGTCTCCTGAATCCGTAAAAATTACATGGTCGTGATTTTTGTCGAAATAACTCTTTTCATATCGAGCCATTGATTGACCGTCAAACTGATGCTTTCTAACTAAACCACAGTCTAAAAGTAAATCTATCGTATTATAAAGCGTAGCTCTACTGACTCTATAATTTTTATTTTTCATTTTAATATAGAGAGATTCGATATCAAAATGTTCAGCAGCTACATATATTTCCTGAAGTATAGCATAGCGTTCTGGTGTTTTTCTATGTTTATTTTCTTCTAGGTAAGTGCTAAAAACTTTTTTTACTACTTCCTGATTTTCAAGGGAATTACTCATTA
>Ga0209406_1001540_pt1 | contig 16744 bp, 10 predicted proteins | sample COGITO_mtgs_1204_FD_184808 | JGI IMG/M metagenome (GOLD analysis project Ga0209406, IMG submission 184808) | Pelagic marine microbial communities from North Sea - COGITO_mtgs_120426 (SPAdes) (version 2) | ecosystem: Environmental > Aquatic > Marine > Epipelagic ...
CTGATGCTTGGCGTATCCGAGAAGCTTGTGATGGCGGATTACCTGTTGACCAATGAGGCGAGTGAGCTGATGACCCGCACCCGAGATAGGATGCGCGAGCAAGGGATTGAGATTGACGCGGCCTCACTGGAGGTCATTACCCAAGTCAAACGAGAATACCTTGAGGCCGCCCTCACAGGCTTGAAGTCAGAGTTTGGCGGTATTGAGGGGTACTTGGAAGCCGCAGCGGTAGCGCCCGCCGAACGAGCTGATTTAATAAAACGTCTCGTTATATAGCGCTTAGTACGACTGATGATCTTGAATCGCATCATGCGAATCACCAAAGCAAAGGCCACTCTGTGCTTAAGGCTCGCACGCTACTCTTTCGCGGTTGACGTTCAAATGGGTGGAAACACACTAAACCAACCAACATTCCAAACAGCATGAATCACCATACAAATGCCTGCACCCCCATAACGCTGCCGCAACAACCCTAAATAGATCGATGGTAGAAGCACAAAAGCGCCCGCGATTGGATCCCGCGCGATCATGTGCGCTATCACAAACAAGCAGGTCGTCATGGCATTTGCGGAGCTGATCGATAAGCGTGCACCTGACGGCCAGACCCGAGGCCAGCGAGCATCAACCGCATCATAAAGAAGCCCCCTAAACACATATTCCTCTAAAACAGGGCTGGCCACACACACTGCAAAAAACATTGGCCACTGCAACGTGACCCAACTAAAGGTAGGCGTTAGATCCCAATACCAGGAAGCGCCACCCCAAAGAAAAAGGGCGCCTATCAAGGCGCCCCAAATCAACTCGTGTGAATTACGCGAACGCGTCATCAAATCAACGATTCAAAAGGCTCGCAGCAAGGCGCTTTCGGAACAAACCGAGCGCGCCGAGCAAAGCTAAGAACACCAGCCCAAAATCACCCGGGCCGCCTTCAGAGACACTACAACCCCCGCCGACTTTCTTTCGATCCGAGGTGTCAGGAACGATAACGACTTTAACCGGCGCGGCTTCAGCAATCCCGCTTGGGTCATCATATTCGCCGTTCACGGAACCATCTGCATCGTTCGGGCCACCATCTTGTACGGTGAGCTGCAGGCAAGTATCGCCTTCCGCTAATCCGTCAACATAGAGCTCGGATCCAACGGATGGACAAGCACCGCCTTCACCAGGTGCAGAGGCAACCCCATTGTTTTCATCGATGACGAAATCGAACCAACCTTCAGCTTCCGTATACTTCCGCATAAGCGCATCAGCAGGAATGCCGGATGCCACTGGAATGGTCAATCGAACAGATTGCCCAGGTACGGGTAGATCTTGCACCTGGAAGTCATAGACTCCAGCTGGGTAGTTAAAGTCTTCATCATCACCATTGCTGGGCGCTTCACCCCCATCGGCTCCACTTGCCGCGATGGTCTCTTCCGAGACAGCAATACCAGATGTGCCAGAGGCTTGAGCTGCATCTCCAATCACAAGTTTAACCCCTGCATCCGCTGTGACCGCTGCCGTACCGGCATCGGCGTCCACTGCGATAACATTCGTTTCTTCAGAGGTATCTTTGCTATCTGGAACCCCGTCACCATCCGAGTCCGCTTCAACCGCTTCTGCAGAGACCCGAATCAAGACGCCAATATCGAAAGTTGCATCTGCAATGCCACTATCTGTAACCATCGCTGCAACTTCATAGCCACCTTCTGCCAGCGCTGCAGGATCAAATTCAAACATCATCGCACCGTCTTCAGAGGTTGCGACCAGGTTATTATCTGACGCGCTCCAATCCACTGTATGCGTGCCATTAGGGTCATTGACACTGAGCATGACCATCACGGGCCCACCTTCCGCTGCAACCTTCCGACCATTTTGATCGCCCTGACTAACGGACAACTTCAGAGCAGGAGGCTCCTGGGTTTCAATAATGTTAATCATGCTCGTTGAAGCTGAGCCCAGTACCGCATTCGCAGCAGGCGCGCCCAAGGTCACTTCAATGCTTTCGGTGCCCTCTTCAACTTCATCAGACAGCACCGAGATTGTCATCATGCCCATTCGGCCCGACTCGATCATAATAGAAGATGCTGAGACGGTGTAATCACTGTCTAGCTCGGCTGTGCCGCCAAGGGTTACTGGGATTTTAACCGGATACGCTGGCGCTGGCCCGTTCAAAATGACTTTAACCATGAAGTCGCTGCCTTCGGCTACCCGACCTTTTGGCGCCATAGACACCTGTGGCGATATCACGACGGATTGCATTGCCATGCCAATATTGCCAGCAGCGTCGGTCGCAGACCACGTGACCGTGTAGCTACCCGGGGCATAAGGACCAGGATTATCGGCAACAGGCGTGAGCTCGCCATCAAGCGCATCAGTTGCTGTTGCTTCGCCCAGATCAACCTTCGTGAGCGCGCCGGTTGCACCCGTTGCAACATCGGCTGGTGCCGAAACAACCGGCTTCACGTCATCTACATTAGGATCTGTACCTTCTAGATACTCGTCTAGATTGCTTCGGCCATCGCCATCGGCATCAGCCTCAGCATCATCCGTATTGGGATCAAGTCCGTTTTCAACTTCAAACAGATCATCGATGCCATCATTATCGGTATCATTTTCAGCAGATGCCGCGACAACCGTAATCGTCGAGCTGTTCTGGCCTTGTCGATCATCTGCATCAACAGCGGTAAAGGTCACCAAGGTTTCACCAATCGGGAAGGAATCGGGCGCATCGTTTGCGACATCAAGCGCATTACCTGAGAAGTCTGCTGCCGTTGCAGCGCCTATAAATGCGGCGATCTGGGATTGGGTCGCAGTAACTGCGGCACCATCTAACGATACCACCGTTATCGAGTTGGCTACTGACACTGCCGGCCCAACAGCAACGAGGACAGTTGCCGCCTTGGTCGCGACATTGTCAGCTGCATCCGTTGAAGTAAACGTAATAATCGTTTCACCGACGGGGAATTCAGTCGGTAGCGCACTATTGGTTACGGTAGTCGCGCCATCGACGATGTCTGAGCCTGAAACACCGGCGAGCCATGCGACAACCCGTGCATCTGAACTGGCCACAGAAATCGGAGTGTCGACGGTTAGAACCAGCAGATCAGCACCGGATATTACGGGCGCGGTGGTATCAACCACGGTCACGGCAACAGTACCTTCTCCCACATTGCCTTCGGCATCAGTCGCGAGGACGGTGACCTGGGTATCACCTAAGGGCAAAGGATCCGGCACGGTGTCACTGACACTCACAACTGGCGTAGGATCAACCAAATCAGTTGCGGTTACCGCAGCAATAACGCTATCGAGGCTTCCTGCGTAACCAAGCTCACCTGTTGCTTCAAACGTTACGACAGCTTCTGCAATGGTCAGAACTGGGGCAACATCATCCAAGTTCGGGTCTTTACCTTCCTTATACTCATCCAAGTTGCTTCGTCCGTCGCCATCGGCATCGCCGGCTGCATCGTCCGCATTGGGGTCTAATCCGTTATTTACCTCAAACAGATCATCCATCCCGTCGTTATCGGTGTCATTTTCTTCAGCCGGTGAGACAACCGTGACGGTTGAACTGCGCTGGCCTTGACGGTCATCTGAATCCACTGCGGTGAAGGTCACAACGGTTGCACCGACTGGGAATGAGTCAGGGGCATCATTGGTAACGCTCAGCGTACTCCCTGCAAAGTCCGTCGCACTGGCCGCGGCGATAAACGCCGCGATCTGGGCTTGGGTCGCTGGTAGCGCTGCGCCATCTACCGAGACAATCGTAATCGGGGCAGCAACCGAAACCGCGGGGCCGACTGTTAAAATAACGGTGCCCTCAGCAGTCGCCTCATTGCCAGCTGCATCAGAGGATGTAAAAGTGACAACAGTTTCACCAACGGCAAAATTATCAGGTAGAGCACTGTTGGTTACCGTCGTCGCGCCATCAACAATGTCGGTTGCAGCGACATTTTCGATCCAAGCTGTAACCCGTGCGTCGCTACTGGCAACCACTTCATCGGTGCTGTCTACTGTTAAAACGAGATTTGAAACAGTGATTGTAGGTTTCGTGGTATCAACGACCGTTACAGATACCGTGCCTTCGGTGCTATTGCCTGCAGCGTCTTTTACGGTTACCGCGACTTGCGTCGGACCGAGGGGCAGATCCCCTAGTGAATCGTCGCTAAGCGTGACCATAGGGGCATCATCCACGTTATCCGTGGCACTTACCGCGGCTAAAATAGCATCTTTACTGCCGGCATAACCTGTGGCGCCGTCTGCTTCTAAAGAAACCGGCGCTGTTGAGGCGATGAGCGGGCTATTGGTATCCGACACGGTCACAACCAGGCTACCTTCTGCCATATTACCAGCGGCGTCGGCTGCTTTTACCGTAACGGTTGTCTCGCCGAGTGGGAAATTGTCTCCCACATCAGCCCCACCAACGGAATAGGCGACGGCTACCTGTCCGTCAACACTATCAAGCGCGGTCGCGGCGAGTACGCCAGCAGATGAGGCGCCATTCTTATCTGCGGCGGATAATGCGACATCGGACACACCGCTTAGGACCGGCAGGGTCGTATCAGCAACAGTCAGGGTAACCACAACACCTTCTGACTTATTGCCGGAACTATCCGATGCAATAAATGTGATTTCGTAAGTGCCTGGTGCAAAGCCTTCGGGGGCTGCAACCAACGCGCCATCTTGCGTGACAAATGCGTCTAGGTTCTCAGTGGTCAGAGTATCCTTGTTATCTTCGACTGTTATGGTTTTAATAAAATCGGCGAAGGCTGTAGCGTTATCTTCCGAGGTTAGCGGCCCAACGGCTTCAATTGTGACGCTAGACTCGCCCAGTGTGACCACGGGCGCGGTTTCATCGTCTTTGAAAATAATATCAAACGAATTAGCCTTGGCGTCAAAGCCTGCCGCTGTACTGAGTATAAAATTAACCTGACTCTTTCCTGTAAAAGTTGTGTCGGCTCGACCAAAGGAGACATCGATTATCGATACGCCACCGGTAAAATCTTCAACTTCCGGCCAAGGAACACTCACCGTATCACCAAAACCCTCTTGTTTGGTATTTTCGATCCAGGCTACAACAACCACTTTATCGGTACTTGTATCATTATCGCCGTCCGCACTATCGGCTTGAACAGAAGGACCCGTCTGCTGACCGCCGATATCAGGATTCACATTGAGTGCCTTGCCTTCTAAAACGGCACTATTAAAGTACATCTTCAGCCCGAAGCCAGGAACACCCGTATTTTCCGGGTCGGTTGCATAGACCACCGAAAAAGTAACCGATTCATCACTCTCTCCGAACGCAGGTTCTGCAGGGGAAACCGTAATAATCTGGTTGTCTGCAACCGCAGCAGAGGCCATTAACACCACGCTGGATAATGCCGCTTTCATGAGTAGCAACAATGAATGTTTCAGGTTCTTCATCTCAGTTCCTCTAAGCTTCAAATATATTAACTAAACATACCTATTAATCGGTCGTAAATGGCCACACTTACTCCGGCTGAGTCTACCATGGAGCGCTGGGGTTGCAAGCCTATAGATATCAAATTGAGCCTAAAATGGCTTGACGCCCGTTAAGCAACGTCCGCTTGAACCATCGGAGAAAATTCTCATCGAAGCGTTCCCGGCAACGCCACGACGCAATCAGTCCTAGCCTCATCACAGGTTCGAACACCTTGGTTTAAGCGCGACCTTAGGGGTATCACAACCGTTTTTGAGGTCGTTACACCCGAAACCAATGCTCGGACGGTCAACAGCAATCGGTTGGCCCGGGGCAGCGTACCCAACCTAAAGGTCCTTGACTCCGCCGCGCCCTGCTCTGTCGCATTACGTTTCTCAGCAAACTGAGCTGTTTCGGGCTTTTCAGATATCTGCGGCAAATCTAGCCACCAATCACTAATGACCTGATTACTTTGCACCTCTACTACCAACCGATGATCATCAAGGGCCCAACGCTCTAGGACATACCGCACCGTAAAGGGGCCTTGCGGTTTGGTGGTTCGCGATTGGGTTTTAACGCCGTGATCTTGCGATCGCGCCGCAATTTGCTCAGAGCGGATGGTCCACAGCGGGCCATTGCCGTTGGCACGCCTGCTAACCTCACCATCGCTGACCTCCAGCGGGTTGGTCAACGGGGTAGTAACATTAGCGGTTGTAGTGACGGTTGCGGGGATGACCTCCGCCCCAACTGGGCCCTCAGGGTTCGCACTCACCGTTGGATCAAAAGCCTTGCAACCGAGCAATGTCAGAACCGAGAGCATCATCAATAGGTTTTTCATTGCGGCACCACCTCCAAACGCTGGCAATAACGCCCCGACTTGCCAGCTCCCTGAGAATTGAAATTGAAATCTTGCATCCAGGCCCAATGTTGCCCGTCAGCCAGTTGCAATGTATGAGATTCCAGATCAGCCTGGAACGTAAGATCGGCAAAATCAGGCCCAATCAAGCCCTGTGCATCGTAGATTCCAAAATCAGGATCGCCATCAGCGCCCAAGGGTTTATCCGTCGTAACCACACGCACGATATAGCTTCCTGCTTCCGGAACATTAAATTTAGCGAAGCGGTACGCGCTTAATTTATTGTCAGTACCGAAGACGCGCTGGGCATTCGCCGAGGACCCTTCTTGGCACATCTCTTCTGAGATCAAGCCCTCATCCACAACGGTAAAGACCGGCAGGGTTAAGGCCTCGATGTCATTAACCGCTGCATATTGAACTGCCGAATTGGTTTCGCCCGTGCCAATCGGGTCCACTTGCGTTCTACCCCGACCGATATCTTCCCGGTCCAACAACGCCATAGTTACGCTAGATTGATTCGGTTGCGCATCGATCACCCCAGCACTAAAGCTGAAGATCGAGGTTGCTGCAGCCTGCTGGGGCATAAAATCGATGAGGGACGACATCATCACAGAGACCGGCAATGCGACATTATCGTCATCCAATGCCCCATCATCAAATAAGTCATAGACCAAATACTGGGCGCTGTCTTCGGAATACCAGCCTTTAACTGCGCCCTCTCGTTCAGTTAACTCAACTTCAAGTGCGATGCCGAACCCACCCGCTTGTTGACTACCAGAGGTGTCGATATAAGCATCCCGCGCCGTTGCGAGACCCGAGTAAGCATTGGCCCAACCCTCGCTGAAGGCAACTCGCATATCCAGCAAATCGCCGCCGCCGTGGTTACCGCCAATGCTGTCATCTCGGGACAAAATAGATTGAAAATAATGACCCCACTCATGAACGATTACCGACTCGTCATATTCATCGGTATCGACCTCGGCATCGCCAAGGATCATGATGTAAGTTCCAGAATAATAGGAGGTTCCAACAGAATCTAACGTGTTGGCAACGCTCCAGTAAACGTCAACCGGTGCAAAGACCAGCGTGCTGCGACCGCTCAACGCATACAGAGTCGCTGAAATCATCGAATCCAATATGGCAAACGGCGCAGCCGATCGCGTTTGGGTATATTTAGTGAGTCCCCATCCTGACTCGGCCTGCAGGGTCACAGGCTCGGTCACCGCATTCGCGTTAATGGCCCCAGATTCCAAGACATAAAGGGGATAAGTGCCTTCTTGATCTGCCCCATTATTGTCGACAATCCGTAAGCCCCAACTGGCAGCGCCATCGCCGGAACTCTCCGCATAAACGCGCACAATAAACGCTTGGTCAACCGTCACCGAGAAGGATACGCGGCCCGCTGCATCGGTTTTGAGGTTATCCATGAGGACCTGCTTAGAATCGGCATCTAAAACAGCGGCTTTAGCAAACCGGACCGGTTTTTGAACCGTCTTTGCGTAATCCAAGCCAAGCGAGCCGCAACTTGCCGATGTGCAATAGGGCACTCGGTCATAGACCACATCTATCTCAATGGTTTTTGTGCCGGCTGAACCACCATCGGTGCCGCCGGAGTCGTCGCTATCGCCGCCCGAATCAGTACCGCCGTCGCTCGTGCCCCCATCAGTACTGCCGCCAGAGGTAGAACCGCCGCCGGAATCAACGCCCGTATCAGAGCCATCCGTACCTGAACCGCCAGCATCGCCGGTGTCTGAGCCCAGGCCACCACCGTCATCCGAGCCACTCGCAGAACCATTTGAATCAGGCAAGCGTTGCGCAATGTAGGCCTGTATTGCACTCGCTGTTGCGCGCTCAGCGGCCTCACCGACGGCGCCTGCCGCTAAAGCATTACCTGTAAAACCAAACAAGTACCGAATCAGCAACAACCCATCTGTTAGGGCTTTCGCCTCATCATCGCCGTCTATATCGAGTTCGATCGCTGCATTCGTGAGATAGCTTGCAATGTCCACAGGCGTTGATCGTTTTGCACCACTACCGACGGCGCCAGCGGTTAACGCCTCCCCGCTAAAGCCGAACAGGTGCCGAATCACCAGCAGGCCATCTGTTAACGCTTTGGCCTCACCATCGTCATCAATGTCGAAGGAGAAACAACCTGGGCAGGATGAGGCGCTCAGTGGGTCGGTGCCGGCGGCAACTTCTTCGGCGTCGGTGAAGCCATCATCGTCGTCGTCAAGGTCTGCATTGTTGCCAGTGCCATCTCCATCGGTATCCACTGTTTCCGCGCTGTTGGTTGGAAAAGCGTCTGCTTTATCACCCACCTTGTCTCCATCGGTATCGGACGACTCGGCCGGATTGTTGGGAAAAGCGTCTTTGTTGTCACCCACGCCATCGTCATCCGTATCCAGCGTCTCGGTAGCATCATTTGGGAAGGCATCGGCGTTATCGCCAACACCATCTTTATCAGTATCCGCCGTCTCGGACGAATCGTTTGGGAAAGCGTCTTGTTCGTCGACTACGCCATCATTGTCCGAGTCGGCCGCTTGTTCGACCAAATTAATTTTGCGAACCGCAGATTGCGTATTGCGGTCTGCGTCCTCAACACTATAGGTCTGCACATGTGTAAAGCCCTGACTACCGGCCGGCGCCGCTGCAACTGTCGCCTTTATCTTTGTCGTTAAGCTACCGTCTTCAGCGTCTGTTGCCGTCGCGGTTAATTCCAAGATTGCCGCTTCGCTGGTAACCGTTGCCGGGTTGTCGCCAATAATGGTGAGCACAGGACTATACCCATTCGAAATCGCCGCTATCTGGTAAGCGGTGGTCTGCAGCGTCAAAACGGCGTCAGCGCCGCTGGCGTAATCCGAGCGCGCAATGCCGCAGGGTAGACCGCTTCCGCCGCATTTTAACGATGGTGACGAAAAGTAACCCAGCGCAGGCGCATCCTCAAAAGCGGTCGAGTACCCCATGGTGGTTACAAAATCACCATTAACACCATGACCTCTTGACCAAGGGAAAGCGCCATCGGCTTCGCCCTGCGCCTTTGAATGCACCAGGCCCATTAGATGCCCAATTTCATGCGGTAGGGTTAATTCATCCACGCCATCGACGCCCACGACACCGACATTGAGACCGGATGCATAGGCCGACGCGCTCGCGATGATGCCATCAGCTAAACCACCCTGCAGATTGGCCAAGCCACCCGTATCCAGCACTCCCTCTAGACCAAAGTGGATAATGAGATCGGGCTTCCGATCTAATTTGGCATCGAAGTCGGCGAACAAGTCCGTTCGCTGCTCCATTTGCGCGATGACGTCTTCAGCAGACATCCCGCTTTCATCTCCCACATCCACGCGTTGCAGTTCCACCAAATTGACAGGAACGCCCGATGCCGAGAAAACCGCTTTCGCCGCTTCGTGAAGCAGTATCAATCGCGCATCTAACTCGTCCCCATATTGGTCCTTGGCCGTTTTACCATAGGTGTAAACCAATTCGATGTTCACTTGATCGACCAAATCTTGAATCCTTGGATCACTTCCTAGCAACGCTTCGTTAAAATCTGATATGCCATCGCCGTCTGTATCTTTCAGTGTATCAGGCGCCGTGATCACAGCGCCGATGCTCGGCGCAACGCCATCTGCCGCAAGGGAATCGACCCAATAAGACAGTATCTGCGTTTCACCGCGCTTAATCCGAATCTGAACGTCCGTTTTTGAGCCATCCTGATTGAGATGATTATCCAAGGCATCTGATAGCGGAATCGTAACTTGCAATTGCGCAATACCATCCGCGTCATAACTAACCGTTGCCAAGGTCGTGCCTTTGATGAAAAAACTTTCAGCCCCCTTTCCAACGGTAACAAGGACATCGAAGGAATCAGTTTCGTTTGCGAGCGCTGGCGTATATAACTTTGAAACCGTCAGGGTTGCAGAATCAACTGTTGCCGAAAATTCAGGCGGCGTTAGAAACATCATTGGTAGGCTGTTTACTGACGAGAGCCCATAGACTTTTTGATGGGTTGAGTCTGACGTTGACAGCAGGACACCATCATAAAAATTAAAATCAGTCGTATTGGTGATTCGCAACCCTGCAAAGCCAGTGGCTGGCTCTGAGTAGACATAAGTTGGCAGACGGACCTCAACTGCTTGCGGTGCTGCCTTGTAGGCTAGGCTATTGATTTCAGCGGAACTCAATAGGCTCCAGTTTGAGAAATCTAGATCCTTAAACATCGCGAATTCTACATTGACAGCGCCGGAGGCTGCGACGGGGTCGTTAAACACCACGGAAAACTTAGCCAAACCATAAGTTTGATTTTGCGGCTCGAAGCTACAAGGGCACAGGATCGTGATAGGGCTGACCTCAGCGCCTTCAGCCTCCAAAGCGGTCATTAATAAAAGCATCAAGCCTATCCAAATTCGAATCAAACTGTTCATAACTCTCTCAGCTCTTTAGCAGCGCTGGTTGTCCAATAATTGCTCAATCGTCTACGCTTTCCAATTGCACAGGCGTTCTGATTCGCACATCATTTTCTAGGTTTGCTCGGCGTAGCGGCGCGAGCTCTCCGCTGAATTGTGCACCAGAATATCGCCAAACTTGACGCGCACCTTGAAGGAATATATTTAACGACTTAGGTCCCAAGGTTGCAATAAACGCACCGCCATTCGTTACGGCACCCTTGATCAAAACGCTTTCTGACTGACTCGAGGCCGAACCGATTGTAACGATATGATCTTCGAGATCATTGGTCCGGCTTCTGCCTTTTATTAAAATTTGATCACCTGCCGCTAATTTTAAAAAGTCCGAGCGATCGGTCATCTGTCTAGGCGGCAAGCGGGTTATCAGCTGGGAATCTTTGGCTTGCCCAATGACTGTGACGCTTGCAGGATCGGCCAGCGTTGGGGATGGGCTCAAGGGGTCTGGAGAGATCGTGTCGGCGGGTATTGCCTGCTTTGATGTTTGGTAAAACCAGCCAACGCCTGCAATCAAAGCGAGCAGCAAAGCACTGACTGTGAAGACCTTTTGCATTAAAAAATTACCCTTTTGAACTCAGGCGCTAGCACCGAGTTTATCCTATTTAGATCAGTATGGACTGAAACCGCTTGCAAGATTCAATACGAGATCTGTCAATAGCCCGCTCTTGCGCCCACAATCTATAGCCCTTTCGAGCTGGGGTCCGCATCAACGCTTAGATCTACCTTCAGCGCTTTTGTTATGGTCAAATTGAAGGGCATTTGAAAAAGAGTCCAGCCGCCATGCCAATGCCAATCGCTCAACACGCTTACCTATCGCTTGCCACGAAAAAACGCGATGGACAATGGGTTTGGACGCCGATTTGGTTTGCACCGGTGGCAAGCGGCGCATTGGTTGCCTTTTCAGCGGGCGGCGCCGGCAAGGTTAAGCGCCTTCGCAATTTTTCAGAGATTCAAGTCAAACCCTGCACGGTAAGCGGTAAGCCCTTGGGTTGCGCGACCTCCGGGACCGCACGCCTAACTGCGGATGCCGATGAATGTGCCGAGGCCTACCAAGCGCTGCATTCAAAATACGGCTGGCAAATGAGGGCATTAGACTTTGTGAGCCGCTTGTCTGGCAACTTCCAAAAGCGAAAGGTTTTGGTGATCGAAGGCATCGTCTAGCGACCGGAATCACCTACGCTTCTTAAAGACCAGCATCACATTGTTATTGGGCATCGTGATCGCTTCTTCAAACGCAAGATCGTGGTTTGCTGCAAGGATCGCTAACGCCGCCCGCTCCCACAAACCGGCCTCAGTATCGACGGAATCCTTCAACCACGCGTCGAGCTGCGCATTGCCGGCACTGGTAAAACCGTTTTCATTAAAAGGGCCATAAAACAACACTTGCCCGCCTGGCACGACCGCGGCCGCAATGCCGGCGATGAGCACCGCCACCAAAGGCGCCGGAACATAGTGCACCAGGTTAGAGGTGTAAACCGCGTCAAATCCAGTTAACCCCGCCGGCCAATGCCGCAGGTCGATGACTTTCGGCGGCAATAAATTCGGTAGGCTCGCCTCCGTAATCCATTGCTGCAGGCCTATCATATGATCGGCCTGCTCCGAGGCCTGCCATACAAGGTCCGGCCGACGCGCTGCTATAAACACCGCATGTTGACCGGTTCCAGACCCCAACTCGAGGACCTTGGTGCCAGCGGGCAATCGGCTCGACAGTGCAGCCTCAATCGGCCCCTGATTTCTGAGGCAGGCCGGATTTACGGGTTTGTCAGGCATTGGTAGACCTTGTGGTGATGACGCGAATAAAATGGGAACCAGAAGTTTAAAACAAAGCAGCGCGACGCGTCGATCAAAGGATCAAGGCAACCTCAACGGCGCAGGAAAACCGAGCGCGGCCCGCTACCGCCTGGGGTCAACTAGTATCTTGCCTTGGGCTTCGGGGGAAGATAATTGCTCAAACGCCGCCTCAACCCCGTCCAAGCCGACAATACCCGTAATCCAGTCTCCAACGTTGAACGCGCCATCCGCCAAGGCTTTGAGCGTGTCAGCAAATTCTGCTTGCGAATACCCCAAAACGTATTGCACGTTCAGTTCCTTGTTTACCGCGATCAGCGGCCGGGCATGATCGATTTCAAGGCAAACCCCAACAATGACCAGGCGCGCATCCTGGGGCGCTTTGGAAAACAATTGATCGATCATGCCGGCGACGCCAACACAATCAAATATCACGGTCTGACCGCCTTTTGGCCACGCACGCGTACTGAGCGGATCCCCATCTTGCGGATCCAGCACGACATCCGCGCCCAAGCGTTCGGCCATCAATCGTCTAGCGGGTGAAAAATCCGCGGCATACACCGGACCATGACCCTGCGCCTTGAGGCTTGCGATTACGGCAAGACCAACCGGGCCACACCCGACGACCAAGACCTCTTCCCGCCCTGCGAGCCGCGCTTTGGCGACGGCATGCCGGCCAACCGCTAAGGGTTCCGTCAACGCCGCTTGCTCTGCCGAGATGCCCGCGGGGACCGGCTCGAGCAGCGCTTCAGACAACACCATGTATTCACTAAATCCGCCAGGCGCTTGATCACTGTACCCCAACCCAACCGTCTCGGCGCGCAGTAAAACAGGCATCGAGCACACCAATTGACCGGTTGCATAGGTCTTGGTCGTACCCGCGCCATAATCAATGATTTCAGCGCAAAACTCATGGCCCAGCACCACCGGTTGATCGGTGGTTAACTTGAAGCCGCCACCCACTTCTCGAGAGGTCTTGATCAAGGCTGCCGTGTGTTTCACCGCATGCAGATCCGTGCCGCAGATCCCGCACGCGCAGGTTCGGACTAGGACCTCGCCGCGTTGCGGCTCCGGCATGGGCAGATCTTGCTGCCAAAGTCGGCCTGATTGCATCAAAACTGCTTTCATTTCTGACCTATCTAATGAATTCGATCACCACAAGATAACACCACGCACCTGTTGCGTGCCCCGAGTTGCCACAACCCGCGTTTCGTTCCGAGCTACAGTCACGGGGAGCTTCGCTGCCAACGCTGGCGGCTTAGCGGGGTGCTGAACGCAGTCGAATGACCCGCCTGCTGCGGTATCAAGCCGCCCCACTGCCTTTCAAACTTTGGGTTAACGCTGAGATCGTTTGCCACCCGCTGTCCTGATCTAGATCCAAACCCAGCGGCGTCATGATGATGTGACCCACGCCTTGCGCAATTTGCTGACGGTAGGCTGCATGGATCGTCGCCGAGCTACCCCAAGGGATGAGTGCGTCGATAAACGCATCGGACCCGCCGTCTTTAAAATCGGCGTCTTCAAAACCCCGCTCCCGCCAAGCACGATGATAGTTCTCCAGCGGCATATAAATTTTAATCGCCTTTCTGGCTAAGGACCGGGCTGCCTCTGGATCCTCTAAGAAGACCGTGGGCTGCATTAAATTCAGACGACCCTCGCCCAAAAGACCTTTTGCGATCTTCGAATACGCAAGGGTTTGCAGGTAGCTAAACGCGCCGTCGAACCGCTCACCCGCCAGCTTCATCAGTTTTGGACCATGGGCCGCAAGGTATCTGGGAATGCGCCCTTCTGGCACTTGGAAATATAAATCGGCCGCATCATAACGATCAACGAAATCCCGCAATTTGGTCACCGGCGATAGCCATGCATGGCCTCTTGGCTCGTTGCCAAGCGGATTCGAAACCCCAAGACCCAAATCAAATCGATCCCCAAACGCGTCCACCAAGGAATAGGCCGCTGACTTTGTGGCCCGGGCATCGCGCACATAGACGTTGGCAATGGCAGTGCCGACTCGAACTCTTTGGGTTGCCGATAGCAGCGCCGAGGCCGTCAGAAAAGGATCTCGGCCCAAGAGTTCTGGCACCCAAATCTGATCTAGGCCTGCCGCCTCAACTTGCTGCGCAAAACGCTGCAGGCCGGCGTGGGTCATTCTATCTGCGGCACACATCACGCCGAAGGTGATTGGCAGTGTTGGGGTCATAGTGCCTCCAGTGGGCTCGTTAAATTGAATGCACGACGGATATTACAACCGCTGATTGTCGACCCGGACATAAGAGGCCGTCAACTCAGATTCTCCGATCACCCGCACCATGGCATCGGCAATGTCATCCGGCGTTAAAAATTGGACGCTGGCCAATGCCGGTTTCAACCACGCCGCATCATGGGGCACAATCGCGGTATCGGTCACCCCGGGGCAGATCGCAACCACCCGGACCCCATGGCTTTGCGCCAGCGGCGCGCAAGACTGAGTGAAATTAACAATCCCGGCTTTGGACGCGGCATAGGCTGGATCCGCCGGCATCGCGTTAAAGGCAGCGACCGACGCCGTGTTAATGACAACCCCTTCAATCCCACGGGCGTGCATAAATTCCACGGCCAACCGGGTGCCCAACATCATGGCGATGAGATTCACGTCAATGACCTTCATCATTGCCGCAATGGGGGTCTCCGGAAACTCAACGGGGCCTGACATGATGCCCGCATTGTTGATCACAATATCGATGCCGCCCATCGCCGCATCCGCGGCGTTAAACCAGTTTGTAAGCGCCTCGCGATCGGTTACATCAAGGGTTGCGCCCTGGATATCGCACTGCGGCGATAGCTTCGAGATCAGCGCTGACAGCGCAGCCTGGTTTTGATCGGCGACGTGTACGCAGCGCGCGCCCTTATCTGCAAGGCGCCGCAGAACCGCCGCCCCAATACCGCTGGCGCCACCGGTCAGCACCACCCGTTTATCGATCAAATCCATTGCTGCTTCCCTGTTTCCAATCGATTAAGCCAAACCATAACCTGCAGCCATAAGCCTGCACGAGCCTGTTTATCCTAAATTGATTCTAGCAGTCGCACCGGCATAAGGTTGGTTTCAGCGCGCCGCGGTGTACGAAAGCGCGACGCCTTCAACCCAGATTCCCCGCTCTGACACGACTCAGAAACAATGAGCTGAACCGCACTGAGCGCAGTGCCGAGCCGCTTAAAAACCAAGGCTTTCTGCCAGCCGCTCAGGGCACAAGGCGCCCATCAACCCGTTTCGGTAATGGGGTCCTGAATGCGCTTTGCATACAGTTCGTGCCAGTGCCGCAGTTTTAATTCGTTGTAATCGCCGAATCGCAAGTGCTCGCGCGCCGTCGCCTTCATTCCTTGGTAAACATAGGGCAGGTTCCGCAGGTCCTGATTAAAAATCTTGGTTAACATCCCGAGCTCGGACGCCTCGGTGTAATCATCATCGGCGCCCAACCAATGGATTTCAGAAACGGGCGTGTAATCGCCTTCTTCGGGAATTGGCGTAAAGTACATGCACTCCATGATGCATTCTTCATGGTTGTCGCCGTTCGGCCGGAATCGGTAATTAATCTGATTAAACGAGCCCCAAGGATGCCAATTCGGGAAGACGGTGAAAAAGATCGATGCGGTCAGTTCGACGTCCGGAATCGTGTCCGCAATCGACGGGATAATCTCTTTTAGCACTTGCCGTTGAATCTCGGCGCCAACCGCACGACTGCTGCCGCGCGCGCCAAGCTTGTCTTTGATGCGGCCAACCGCCTTGGGGTCTTGCATCGCTGCTGTGGCTTTTGCTGGCAGTTGTAGCCCGCCCACCCAATTGCATAAATGGGGATTGGCGTCGGTCAATGCCCCTTCGAGCCACACCGCGTCCTCTGTGAATTTCCCCGAAACCCCTTTGGGCGTTGTCACCTCAACCACCCCATCACCGAGATTCTCATAGATCCAACCATTTAGCGGATGCTGCACTTTGTGCACGCCATCTAACTGCACCGGCTCCCAGGCTGGCATACCTTCACTCTCCAGCGCGCCGCACCGAATCGCGCGAGAATAATTCTCAAACGCGTCGTACTTGGTACACAGGTCATGGGCCCCACCCGTCAAGATCTGGGGGTGGGTCATGAGCACGTGATAAGACTCCATGAAAGCCTCTTGGACCACCTTCCAGTTGGCTCGAATGACCTTGGCAACGTGCGCCGACTTGTAACGCTTGTCATA
>Ga0209406_1001551_pt1 | contig 16656 bp, 8 predicted proteins | sample COGITO_mtgs_1204_FD_184808 | JGI IMG/M metagenome (GOLD analysis project Ga0209406, IMG submission 184808) | Pelagic marine microbial communities from North Sea - COGITO_mtgs_120426 (SPAdes) (version 2) | ecosystem: Environmental > Aquatic > Marine > Epipelagic ...
TATTTTAATTCGTGGGGTTAGTAGTAATGGGAACAATCAACCGTTATTAATTGTTGATGGCTATGAAGGAAATCTAAACAGTTTAAATCCAGATGACATTGAAACCTTAACAGTCCTAAAAGATGCACAAGCAGCGATTTATGGAATTAAGGGTGCAAATGGGGTGATTTTAGTGACTACCAAAAAAGGTAAGAAAAACTCAGCACCAACGCTGACTTACAGTACTTACTCAGGAACACAAGAAACTTCTAAGAAATTAAATTATTTAAATGCCTCTGAGTATGCAGCTTTAGTAAATGAGTCGTACGCAGCTGGGGGTCAATCCTTACCATATACAGACATTAGTGGTCTTGGTGAAGGAATGGACTGGCAAGATCAAATATTTGAAACGGCTTCAATGACCAACCATAATATTGGTTTATCAGGAGGTACGGAAAACGTTACTTATTACTTAGGAGCTTCCAATCTAAAACAAGACGGAATTATAGCGCCTGAAAAATCAAAATTTGAACGTAGCAATATAAAATTGAGCTTAGGCGTAGATGTTAATGATAATCTCAAAGTCTCTACAAATTTAAATTACTATGCAGTTGATAGAAAGACCATAAACGAAAACGGACTTGGATCTGTATTGTTTAATGCGCTTAACTATTCTCCATTATTTGAAATTGATCAAGAAGATGTAAATGGATTATTCGGAAATGAAATCATCAATCCATTGTCACAAGCTAGAGATACTTACAATTCCTATTTTGGAAATAGTATTGAAGGTAATTTTCAAATTGACTACAAGTTAATGGAAGGATTAACCGTCACTACTCGAATTGGATTTAAAACCTTTTCAGACAAAAGCAAATCCTTTGCTCCTATAGCAACCTATGGCGCTGGTAAAGTCTTTAATAATGACCGTAGTACTGTAAGTCAAAATAAAGTTCAAAACCATTCTTATACATGGGAAGCGTTTGCAGTCTATAAAAAATCATTTGCCGATGCACACAACTTTGCATTGACGGTTGGTCATAGTGCTCAAAAATTCTGGGGCGATGGATTATTCGCAACAGGTTTTGATGTGCCAAACAACTCTTGGGACTTTGCAGATATTGCATTAACCACAGGTACTAGTGAAGCGAAATCAAATGGGTCCTATATATATGACAATAGATTAACGTCTTTCTTTGGCCGTTTTCAATATGATTATAAAGGAAAGTATTTAATTTCTGGAATGGTACGTAGAGATGGATCTTCAGATTTTACAGCTGCCAATAGATTTGACCAATTTAATTCTGTAACGGCAGGTTGGAAAATTTCTGACGAATCATTTTTAAAAGATAACAGTGTCATTAATTTCTTAAAATTAAGAGGAAGTTACGGAACACTAGGTAATAATGTCGGTGGGAATTTGTTTAGAGCTGCTTTAAGTGGAGAAGGTGTTTATGTCTTTGACAACGCATTAACCATAGGGGCTGCACTAGGTCCATTACCAAACGCAAATGCAACATGGGAAACTGCTGAGAAAACCGATATCGGTCTGGATATGAAATTATTTAATAGTAAAGTAGAGATAGTAGCTGATTATTTCTTAGAAGATCGGGAAGACCTTCTAATTGCTGGGCTGCCTGTTTCAGGGCTTTTAGGGACATCTGCACCAGGGTCAGGGTCGCCAACAGTCAATGCAGGAACGACTCGCTCGGAAGGAGCAGAGCTTTTAATAAGTTATAATGATAATATTTCGGACGATTTATCTTTTGGAATTAGTTATAACATTACCAAAGTAGAAGGAACCGTTACCGCAATTAAGGGTGATGTTCCATTACAAGGCGGAAGCTTTGGAGTTGGACAACCAGCACCATCACGTATGGAAGTTGGACAGCCAATCGGGTATTTTTACGGACTTCAATCTAACGGCATTTTTCAATCACAAGCAGAAGTGGATGCACATCCGTCTCAAGTGGGCTTAGGAAACGCATCAGCACCTGGTGATATTCGATTTGTAGACACTAATAATGATGGCCAGATAGACAGCAATGATAGAACCTTTATTGGAAAACCCTTAGCAGACTATTATATGGGTTTCAATCTTTCTTTAAATTTTAAAGGCTTTGATTTTTCTGCATATACTTATGCAGAAGTTGGGAAAGACATGGTTCGAAACTATGAAAGAGACCAACCTAACGTGAATCGTTTGGATTTATACTTAGACCGTTGGACGGGTGCAGGAACAAGTAACTCTGTACCTAGAGCAACCACTGGAGCAACGAATAATAAATTGTTCTCTGACTTTTTTGTAGAAGATGCATCATTTATAAGAATTCAAAACATACAATTGGGGTATAGTCTGCCAGCAGATGTTATCAGCGCCATTGGGATGTCTAAATTCAGAATCTATGCGTCTGTTAACAATGCCTTTACGTTTACAAACTATGAAGGTTTTGATCCTGCAGCAACGACAGGACAAGCGCTTGGAGGTGGTATTGATTATGGTTTTTATCCAGTATCAAGACAATATTTATTAGGACTTAATATCTCATTTTAAAAATAACACGATGAAAAATAACAAAAACATATTTTCAACAATTCTAGCATTCGCTTTTATTGCGACTGGAATTTACTCTTGTTCAGATAAATTTTTGGATGAGGTAGAAAGCTATAACATTGATTCAGAGGGTTACTTTAATTCTGAAGATGATTATTACATGGCACTTATTGGTGCTTATGACTTATTACAAGCCTCCTACGTAAATGTATTGTTAGGAGAAATTGCTTCTGATAACACTCTATGTGGTGGCGAAAGCGCCACGGATGTGATCGGTTTTCAACAAATTGATGACATGACACATACCCAAGTTAATAACAACTTAAGAGATGTCTGGAACTGGATGTTTGCAGGAGTGAATCGTGCAAATTATATCTTAGAATTTAAAGATAAAATAGAGTTCGAAGGAAAAGAAGTCATCTTAGGGGAAGCCTCTTTTTTAAGAGCTTATTATAATTTTGAATTACTAAAATGGTTTGGAGGGATTCCACTAAAAGTAGACCAACGTTTTGCACCAGGAGATGAATTGTCTATTCCAAGGTCAACACCTGCTGAAGTTTATGCACTTATCGAAAGTGATTTGAAATACGCGGTCAATAACTTAGAGTACGTAGCGCCTCAAACAGGTCGAGTGACCAAAGGTGCTGCCGAAGCGTTGCTTGGAAAAGCTTATTTGTATCAAAACAAATTTGCGGAAGCTGCCACCGTTTTAGACAACGTAATCAATAATGGTCCTTATGATCTTGCATTAGATTATGCAACTATTTTTGAGAATGACGGTGAAAACGGAGTAGAATCGGTGTTTGAAGTACAATACACGGATGCTGAAGGGGCTGGATTTGGCTGTCTTCAATGTAGCGAAGGAAACGTTGCGGTTGGTTTCAACTCCATCCGTAATCATACTGGACCTACCTATGATTCAGGCTATAGTTTCAATGTGCCAACACAAGCAACGGTAGAAGTTTTTGAAGAAGGCGATTCTCGAAAAGAAGCGTCAATTTTAGATATTAATGCTTGGGCAGTTTCAACTGGAGCAACTTTTGGAGAAGGATACGAACATACGGGTTATTACAACAGAAAGTATATTGCTCGTAAAGGAGATTTAAATACTGGAGATCAAAATTTAACCAATCCAAACAACTACCGATCCATTCGTTTTGCAGATGTATTGTTAATGGCTGCTGAAGCAAACAACAGAGGGAATGTTGACGATGCGAAAGCTCTCGCTTATTTAAACAGAGTTCGTGAACGAGCCTTTGGAGATTCAACGCATAATGTGACCGCGACTGGTGGTGCATTAACAACCGCTATTTACCATGAAAGACGAGTCGAGTTAGTAGGTGAAGGGCACCGCTTCTTTGATTTAGTACGTACAGGTGAAGCCTCTTCTAGCATAGAAGGCTTTGTAACGGGTAAACACGAATTATTTCCAATCCCTATTGAAGAGATTCAATTTTCTAACGGAAACTGGGCACAAAATCCAAACTATTAAAAATGATAACTATGAAAACAATAAAATATTTATTTAGTTTTTGTCTTGTTGCATTAACCTTCGCGGGTTGTGTCGAAGACGAAAAAGACCTAAACTTTGTAACAAATGTTGAGGCGCCTACCGAAGTTTCTATGCTTTTTCAAGTCACACAGGACAATACAGGAACAGTTACAATCATTCCAACAGCTCAAGGTGCTTATACTTTTGACGTTGTTCTAGGAGATGATACAGTTGACCCTGTTTCTGTGGAAAATGGAAGCCGAACTTCAAATATTTACGAAGAAGGTACTTATACTGTAACTGCAACAGCTTACGGAATTACAGGACTCGAAACAACGATTTCTCAAGAGCTAGTCGTTTCTTTCCAAGCACCAGCTAATTTAGCAGTCACAATCGAAAATGATGCAGCGATTTCTAAACGTGTCAATATAACTGCAAACGCAGATTTTGCGGTTAGTTATGATGTACATTCTGGCGAAGAAAGTGCAACAGAGCCGGTTACGGCAAACATCGGAGATACGGTATCTTTAGATTACGCAGAAGCTGGTACATACACTATTACTGTTGAGGTTATGGGAGCTGCTATTGAAACAACCACGTATACTGAAGAGTTCGAGGTTACCGCTATTGAAGCGCCATTAGCGTCAGCACCAGCGCCTCCTTCTAGAGAAGAGGGAGATGTAATTTCAATTTACAGTGGTGCTTATACAAATATTACTGATGTTGATTTCTTTCCAAACTGGGATCAAACGACTTTATTCAATGAATTTGATTTAGAAGGAGATACAATGCTTCAGTATTCAGACCTTAACTATCAAGGAATTGATTTTACCTCAAACCCGGTAGATGCATCCTCTATGGAGTATATTCATGTTGACATTTGGACTTCCGATGAAAATGAAGCAATAATTTCTCCAATAAGTACTGGTCCAAATGAAACAGCTTATGAATTAGATTTTACCTCAAACCCGGTAGATGCATCCTCTATGGAGTATATTCATGTTGACATTTGGACTTCCGATGAAAATGAAGCAATAATTTCTCCAATAAGTACTGGCCCAAATGAAACAGCTTATGAATTAGATTTAACAGCTCAACAATGGACCTCTTTTGACATACCTCTTTCGGAGTTCACAGATCAAAATCCAGATGTTGACTTTGCTGATGTTATTCAATTTAAACTTGAAGGTAGCCCTGTAGGAGGAGCAATCTTTGTAGATAACTTATATTTTTATAGAGACCCAGCAGGACCATCTCCATTAATCGGTACCTGGAGAGTAGCTTCAGAAGCAGGATCATTAGGCGTTGGACCAACACAAGGAACCACAAACTGGTGGAGTATAACTGCTGATCAAGTTATTGAAAGAGCTTGTTTTCTTGATGACACTTATGTATTTGGAGCAGACGGAAGTTTTTCTAATGTTGTAGGGGATAATACTTGGTTAGAAACATGGCAAGATGGTGTTGAAGAAGAAGCTTGTGGAGCTCCTGTAGCTCCACACAACGGAACCAATGCCGCCACTTTTAGTCATGATCAGCCTGGTGGAAACCTTACAATAACTGGTTTAGGAGCTTATTTAGGATTGCCAAAAGTACACAATGGAGGTGAAGATGGAATACCTGTAAATAATACAATTACGTATTCAGTTACAATGGAGGATTCAGACTCAATCACTCTCGAAATTGAAGCTGGCACTGGTGTTTGGTGGACCTATAAATTAGTTAAAGATGCTGCACCCCCGTCTCCTCTTGCAGGATCTTGGAGTGTCGTTTCAGAAGCAGGGTCATTAGGCGTTGGGCCAACACAAGGAACCACAAACTGGTGGAGTATAACTGCAGAGCAAGTCATCGAAAGAACTTGTTTCTTTGATGATACTTATGTGTTTGGAGCAGATGGAAGTTTTTCTAATGTTTTAGGCGCTGACAGTTGGTTAGAAACATGGCAAGTAGATGTTGAAGAAGAAGGTTGTGGTGTTCCTGTGGCTCCACACAACGGATCAAACGCTGCTACACATAGCTACGATGAAGTTGCTAGCACACTTACAATTACTGGCGCAGGTGCTTATTTAGGACTACCAAAAGTCAACAATGAAAATGAACTTGGAACACCTGTTGACGATACAATTACGTATTTAGTTACAATGGCGGATTCAAATACAATGACTCTCGAAATTGAAGCTGGCACTGGTGTTTGGTGGACTTTCCTTCTTATTAAAAATTAAAAAAAAACATTATGAAAAACTTAAAATATATAATTAGTTTGTGTCTAACGTTAGCACTTTTTACAAGTTGCGAGGACGACAACAATGAGTTTGGTTCTATTACGACTCCAACAAATGTACAAGTATCTGCAGAGATTGTAGGTCAAGATGCAGATAACCCTAACGGGGATGGTGAAGGTTTTGTGACTTTTACTGTCACCGCTGAAAATGGAATTACGTATCAATTTAATTTTGGAGATGGCAACTCAGAGGTGGCAGCTTCTGGAGTTGTAACGCATCGATATTCTAAAACGGGTGTGAATGATTACACTGTAATTATTAATGCTGTTGGAACTGGAGGCGTGTTGTCAAGTACTTCTGTAGACGTTCGTGTATTTAGTTCTTTCGAAGATTTGGAAGCACTAAGTTTTTTAGCTGGAGCTAATGAAGGCGATACGAAAACTTGGGTATGGGCTTCGGACATTCCTTTGCATATTGGACTTGGACCGGTTACGGAAGACTACGGCGGAGGAGAATTTGCATGGCCAAATTGGTGGAATGCGATTGAAGCTAACGATCCAGAAAAATCGTGTATGTATACTAATGAATTTGTGTTTACGAATACTGAAAATGGTTTAACATTTGAACAAACAGCTGGACCTGCTTTTGTGCCAGGAGCCTATGCCTCAATTATAGGCGTCGATGGCGACACTTGCCACGACGAAACAGTTGCAACAACTATGTTTGGAGTTAAAAATGTAGCATTCTCACCATCCACTTCTAAAGCAGCAGTTGAAGGGTCTTATGACGATGTCCCTTACAGAATGACCAGTTTTCAGTTATCCGATGGCGGATTTATGGGCTGGTACATTGGCGAAACAGTCTATGATATCATTTCAATTAGCGCTACAGAATTACATGTGAGATCTATCCAAGAAGGTGGGGGATTTGCATGGTATGCTAAATACAAGGTCGCAAACTAATTATTTCAGTAAACTATAAAAAAAGAGGCAAATTTGCCTCTTTTTTCTATTATTCTTAAATTTGAATACATGAAACACTCAACTATTTTAACTCTTTTTTTTACGCTTCTAGTAGGATTCTCCCTTGCAGGCTGCTCCTCCAGCGATGACAGTTCTTCAGGCGAAGGGAACGGCGGCGACGGAAATGAACAAGGGATCGTTCCAACAAATATAGAGGCTGCCGTCGAAATTCAAGGACAAGATGCTGACAATCCTCAAGGCGATGGTTCGGGTGTTTTTAGTGGTACAGTCACAGCAACCGATGCGGTTAGTTATGGATTTAAAGTTGGCAGTGGAACAGAAACTAAAAACACAACAGGTGTTTTTTCTTACACCGTTAACTCCTCAGGAACCAACCAATTGGCGGTTACTTTTTATGCCTATTCAATAGATGATGAAAAAATAAGTACCAGTAAAACACTGACTGTTTTTGTAGAAGGCGGCACGACGGGAGGTTCTGGAAATAACGACACGCTTGTGTGGTCCGATGAGTTTGACGGAAACGGCAGCATTAATACCAGCGATTGGAATTATGAACTTGGCGCTGGAGGCTGGGGGAATCAAGAAGTCCAAAAATACACCAGCAACTCTCAAAATGTATTTATTGAAAACGGAATTTTAAACATAAAAGCCATTAAAGAAACAGACGGCACCTATACCTCGGGTCGTATTACAACTCAAAATAAAGTAGATTTTAAATATGGCCGTATTGATATACGTGCAAAACTTCCTTCTGTTGCCGGAACGTGGCCTGCACTCTGGATGCTTGGTGCAAATTTTGGATCTTTAGGCTGGCCCTATTGTGGCGAAATTGACATTATGGAGCAATTCGAAGATAAGACGTATATCCAATCAACTTGTCATTGGAATAATAATAATTCTACCGCTAGTTATGGTCTTCCTATAGATTTAGCGACCCCTACAGAATTTCATGTGTATTCGTTAGAATGGAATGCTGGCAGCATCAAAGCATTATTAGACGGAGTACAATTTTACTCACTATCAACAAGTAGTGCGATGCCTTTTGATGCGAACTTTTTCTTTATATTTAATCTTGCGATGGGTGGGTCCAATGGCGGCACAATAGACCCTAATTTTACTTCGGACAGTATGGAAGTTGATTATGTGAGAGTTTACCAATAAAACAATAATTTATTAGGACTCATTGATTGTTGTTGGTTCGGATTAAACTATTATCAATCCGAACCCATACAATTTGATGAAGTCTTCAAAAATGCTTATAATTACTTTTTGGAGCTTATCAAAAAAATAACACCCATAATTTGGCCACAGTGTGGGTACTTGCTCATCAAACTGTGTTATAAAGAGAGATTTTTCTGAAAACATCTCTTTATAACACAGTTTGATTGAATAGATTTTAGAAGCTTAAAAACCACATTTCACATTTGCTCCGCTACACAACCACAACATTTTTAAAATGTTAGTGTGTTTTTACACTTGTTTTTACTCAATGATTTCCTTCTTTGATCCCTTGTCAATTTGATAATTTATTGTCATTTATTTTACTATGTATATTTTTTGTTGCGGTTAATTATGTAATATTATTAATATTTGAGCCTAATTTTATGGAATAATTAAACCAAATCTTATTTTATGAAAAAAACAACTTATTATGTATTGATTGTGATTCTGTTTGTAGCAACTGCTTCAGCTCAGAATATCACAGTCAACGGAATTGTAACATCAAGTGTTGATGCTTTGCCCCTTATAGGAGTAAATGTGAAGGTTCAAAACACCAACACAGGCGCAGTGTCAGACTTTGATGGAAACTTCTCCATCTCAAATGTAGTTCCTGGAGCCATTTTAGAATTCACCTATTTAGGATTTGAACCTAAAGAATTGCCAGCTTCGGTAAACATGACGGTTTCTTTAACTGAAGACAATGAATCTCTTGACGAGGTTGTTGTGATAGGATATGGAACTCAAAAGAAAAAAGAAGTCACTGGAGCTGTTACGGTTATAGGTTCTAAAGCGATTGAAAAACTAAATCCAGTGAGAATTGAACAAGCTTTACAAGGGCAAGTAGCCGGCGTAAATGTAACTTCAAACTCGGGTTCGCCAGGTTCTGGATCTAATATTAGAATTCGTGGAATTTCTACAAATAGAGATAGTAGGCCTTTAATACTAGTTGATGGAAACGTTATAGAAGATTTATCTGTAGTTAATCCAAGTGATATTAAAAGCATGAATATCTTAAAAGATGCAACCGCTGGTATTTACGGAGTGCGTGCAGCAAATGGAGTCATCCTAATTACTACAAAATCAGGAAGAAAAAATTCTGATTTAAAATTTCAATTTGACACTTATGCTGGTATCCAACAAACCAGTAAAAAGTTGGATCTATTAAATCCAACAGATTTTGCTATCTATGTAAATGATGCTGCAGATACGACTAAGTTTTTTGTATACCCACAGATGGGTACCGATTGGCAAGATGAAGTGTTTGAAACGGCAATCATCTCTAATGTGAATTTTAGTGCCAGTGGTGGAACAGAAAAATCAACCTATTCATTTGGAGCTTCTTATTTAGACCAAGACGGTATTGTAGGTTTAGGCAAATCCAATTACAATAGACTCACTGCAAGATTAAATTATCAATACGATATATTAGATAATTTAAAAATTACAGCAATAGGATTACACACAACTTCAGAAAAAAACAACCTCGCTGAAGGTGGTATCGGAGCCGTTTTATATAATGCAGTCAATATCAATCCGAACCTAGCAACTAGAGATGTGGACGGTAACTATTCTCTGTCAACAGATATATTACAGGCTGAAATTGTTAATCCATTAGCGCAAGTCGTTAATAATTATAATACCACTCGCGTATCCAAAGTGAGTGGCACTTTAGGCTTAGACTACACCTTTTTGGATAATTTCACAGCAAGTTCAAAATTTCAAATTAACCATTCTAATGTACGTGATGATATATTTAGACCAGAGGTTGATTATGGCAATGGGAAATCATTAACTCTAGTCGACAAGGATAACGATATTAATGTATTTAAAAATGAAATCGTAGATAATGGAGCAGATTTTGATGACTTTACCTGGGATGGTTATATTACTTATGAGAATACCTTCAAGGAGAATCACAATTTAACGGTATTATTAGGAGCCTCTATTTTTAGAACTAAAGGCTTTTATTATGGGTATAACTTAACATCGGAAAACGGGAATAACTCTCCAGACCAATCCGTATGGGATTTAGGGCAGGCGGATTACCGTTATACGGATACTGAGTTAGCGTTTGGAAAGGGACAGTTCGAAAGCCGTTTGTATTCATTATTCACAAGAGTACAATATAACTTTAAGGGTAAATACTTGATTTCAGGAGTATTACGTAGAGATTTATCTTCGAAATTCTCTCATATTAACAATAATAATGTAGGGTATTTCCCATCGGCTTCTGTTGGTTGGAATGTCTCTGAAGAGGCGTTTTTAAAAGACAGTTCTTGGCTAAATAACTTAAAATTAAGAGCAAGTTATGGGGTGATTGGGAATGATAGAATTCCAGATTTCAGTTATGTGTCTCTATTGGACGGCGAAGCAACTTATGATCCTGGAGAAATAACAACACGAGACGAATTAGTTAATGGAGCCGCAGTTGGAGAAATAGGAAATCCAAATATAAAATGGGAAGAGCAAATAGCAAAAAACATAGGGTTTGATGCGAGTTTGTTTAACAATAAAATTAACATTTCTGCGGATTTATTTTCTAAGGTAACCGAAGATTTATTAATTGATCCTCAAACCTCAGGAATCCTAGGTGCTGCTGCGCCAGGTTCTAAATTTCCTTTTGTTAATGCAGGTTCTGTAGAAAACAAAGGGGTAGAGTTTAGTATTAATTACAATGATCGATTAAGTGACGATTTCAAATTTAATGCCGGGTTTAACTTTACAACCATTGACAACAAAGTTCTTTCTTTAAACGGCAACATTCCGCCAGCGTTGGGGGAGTTTGGTGTTGGAATCAGTCAAACTGGGATATCTCGAATGATACCTGGACTTCCAATTGGTCATTTTTATGGATACCAAACAAATGGGGTTTACCAAACGCAGGCAGAAATAGATGTTTTGAATGCCAACTCACCTGAAGGAGTTTATCATGCGACCGCTGCACCAGGAGACTTAAAATTTGTAGATACCGATGGAAATGGGTTTATCGATGAAAACGATCGAACAAACATTGGAGATCCTATCGCGGACATCACAATGGGCTTAAATATCGGCTTTACCTATAAAAACATAGATTTTAGTGCCAATGCATTTGCTTCTGTAGGGAACGATATGGTAAGAGATTACGAGCGTAAAGATTTATATGCTAACAGAGGAACTTATGTCTTAGACAGATGGCAAGGTACTGGCACTAGCAATACAGTGCCAAGAGCTGTGGCAGGCGCGTCGGTTAATACCGATTTATTCTCAGATTATCATGTAGAAGATGCCTCTTTTTTACGTTTGCAAAACGTTCAACTTGGCTATTCTATAAATCCTAAAATGTTATCTAATACCGGTTTTGATAAATGTAGAATTTATATCTCGGGGAATAACTTATTGACGATTACAGATTATTTGGGTTATGATCCTTCAGCAAGTAATGGTGGGGATCCAACAAATAACGGGGGCCCAATAGGAGCTGGAATAGATAAAGGCTTTTACCCTACGGCGAGTTCATATCTTATAGGTCTTAATTTAAACTTTTAATAATTATACTATGAAAAATATATTTAAAACAGTAATGGTATTCTCACTTGTGCTTTTAGGGGCCTGTGACGATTATGTCGAATTAGATCCAATAGCACCTAATTCAGACAACTATTTTAACAACGAACAAGAATACGAAAACGGATTAATTGGAGCTTACGATTTGTTACAATCCTCTTTTTGGAACGTGCTAACTTCTGTAATCGCGTCAGACGATTATGCAGCGGGCGGGGATTCGTTTAATTTCGATCAACCAACGCTCCAAAATGTCAACCAAATGATTCATACCCCTTTGGACAATAATCAATTAAGAGACATCTGGAATTTAATGTACGCAGGTTTAAACAGAACTAATTTTTTATTAGAATTTAAAGATAAAACTGATTTTAATGGAAAAGAAGTAATAATAGCCCAAGCTTATTTTTTAAGAGCCTATTATACGTTTGAATTAGTTAAGTTTTTTGGAAATGTACCCTTAAAGGTAGAAACGCGTGATGGGGTCAGTAGAATTGTAGATCAACGTGTAATTATTGGTGAGGAATACGATATTAACAGAACCGAAAGTATTGCGGCTGCCTATAGCCTAATTGAAGAAGACTTAAAGGAAGCAATTCTAAATTTACCAGTTATTGAAGATGATGTTTATAAGGCCACTAAAGGGGCAGCACAAGCGCTACTAGGTAAAGTGTATTTATACCATGGAACTTTTGATGACACTAAATTTGCAGATGCAGCATCCACATTTTCAGAGATCATCGGAAAATACAGCTTGAAAACGGGAGAGGATTATCTAAGCCTATTTGAAAGCAGCGCAGAAAATGGTTCAGAATCGGTTTTCGAAATTCAGTACACTGGTGTGGAACCTGCAGGGTGGGATTGTATTATCTGTAGCGAAGGAAGTTACTTTCCTAAATTTTGTGGACCGAGATCTCCTTACGACAATCAAGTGTATGATACAGGGTGGGGGTTTTGCTTACCGTCACAAGAATTATATGACTTATTTGATGCGACTGATTCAAGAAGAGACGTCACTTTTTATGATTTAAGAGACCAACAAGACACCTACTCTCAAGGGAGGGATGACACCGGTTTATTTAACAAAAAATACATGCCTCGCAAAGTAGACGACAGAGCTGGGTCGGACCCTTTAAATTATGCAAATAATTATCGCTCCATTCGTTATGCTGATGTGTTATTAATGGCTGCTGAAGCAGATGCTCAAAGTAGTGGTGCGAATGCTGAAAATTATTTGAACCAAGTCAGAGCGCGAGCATACGGAGATAACAGTCATGATTTCTCTTCAACCGAAGGCGATATACTTGATGCTATTTATTTAGAAAGACGGAAAGAATTAGCAGGCGAAGGACACCGTTTCTTTGACCTTGTTAGAACGAATAAAGCTGCGGCTGCAATTCCAGGATTCACCGCCAACAAAAATGAAATTTTCCCAATTCCTTTGATAGAGCTAGAATTAGCCAACGCAGTAGATAGTTGGGGACAAAACCAAGGCTATTAAAATTATTAACTTAAAAATTAAAAAAAATGAAATTATTAAAAAACGCAATGTATTTGATATTGGTGCTTTTATTTAGCACTACGATCTCTTGTAATGATGATGACGAAATGATAAATACTATTTCAGGTTTAGACTTTGTTATTGCAACACTAAACGCTGATGGAAATAAAGCAGGTGTACTTGCCTCAACAGTCCCAGGAGATAATAGAACAGTTTACACGGTAGACTTTGGAGCAACTATTGATGATGATACAGATGTATTCGAAACAAGCGGTCCTCTAGTTTCTTATACATATCCAAACGAGACTGCTACCTATACAATAACAGTAACGGCATCATTTCCAGGCACAAATGATGTTTCAATAAGCAAAGAGCACACGGTAACTGTCGTGGAAGCACCACCAACTGGAGATGCTTTGACTGGTACATGGAGGTTAGCGCCAGAATCAGGAGCAATTGGAGTAGGGCCTGAAAAAGACAATGTGTCTTGGTGGTCAAATACGGCTGATGATGTGACCACAAGAGCGTGTCTTTTTGATGATGAGTATGTATTTAATGCAGATGGAAGTTTCCAAAATGTTCTAGGAGCAAATACTTGGGTAGAAGCTTGGCAAGGAGCTGCTGGAGAAGAGTGTGGCACACCAGTTGCACCACATGATGGAATGGCAACAGATGTTACCTATGTTTACAGTGGAGCAAGCGTTACAATTAATGGAAAAGGAGCATTTTTAGGCTTGGCTAAAGTAATTAATGGCGCAGAAATCGCAAGTCCTGCTGATGCTGCGAGTTCAATTACGTATATAGCTGCGCTTTCAGAAGACGGAAATACTTTAGAATTAGACATTGAAGTTGCCGGAGGAGGATTTTGGTCTTTTAAACTCGTAAAAAATGCACCTCCAGCACCATCAGCACTTGATGGTACTTGGAGATTAGCGTCAGAATCAGGAGCACTTGGTGTAGGGCCAGAGCAAGACAATGTGTCTTGGTGGTCAAGCACGATTGATGATGTGACTACAAGAGCGTGTCTTTTTGATGATGAGTATGTATTTAATGCAGATGGAAGTTTCCAAAATGTTCTAGGAGCAAATACTTGGGTAGAAGCTTGGCAAGGAGCTGCTGGTGAAGAGTGTGGTGCGCCCGTTACGCCACATGATGGGACGGCAACGGCGACATATAGCTATGATGAAGTAGGTGGGTCTATTACAATTAATGGAAAAGGAGCATTCTTAGGCTTGGCTAAAGTTGTTAATGGAGCAGAAATCGCAAGTCCAGCTGATGCTGCCGATTCAATTACGTATATAGCTGCGCTTTCAGAAGACGGAAATACTTTAGAATTAGACATTGAAGTTGCAGGTGGAGGATTTTGGTCTTTTAAACTCGTAAAAGAGGTAATTCCTGAAGGAGTTCAAGGAACTTGGAAGTTAGCGCCAGAATCAGGAGCACTTGGTGTAGGCCCAGCACAAGACAATGTGTCTTGGTGGTCAAGTACGACCGATGATGTGGCTACAAGAGCGTGTCTTTTTGATGATGAGTATGTATTTAATGCAGATGGAAGTTTCCAAAATGTTCTAGGAACAGATACTTGGGTAGAAGCTTGGCAAGGAGCTGCTGGAGAAAAGTGTGGTACACCGGTTGCTCCACATGATGGATCAGCAACGGCTACTTATAGCTATGATGAAGCAGCCAAAACCATCACAATTAATGGCGCAGGAGCATTCTTAGGCTTGGCTAAAGTTGTTAATGGTGCAGAAATCGCAAGCCCTGCTGATGCAGCGAGTTCAATTACGTATATAGCTGCACTTTCAGAAGACGGAAATACTTTAGACTTAGATATTGAAGTTGCAGGTGGAGGGTTTTGGTCTTTTAAACTAGCGAGACAATAGTCCTTAGAAAAATATTTTTTTTATTAAATTAGCACCCCCCATGTCATTTTATGTGGGGGGTGTTTAATTTGTAGAGTTTTCTCAAACAGTTTGATGTCTTTTATGTCAACTTCTTTTTAATAGTTAACTTTGCTACAGAACGAAATTAGATAAGCGCAAGCCAAATAAATGAAAAAAATAAATTTAATAGTAGTAGCGTTTTGCGTTTTAGGATTTATTTCCTGCCAAAATTCTAATACAAATAACCCCGAAACCAGTTCACCATCAGTATCCTCTGTTTTAGAGGTCGAACAAAAAGTTACGGCTCTGTTGAAGCAAATGACCCTTGAAGAAAAAATAGGTCAGATGAATCAATACAATGGCTTTTGGGACATTACCGGCCCAGCACCAAGTACAGGCGCTGCTGCAAAAAAACACGAACACCTCCGCAAAGGCTATGTGGGGTCGATGCTCAATGTAAGAGGCGTCGAAAATGTTCGAAAAGTTCAAAAGATCGCCGTCGAAGAAACGCGCTTAGGCATCCCCCTAATTATAGGGTTTGATGTCATTCATGGCTATGAAACGATCAGTCCAATTCCTTTAGCAGAATCGGCGAGTTGGGATTTAGAAGCTATTAAAAAATCAGCACAAGTGGCGGCAGAAGAAGCGGCTGCTGCAGGAATCAACTGGACCTTTGCGCCCATGGTCGACATTTCTCGTGACGCTCGATGGGGGCGTGTCATGGAAGGTGCTGGCGAAGATCCTTATTTGGGATCTAAAATTGCATTTGCAAGAGTTCAAGGCTTTCAAGGGTCTGATTTATCTCAACATACGACCATTGCTGCCTGTGCCAAGCATTTTGTAGGCTATGGATTTGCCGAGTCAGGAAGAGAATACAACACAGTTGATGTAGGAACCTCAACCTTAAACAATATTATATTCCCACCATTCCAAGCCACTATTGATGCTGGTGTAAGAACTTTCATGAATTCGTTTAATGAATTGAATGGCATTCCTGCAACAGGGAATAAATACTTACAAAGAGATCTTCTTAAAGATCAATGGGGATTTGACGGATTTGTAGTCTCCGATTGGGGCTCTATTGAAGAAATGATCTCTCATGGACATGCGAAAGACGGCAAACATGCCGCAGAAATCGCCGCCAATGCTGGGTCAGACATGGATATGGAATCGTATCTGTATGTGACCGAATTAGCTAATTTAGTTCGTGAAGGGAACGTTAAAGAAGCGTATATTGATGCTGCAGCAAGACGTATTTTGCGTGTTAAATTTGAATTA
>Ga0209406_1001552_pt1 | contig 16653 bp, 12 predicted proteins | sample COGITO_mtgs_1204_FD_184808 | JGI IMG/M metagenome (GOLD analysis project Ga0209406, IMG submission 184808) | Pelagic marine microbial communities from North Sea - COGITO_mtgs_120426 (SPAdes) (version 2) | ecosystem: Environmental > Aquatic > Marine > Epipelagic ...
TGGTATTTAATTTTTGAGTTTTTAATACCCAAATAATCCAAAGCAATAGTTCTAACTTTTGCATGTTTCATAAATTTAAAAATTGAATGCTATTTTTTAATTAATTTTTTTGTAGTTGAAAATGTACCTGATTCTATTTTCAATAAATAAAGGCCAGATTTAAGACCAGAAACATTTAAAATGTGCTTTTCCATTATTGTCTTTAAAACCTCTTCTCCCAATATATTAAAAATAGTAACCAAAATTGGTCTGTTTAGATTTGTACTAAAGTTTAAATAATCTGTTGTTATAGGGTTAGGATATATTTTAATCAATTTATTCTCCTCAACCGAATCAAGAGAAAGAAAATTTTGTAAAAAAAACTGTAAAGCATCATTTGCCATTAGCTGTGGATTATGTCCTACATTAGGAAGCTCATGCTTTTCCCAGTTATATGTTAATCCCATATTTAAGGCTGTAGCTTGACTTGTATTAAAATAATATCGTGCACGTTCTAATCTATGCACACCTTGTTGTGCATCTACAACAGCATTATGTCTTAATCCAGCAGAGTTAGGGTCATTATCATTTTGACCTATATGGACAATTAACTTTCTTAAAAATGCTGTTGTTAAATTTCCCGTTGACAATTGCCCATTATCAACGCCATAAGGAAAACTAACTGCTGTCTCTGGTACTGTGTACCAGCCTGCATTAGAACATACAGCAATATCTAAATTACTGTTTGGCAAATAGGTAACGAAACGGTGTAAAAATTGCGCACCACCAGAATGTCCCCAGGCGCTATATGTCTCTTGAGTATTTGAAGCTGCTACTTTGACGTAATCAAATAGTGGGTCTAAAGTAGAGAAAGTCCATTCGCTTTCATTATTAAAAGTTTCTGGACTTGGATTATCTCCATCATCAAAAATATTTGACATTAAGTAATTATCTCCTAACCCTGGATAGTTTGCTGTTGAATACTCTGGTGCAATTACGATAAAATCATTTGCATTAGCCATATCTATCCAAAAATCTCTATGAGCTTCCCCATTTCTATCTGCTCCATGAAAAACCATAAGTATCGGCATTGTTGTCATATCTCCGTCCGGAATGTGATAAAACACTTCAAATGGTGGTCTGTTTAATGGTGCTTGAGGGTCAAAAATAAATGAACCTGTAGTATTTGGACTAAGTATAAGTGGCGGAGCAACACCAGTAGTTGAACCAGGTGAAAATAATAAAGTAGCATTTGCTGTAGTATGCAGTACAAAGTTTCCAGTAATATCTGGACTTCTTGTTACCGATTGATTAGCACCAAAATCAAGACCTGTATCAGAACTGTTAAAAGTTAGAATAACCATGCCAGATGAATCTGTTATTGTGATTGTATCTCCTGCATTTGATAAATTTAGATTACCTGTTGTTGATGCTTCAACAATATCTCCCGGAATTCCTGTTGGTATTCCACCACCAAATAACACATACATGCCATTTGCAGGAATTATTGTATTTGCTGGCACAGTGTGACCAGGTGTATCAGTGCCTGGAAGAAGGTTATAATTGGTTGTATCATAAATCTTGTAGCCACTAATATCCAATGCTACTGAGGAATTATTTATAAACTCTATAAATTCATCTTCTGATGCACTTCTTGTACCATCCCCATTGGCATCACCGGCAATACCACTTGGAGGATCAAATAAAACTTCGTTAATAATTAACTGAGCAGAAAGAGGACAGCTAATTAATGAAAAGAATAAAAATAGTGAGAAAACTTTATTCATAGTTTCAAATTTAAAAATGGACATATTATTTATTTAGAATACGACTTGAATTAAAAATTCACCAACAGTTTGGCTATTGCCATTAGCCACATCAATAGTACTTAAAGCTGCTTGCATTTTTAAATTATTATTATCAAAATATTTGGTGAGACCTAAAGTAAAGCTGCTATAATCAGTTAATAAAGAACTTAAATTAGATTCAAATTCTGGCGTGGCACTTTCGTATCTAAAATCAAAACCAAACCCCTTTTTAGTCACATAACCAGCTTGAAAATTATAACTATCACCCAAAACTAAAAACTCACTTATTTGTTGAGGTGCTAATATTTGTGTTGCTGCTTCATCTGTATACATTAAATCTAATCCATCTGCACTAGCATTGGCATATTCTGCTGATAACGAAAAACCTTTGTATTTCAATAATAAATCTATATATACCTGAGAATAATCAGGTAAATTATCATTTCCATTAACATCGAATAAGAAAAAATCTCCATGACCTTCACCTACTGCGTTGCTTGCGCCTGTATTTTTACTAAAAGCAGCTCCAATGACGAATTTTAGTTTTTGTTCGTGTGCTAAATCTGCACTGAATAAATTGTTGCCTTCTGTAAAATATCCCAGAGGATAAACATCTAAACGTCCACCTATTTTTAAACCACCTAAATCGGAATCTCTAGAATCACTACCAAAAGAGTTACGCCCATCTCCAGACGTCACTGCAACCATCGGTGCAATGCCAATTTGATTAGCAACTTTAAATTTAGACTCTATAAACATACCAAACTCACGTCCTGTATTACTGAGTGTCTGACTCAATAAACTACGATTCGTAAATTGTAGTCTATCCTCTCTATACGTCATCTCACGGTTGTTTACAAAGGATTGTTTCTGACCAAAAGTAATGGTGATGTTATTTCTAGGGTGGTATGCTAACCATGCATCTAATAATGGCTGTGATTGGCTGTAATCTGTTTGGACTAAAAAGCTCACTTTTTCATTAACTGCTTTCCCAGCTAATATGAAGAATGAATTTCGAGAATTAAATGTATTTTCAGCATCTGAGCCCGAATCCTTATTATAGCTGTAAGTAGGTGTAATAAATCCACCTAAATTAAACTGATAATTCCCTTCGTTAAAAGAAAAGTTTAATCCACTTCCTAGATTAAAGCTAGCGTTATTTTTGTCTTCGCTTTCTTGCGCATTTACCAGTATGGCTATACAGGAAAATACAATTAGTAATGCTACTTTTTTCATGTCTCTATAAATTTGCTTCATTATTTTGTTATTCTATAAATTGGTAAATATGCTTCTATTGCTGTTTCAAGTACGCCAAAAGACACAAAACTGTTTGGTGCTTCGGGTTCTAAAACTTCGAGAATAATGTTTGACCTTCTCTGGTCTATATTTATTTTATAAGTTCCTTTTGGGAATTGTATATTCTTGGTTTCAATTTCTGTTTTTACTGTTTGGCGATTCATTTTTTCATATTTTTTTGAATCTCTTTTATATTCTGAAATCTTATATGTTTCTACTTCAATTCTTTGGTCTTCAATTAGTGTTTCAATGATTACACCTAGTGTTTTTAATTTTTTTACAATCTCTGTTTGATTTGCATCAACTAGATAAGCAATTGGTCTTTTTCTAACTAAATCTGCGTGAGACCTTAGTCCATCTCTAATCGTAACATCTAATTCTATAATCTCATTAGTATCCAAATCTATAGTTTCTATGGTTCTCTTTTCAATTGTTTTTTTACTTGTAACAACGATATCATTTTGCTGTTCCGTAGCTTTTTTTATTTCCTTTTTCACTAACATACTATTAATACTCGCCGTCTCTAAATAGGATATTGCTAGTAAAAACGTGGTATGTATTCGTCTTTTAAAAGACGTTCTGCCAATACCAACACCTCTAATTTCAAATAAGGTTGAAATTGTGTTGGTTAACGCATAGTTAGTTGCGCTTGATCGTGCATTTGTTGACCCTTGATTAAAGTGAATTTCGCCCCCAAATTTTCCAGTAGAAATATAGTCATGGTGTTTTAACCCATTCTTGTCTAGTGTTTGTCTCGCATTTTCAACAAACAGAGTATCAGTAAGGATTCTCAAGTTTTTAGGTACGTTTAAATTTCCTGTATATAAAAACATCGCATCATAAAGCGAAGTAATCCCGAAATCGCTAAATTGAGCAAAATCCTTACGATAAGGTCTATATTCATGAAAATCTAAACCAACTTCAGGATTAAAATTTGTGAACGCTTGTTTAAGCGATACACTTTCTTGTGCCATTAATTTGGTTTGATCTCTATTTAAATCCAATCCATTGGCTGCATAGCGATCTTGTTCTAAATAACCATCAATATTCGCCATGGGTACCATCGCAATTTCCACAGTGTTTAAAAGTGCACTATACTTTGGGTTATTTAAAAGTTGGTGAAGTAGGTAAAGCATACCTTCCGAACTGGCAGGCTCATTACCATGTAAACCACCTTGCATCCAAACTTTAATTTTTTCATCGGAATTTGTTGCGGTTAAATGCACCAACGGAATTTTTTTTCCTTTTTGACTTTCACCAATAAAGCTTAGCTTTATTACATTTGCATGCTGCGCTACTAGAGCATTTAAAAACACCATCAATTCTTCATAATCTGTAAAACCTTTTTTCTTTTGAAGTGCAGGTGTTATATTTTCTAAAGCTTCGTACTCTGGAAAAAATGACTTTGTTACTTTTTTAGATTGCGGATTTAACTGCGCAAAAGCCATAGCTGAACAAAAGAAGGTTAATATGAAGATTAGTTTATAATTCATCTTTAAAATGCAAATGTTAGCATGATTCTGGCCAAGTGTTCGTTACCTGGAATAGCTACACCATCGTTATTATTAATTCCTAAACCACCATCAATATAAGTCCAATCAGCTTGAATTTTAGCGCCATAATTTCGAGATAAATATTTGCTAATGCCAATAGTATAATAATTTGGTCGGTTATAGAATGTGGCATTATTTAAAAATGAATGGTCATCTGCTTTTAAGTGGGTATAACGTGCATCGATAGAAATACCATTCTTAAACAAATAACCAGCTTGAAAATTGTAAGCTTCCCCTAACATCATTCGTCCTTTTACATAATTCTGTATATCTTGAATACCATTAACATCAAATGTTGTTGATGTAGAACCATCATTTCTAACACGTTGTGTTATATCACTTGGAACACTTGCAGTAGTTTTAACGTATTCACCAAGCACTGAAAACCCTTGATATTTAAAAAGAAAATCAACGCCATATTTTGTGTAGTCTGGTAATGATTCAAGATCATTTGTATCTAGATAAATAATAGCACCACTTTCGCGACCACGTCTACTACTCATGCCATTATTATGACTAAAATTTGCACCAATGACTAGTTTTGGAGAGAGTTCTCTTACTATATCAGCCTGTCTAAATTGACCAAAATTAGTAAAAAGTCCAAATGGTAAATAATCTATTCTTCCTCCAACTTTTAATCCACCATGATCCTTTTCCAGAACATTACCACCATCTCCATTTGTTAAAACAAAATATGGTTTTAAATAAGACCCTTTTCCAGCTCTAAAACTTCCTTCTAAAAATAACCCAAACTCTCTAATACTTGCAAATGCAGAAGTTACTCGACTTCGTTCCACTAACTGAAGTGTGTTAGATAGCATAAATAACTCACGGTTATCTGTAAATGTTGACCTTTGCCCAAATGTTGCTTTAATTCGATTAGTGATGTCATAAGATACAAAAGCATCTAAAAGGAAATTATTGGTAGACGCATCACCAGCTTCAGAGGTTCCACTTAAGTCAAATGCGAATCTGTATTTAAATCGCTCATTCTTTAATTTACCGTCAAAACGTAACCTAATTCGACGCATTCTAAAGCGGTTTTGAGTACTGTTTTCATCAACGTCTGTATAGGTTTTTGTCTCCATATAAGGTTGTAAATAACCCGTTATTCTCATTGGATAACCATCATTAGTACTAAAATTTAGTCCTTCACCAAATTTATAGGTTTCTAATTTTACCTCTTGCCCTTTAGCAGTTATGCTTAGAAAAACAAATACACAAAGACTCGTTATTTTAAATACTTTCATACTTCTATAATTAATACTATTATTCAAAATTTCCTTTTACAACAATGTTTCCATTTTTCATCATTTGTTGTCCTTTTGCAAATACATCTAAGAGTTTTAAATCTTCGGTAAAGCAGCACAAATCTGCATCGCAACCAACTTCTATTTTCCCTTTATGTTTAAGTCCTAGATTTCGGGCTGGATTTGTAGTAATTAATTTGAATGCTTCTGAAATTGAAATGCCTCCTTCTTTAATCAACAAAACCACTTCTTCAAGATTTTTATCAATTGGTGCTTTTCTAACTCCAATAGCTTTACCAGCATCATCAAATTTGGTTAAACCTGCGTTTCCGTCTGTACTAAAAGTCATATTGTCCATACTCACACCACTTTCAAGCGCATATAAAACCGATTTATATGGGTCAGTATATTTAGATGCACCAGTAGTAATATCAATCATACCACCAAGTTTTGCAAACTCTATAGCTTGGTCAAATAGTTCTTTTGTGCGACCAACGTGTGTTGGTGATATATGTTCTATTGGGAATTTATAATCGTTTACCAACTCGAAAAGCACATCCATTTTTGTGTCTAAATTCCCAAGATGTACGTGAAGGATACCTTTTTTATTTCCTATAAAACCACCAACTCTTACATCGCGTAATTTTCGAACTAATTCTAATGCTGTTGGGTAAGATGATCGTATATCACTTATGGCTATTTTACAACCCAAAACCTTATCTATAAATATCATGTCGCTTTGAATTGAATCTGTAATTGTTACAGAATCTAATCCGTAATAACCACAAAACATATATGCAGAAATACCTTCGACTTCCAAAGATTTTGCTTTTGCATAAAGCGATTTGATGTTTCTTATAGTGCCATCAGTTCCCAATAAACCTAATACAGTTGTGGTTCCACAAGCAATGAGTTCGCTTAAATTAATCTCGGGCGTCATAGATGAAAATCCATCCTTTCCGCCTGCTCCTATAATATGAATATGTTGGTCTATTAAACCTGGTGTGACTATTTTTCCTTTAGCATTAAAAACTTCCGCTTCATTTTTATAAACATCTAAATTATCTGCAATAGCAACAATTTTATTACCAGCAATTAAAATGTCTTTTTTACCTAAATATTTAGGTGTATATAGTTCTGTATTTTGTATTAATTTAATCATATAGTTATATAAAATGATAGATTAACATTACCACTAATGCTACTACCAATGGAATGATGTTGCGCTTTACAATAGCTATTGTTGATACTTTAGCAATTTCTGCAGTTGCGATAATAACTCCAGCTATTGGTGAAACCGTTCGTCCCATTGAAGCTGAAAGTTGCATTGGTAATATAATAGATGTGCTCTCTACACCCAATTTGTTAGCAATTTTTGGGACTAATGGGCCAAATGCAAAGAATGAGGCATTACCACTTCCCATAAGCATTGACGCGATAAAAATCATGACCGTCATTACAACACCAATACCAATTGCACCAAGACCAAGATTTTGAGCGAGATCTAACAAACCATTTATAAAACCAAGACTTATTAAGCCTTTTGCAAAAATATCAGCAGTTATAATTAAGGTCACAACGGTTTTAAAAATGTTTCCCATTCCGTTCCAAAATGTTTTAAGTGAATCGAAAACTGTTTTTATATTTTTGGTTCTAACTAGTTCGTATATCAATGCGACAAACAAACTGATGAACATTGCTGTTGTGGTATCTAATGAAATCGGTACACTAAAAATGCTGAAGATTTTTGAAAAACCAATTAATAAAATAATAGGCAGAACAGGAATTAGTGCATAAATTAATGGTGCATTTAATTCAATTTCTTTGGTTTCTTCTATTTCTTTTTCAAAACCATTTTTTTTATCATAATAACGATTTACAAAGTAATAGGTAATCATCATTACAATACTTAATGGCCAAACGAGAGGAATTTGATAATTTAAGAAGAAGAGGATTGTATCAACACTTGCTATATTTGTTGCACTTGCGGTAATAGCTGATGCTGGACCAATGCCAAAGGCTGTGGTTGCTGTAATTACTGAAACGGCAGATAATCTGCTAACACCTAAATTTACTAAAATTGGAAACATGGATGCCATCAAAAGCAATCCTAATCCTGCTGCAGATGGTATGGCTGCAAATAACAATTGCCCTATTGGAATGACTAATGATGCTGCTAAGTAAGGTTTCTTTTTAAAAAATTTGAGCGGTTTCATCGCAACATATACTAAAGCATTAGAAGCACCTATTTTATCTATATAGGCTACAAAGCCACCAATTGCCATAATCATTAAGCCTACGCCAGCATTGGTTTTGCTAAAAGACTCTTTTATATATCTAAACAAATCAAAGCCTGAGAAACCAGTTGGATCTTTAAGCGTTGGTAAATTATAATTTAAAACTTGAGCAATGATCAGCATTAACAACCCAGACACTAACAATACAGCATGTGGATTGTACTTTTTAAGTAAAAGTCTTCCAGCAACTATTATAAATAATAGTGATATTATGGCTCCTAAATAACTCATTAACTGGTTTTAAAATGAAGTTCCATCTAATTTGGTTCCTGGTGAAAATAAATCACCATTAGCTTCTGGAATTCCTGCATGTTGTACAAAATCTCCTGTAAGGTCTGGATTTCTTGTATAAGATTCATCTGGATTTCCAGATAATGCAGAATTATCAAAAGTGAGCACTACATTTCCTGAAGTATCAGCAAGCGTCATCACATCACCTGAATTGGTTATGTTTAATAACCCTTCAGAAGCTATTTGCACTAATGCGCCTCCAAAACTTCCTGTTGGTGTTCCTCCTCCAAAAAGAACTAAAACTCCATTTGGTGCTAATATTGTTCCTGATGGAAATGTATGTCTTAAACTAGAAGCATCAGACACAGTATAACCGCTTAAGTCTAATTCTGGACCAGAGTTGTAAAATTCTATAAATTCGTCTTCATTAGGATCACGAGTTCCATCTGCATTAGCATCACCTGCTAAGTCTCCAGCTGGATCGTAAAGCACTTCATTAATCATAAACCCTAACCATGGGCAACCATTGTTATCTACTTCACCAGCTTCATTTGGACATAAATCGTTTGCATCTAATACACCATCACCATCACTATCAGAGTCATCGTCTAAAACAGAAATTGTAATTTCTGTCTCTGAAAGCAGAATTACATTTTGCACATTTCCAACACTTACAATAAGTGTTTCTGCACCTTCAACTGTGTTATCTTGCAACCCTGTGAGGGTTACGCTTCCCAAAGTAGTACCAGCACTAATTGTAATTTCAGAAGCACTTACTGAATAATCACTTGATTGTGTTGCAGTACCTGAGATTGAAAGTGGAATTACCAATTGTTGCGTTGCAGCAGAATTAAGAATTGCAGAAAGAGTAATTGTTCCACTAGCTTCACTAAGATTTGTATCGCTAGCAGATAATTCTAATGCTGGTAAGATATCTTCCGTATCGCAAGAAGCAAAACAAAATACTATACCAAAAACAAAAATTGCTTTTTTAAAGAAGTGATAAGATTTCATGTATGAGAAGTATTAAGATTAAACAATAGAGCATTTTAAGAAAATATAAAATGCTCTATTGTTTTTATGTTATTTACCTAATTATTATTTTTTTAGTGCTTGTATAATTGTTTTGAGAAACTTTTAAAAAGTATATTCCAGCATTTAATGCAGAAACATTTAGTTTATTATTAATCAGTGTTGAATTACTAATTAGTTGTCCTAAAACATCAAATACAACAACTTTAATAGTTCCAGAATTTTTACTTACGATATTTACATAACCGTTTGTTATCGGGTTAGGATAAATATTAAAACTATTTGCGATAAATTGATCAACTGATAATGTTGAACCATCTACTAATTCTCCTGGTGAAAAGAGCAAACTAGCATTGGCATCAGTATGTAATGTAAAACTACCTGTAAAGTCTGGTGATCTTGTAACTGATTGATTTAAACCATGATTTATTCCTGTAACAGTACTATCATATAGTAAAACAACATCTCCACTTGGGTTTTCAATAGTGATTACATCTCCGCCATTAGTTAAATTCAATTCTCCTTCCGATGCTGTTTGAACTATTGAACCTCCAAAACTTCCAGTTGGTGATCCTCCTCCAAAAACTACTAACATATTGTTGCTGGAATTATAGTTGAAGCAGGAAATGTATGTCTTAAGGCAGCTCCATCAGAAACTGTGTAACCACTTATATCAAGAGTTGCATTAGAATTATTATAAAACTCTATAAACTCATCTTGTAATGCATCTCTAACACCATCGCCATTTGCATCACCTGTTATGTCAGTAGCAGGATCATAATGTACTTCATTAATAATTAATGGTATACAACCTGGACTTTCAATATCTACAGATAAATCACAAACACCGCCATCTCCAGTATCACTCACTGAAACTGTTATATCTGTTCCTTCAGTTATCCCTGTAATCGTAATAGTACCTGAAGCAACCAAACTTGGGTCATCACCACCAACAGACCCTGCTGTTGAGGCAATTACAAATGTATTACCATTATCACCTCCAGAAAAATCTATTGAGGCTGTATAGGTATCATCTGTAGCTCCAGATAAAGTAGTGTTACAACTAACAGAGGTTGCTACTAAAACAGTGGTGCAAGTTGCTCCAGTAGGTGTCCATCCAGAACCAGAACCTAAAGGGTAATTTCCTCCTAAAGTATTAAAATAGGCTTCTAGACTTGTAGCCCCAGCCGTTTGGCAAGAAGTATTGACATCTAAATCATCTTCTGCGGTAATTACCCAATCCGAAGGATTCCAAGTACCTAAATCTGGATTTGACAATCTAGTCGCAACGGCATCATTATGATTCCAATTAGAATCAGTATCAAGATCTGCATCTGTTTCAGTTTTTCCAAATTGACTTACAACAACGCCGTTTAACACAATTTGATAACCATCATCACCATTTGTAGAGGTGGTAGTTCCAACGGTATTGGAAGCGTTAAATGTTGTTGATGGAAATTCAGCTTCCATCAATGCAATATCTCGCACGATATAAACAAAAGAGTCTGTAACGGTACCTAAAGCAGAAATATCTATTTGATTAGCTGCCCAAGGTGCACCATTGTTCATGTAGTTTAATATAACTTCATCATCAGCTGTATTTTGTGTGGTATCAGCTCCAAAATTGGCAAAATTGACCGTGCCATCAACATACAGCTCAACGGTTTTAACGTAAGGGGCAGCACAACCAGTCTCGATAATTTTGGTGATTGTCACGTTTTGGGCAAACCCACCAAATGAAATTAATAAAAACAAAATGTAAATTTTTTTCATAATAATTAGTTTTAGTTTAATTAGACACTAAAGTAAAACTAGATTAAAAAGAAATAAGATACCAGTTAACTAAAAAAAAAAATACCAATTAGCATTGTGAATTATAATAATTTGACCATCTTGTTTACTTTTTCTTTTATAATATTTGGTTTTACAGACGAATAACCTATAATTAAACCTTTAAGTTTAGGTTTGCCAACATAACATTTACTTAGTGAAAACACGGTTATATTTTGTTTTTTTAATGCTTCAATAATTTTTTTTTCGTCTTCCACAGAAACATAATTTTTAAATAATGCTAAAACATGAAAACTAGAAAAAGACTTGTTTTGTATGTACATGTTTTTACTTTTTTCATTGAATAATGAAATAAATAAATCATGCCGTGTTTTAGCAACATCAATACTATTATTTATGTGTTGAAATAAATAATTCTTTTCAATAAATTGATTCATAACTACCTGAATTGAAGGTGTAACAAATCTGTGTGAATGCTCTTGGATTGCAGCAACTGTATTCACTAAATATTTTGGAACAATCATGTACCCTAGACGTATAGAGGGATGCAATAATCTATTAAATGTTCCCATATAAATAGTTCTATCTTCAGCATCTAAACTAAAAATAGTTGGAATACTTTCAACAGCATTAGCAATTTCATTCTCATAGTCGTTTTCAATAATTAAGGATTTATTTTTTGCTGCCCAATTCAATACTTCATGCCTTCTTTTTAAACTCATTTTTGTCCCTAAAGGGTAATGATTTGATGGTGTAATATGTGCAACTTTAACCTGTTTTTTTATAGTATTCATTTGAGCAATATCAATCCCCTCATTATCTAAATCTATAGGAATTAAATTAGCTTCAGAACTTTTAAAAACCGAATGTACATTCGGAAAAAGAGGGTTTTCAATTACTACCGAATCATCTTTATCAATTAAAGTATTAGTGATAAGGTATAAAGATTGTAAAGAACCAGAAACAATAATTATTTGTTCATAGTCACATTTAATGTTTCTACTTACATTTAAATAATTTCGAATACTTTTTTTTAATTCTTCAATACCTGTAGAGTTTGAATACGATAAACCTGAAGATTTAATATGACGCCAATAAGCATCCAGAAGTTTTTTCCATTGATTTACAGGAAAGACATCTATTGGTGGTAACCCAGGACGAAAAGCTAAATTGCTATCATGTGGCCTGTTAAGTAGTGAAAAATTATTCAAATATGAAACACCTTTTTGTGAAATAGATGGATATAAACTTTTATTTATATATTTTTTATTGATTTCTATTTCACTATTTCTTGAACTATTATGGTTAACTCTATTTCCCGAACCAGCTTTAGACAAAATTAATTTTTCTAATTGTAATAATTCATATGCTTTATTTGTTGTTGTCCGAGATATTTCTAATTCTTGAGCCAAAATTCGTGTCGATGGTAATAACCAATCATGAGGTAACTCATTGTTTAAAATACATTGCTTAATAGAACGATAGAGTACAACATATTTATTGAAGGGTTTAATTTTTTCTTGATTAAGATATTCTTTATGTATTCTATTTATGGCAAATTTATAATTGGTATTCATAATTTGTAAAAATTGGTATTGTAAAAATAACTAAATAAAATCTTTATTAGCAAGATGAAGTCTCACAATCACGTCCTAAGGATACTTTTTATTCTAAGTATTTTATCTTCTTTCACATCCTGCTCTGATAACTCAGATAATTCAATTAATGGACCCGTAATACTAGACGAGTTTGTTACAGGAGGTGGTTATTTTGAATTTTCAGATTTTCAATCTTTAATTATTAAAACCTATTACCATATACCTATATATGTTACTAATAATACGCCAATTGTTTTCGTTTTTCATGGAGCCGGAAGAAATGCCAAAGATTATCGGGATGCCATGATAGCAAAATCAAATCAATTTAATTTTATTGTTATAGTGCCAGAGTTTTCAATAGCTAATTTTCCTGGTGGTGATGGTTATAATCTTGGGAATGTGTTTATCGATGGCGATAATCCTTCAATAGGCACATTGAATCCTGAAGAAGAATGGGCTTTTTCAGTAATAGAACCCTTATTCGACTTTATAAAGCAAAGCCTTAATAATTCTACACCTAAATATCATATTTTTGGACACTCTGCAGGAGGACAGTTTGCACATCGTTTTATGATGTTTAAGCCCAATGCTAGATTCGATAAAGTTCTATCTTCAGGTTCAGGATGGTATACAGTCTCAAATATGGATATTAATTTTCCATATGGTTTTAAAAATAGTCCACTAGAAGACAATTCTTTTGAAAATTTATTTGAAAAGCAATTAACAATACAAATAGGAGGGTTGGATAACGATCCAAATTCGTCTGGATTAAGACATAATCAATTTGTTGATGTACAAGGATTAAACCGCTTAGAAAGAGCCAATCATTTTTTTGATGAAGCTTTGCAATTATCTCAAGAATATAATTTAGAATTTAATTGGGATTTGTATATTAATGAAGGGAGAACTCATGATTATTTAACTGCTTCAGAAAGTGCAGCAAACTTAATTTTTAATTAATTGAAATATGAAATTAACGAAACAAAATATTGGGCTATTTCTTGGACCAATTATGTTTATTATTATATTAATTTTCTTTCATCCTGAAGGTCTAAATAAACCTGCAAATGCAGTTTTAGCTTCAGCAGCTTGGGTAGCTATTTGGTGGATTACTGAAGCTTTACATATTGCAATTACAGCACTATTACCTATAATACTATTTCCATTAAGCGGTGGTTTAGCATTAAAAGCAACAACTGCTTCATATGGGCATAAATATATTTTTCTCTTTTTTGGCGGTTTTGTATTAGCACTTGCTATTGAAAAATGGAATCTTCACAAGCGTATTGCTTTAACAATCATTAGAATTGTTGGCACGAATGTAGTTCACATTATTTTAGGTTTTATGATTGCTACCGCATTTTTGTCTATGTGGATTTCTAATACCGCAACTGCGGTTATGATTTTACCTATAGGAATTGCCATTGTTTTGCAACTAAAAGATAATCCTGATACTATTGAAGACGAAAACCAAATTTTTGGAAAAGCATTAATGCTAGCAATAGCATACAGCGCATCAATTGGAGGAATGGCTACTCTAATTGGCACACCACCAAATCTAGTTTTAGCAGGTATTGTACAGGAAAGTTATAGTGTAGAAATAACGTTTTCTCAATGGTTTATGTTTGGATTTCCTATCAGTCTTTTATTTCTGTTTTTATCGTGGTTATATCTTACAAAGGTTGCCTTTGAGTTTAAGCAGAAAGAATTTCCTGGCGGGAAAGATGAAATAAATAAACAATTAAAAAAACTAGGCAAAGTTTCTTTTGAAGAAAAAATGATTTTAGTGGTATTCATTTTAACTGCTTTTGCATGGATAAGTAGATCCTTTTTACTGCAAAAATTTATTCCAGAAATTGACGATACTATTATAGCAATGTGTTCTGCATTTCTCTTGTTCTTATTACCAAGTAAAGAAAAAGGAAATAGCCTTATGAATTGGAAAGATGCCGTAAAATTACCTTGGGATATACTCCTACTATTTGGAGGTGGAATGGCTTTAGCATTAGGTTTTGAGTCGAGTGGATTAGCTTTATGGATTGGAAATCAGTTAATCGCATTAGAAACGTTCCCTTTAATTCTATTATTATTAATTTTAATTGCATCAGTTAATTTTTTAACGGAAATTACTTCAAATTTAGCAACTACAGCAATGTTACTTCCTGTGCTTGTTTCATTAGCCAATGCCATTGGAGTAAATCCTTACTTATTATTAGTAGGAGCAACAGTAGCAGCTTCGTGCGCTTTTATGTTACCTGTTGCAACTCCACCAAATGCGGTTGTTTTCGGGTCAGGTTATCTTAAAATTGAAGATATGATTAAAAAAGGGTTATGGATGAATATTTTATCCATCATTCTTTTAACCTTAATTGTTTATTATTTTTTACCTGTTATTTGGGAATTATAATCTAAAATATAGTTTTTATTAAATTTAAAAGGTTAAAATTAATAAAAACGGTTCTGTCGCATTAACTTCATTAAAGCTTAAAAATACAATTTTCACTACATTATTAAGCAACTAACGAACAGAATGTTTTGAACGAAGTAGAACAAGGATTAACGATTTGATTCTTTTTTAATTAGGATGTCTACTTCTATTCCCGAAAGGGATCATAAATCGTTTAAAGGACCTTATAATCCCTTTCCAACAGAAGTGGTATTATACCCCCGAGATGAAGGGTAGTTATTCGATAAAGTATGTTCTTCCCTCACTTGTTCCTGAACTATCATACAACGACCTTGAGATAAAAGAAGGTGCTACTGCATCCAATACTTTTCTTTCAATGGTAAATGGAACCTTTGAGGGTGATTTAGAAGAAACAAGGAGACCACTATTGGAGTACTGTAAGTTAGACACCTTCGCAACGGTCAAAATTCTGGAGAAACTACTGCAGGTATAAAACTGATTTTTAGAGAAAATTCTGGAAAATTTATTTTTTAGAATATTCCTCCCTTGAGGTTAAGGTGCAAAAAACGGATAAAGTGAGCCACCAGCGGCGGATTAAAGTGAGCATAGTAAAACGGACTAAAGTGAGCCACCCAGAGCGGGTGAAAGTGAGCCACTAAAAAGTTGATTCTATTTGTGAGTTACAAATAGTCTTTTTTTGAATAAAAAGATTATGGCAAACAACCAAATAGAGATGCGAAAAGTAAAGAAATTATTTAAATTATATACTGAAGGTGTTAGCAAACGCCAAATCAGTATTCAGTTAGGTCTATCACGGAATACTGTTGCTAAATACATTGCCTTTTTTCAGCGCTACAAGCTGACAAATTATGAAGTGTCAGCGATGACACTAGAGGAACTGCACAGGCTTTTTACCTCTGGACAAAAAAAGAAGAGCTCCCAGCAAAAAACCTTAGAGCAGTATTTCCCATATTTTGATAAGGAACTACGGAAAACAGGCGTTACCAAACAATTACTATGGGAAGAATACATCTCAAAACACCCCGAAGGTTTTAAGCTTTCCCAGTTTAGGTATTGTTACAGAGAGTGGTGTAAAGAGGTCTCTCCAGTGATGAATTTCACACATAAAGCTGGCGATAAACTATTTATTGATTTTACAGGAAAGAAGCTTACCATTGTAGATGAGCACACAGGAGAAATACAAGAATTAGAGGTTTTTGTATGCGTATTAGGCAGTAGTCAATTTACCTATGTAGAGGCCTGTGAGAGCCAAAAGAAAGAAGATTTTATACGTTGTACAGAAAATTCATTATGGAATTATGGAGGCGTTCCAAGTGCACTGGTTACAGATAATCTAAGAGCAGCAGTAACAAAAAGCAGCCGTTTTGAGCCTCTTGTTAATGAAACCTTT
>Ga0209406_1001563_pt1 | contig 16585 bp, 9 predicted proteins | sample COGITO_mtgs_1204_FD_184808 | JGI IMG/M metagenome (GOLD analysis project Ga0209406, IMG submission 184808) | Pelagic marine microbial communities from North Sea - COGITO_mtgs_120426 (SPAdes) (version 2) | ecosystem: Environmental > Aquatic > Marine > Epipelagic ...
CATCCTTTCCGCAGCGGCTTGCAAACGCATATCAACAAATGCCTTCCGCTCACCTTCAGGCAAATAAAGGCGATCATGCCCCCAGAAGCTTGGCCCAACTTTAGTTTCGTGGGGCTCCCAAGTTGCAGGATCTATCATTCGCCCCCCCCAACCATTTTCAACAAAAAAACCTGATGGCGTATTCGCATAGAAACTGGTCATGTGGTCATTTGTATGTCGCCCTAATGTGTAGGCGATGGCATCTTTATCTTGGCACGCGATGTCATAACCCTGACCCATGTCATCAAGGTTTTCATACTCCACCATAAAATGGTGAAATCCAGATTGCCCAGAACCCACTATCGCAAAGCTATGGTGCCTACCATTAACATGGAAAAAATAGAGCGGAACTGGTTCAAGACCGTAATCACTTACCGCGAAGTCAAGTATATCACAATAAAAAGGCAATAAAGCCGTAGCATCTGGGACATGTAGGACTGCATGTCCCATTCCTAGTGGACCAGTCTTAAACCCATCTATCGGGCGCCCAGGTTTAAAAGGTTCATCAGCCTTTTGGGGATTATAAACCAATTCAATCCTGTTTCCCGCAGGATCGTGACACACGATCAAATCAGAAACAAAGCGACGGTCAGCTAAATCTTGGCCTCCCAGCGTTACCTTATGTCCAGCCGCATCCAACTTAGAAGCAAAATACTGAAGATCAGATTTTTCCTCAACCTCCCACCCAATGAATGCGAGCGTCTCACCTGGTTCATCTGAGATAACTAATCGTTGAATTAGATCATCCATCCGGAAGGAAAGCTGACGACCACCTTTGTCGGCCATCTGCATAGCCAGAATTTTACCAGCAAAATGTTTCCAATCATCTAGACGATCAGAGCGCACACCGAGGTAACCCAAAGATTGAATTGGCATTTTGTACCTTTCTGCATCTAAACTCAGGTTACAGAGTGAGTAGCAGTGCCATAACTATTTATCAGACTTATGTCCATTAGGCGGACAAATATAAGAATTAAAACAGAATTACGGCATCGGTTACCAAATTTTAAATTTTGGGCATTACAAAAATTTAAACAATACTTTTTAGGAGTTATTCCCTAAAAGCTGTATCTTTAATTTTCGCGACAGGCTGCCAAAAGTATTCCAGAATTGATCGATTGCCTCGAATAATATCCACTGAGGCAACCATGCCTGGAAAAATAGTTACTGGCGTTTGGTCATCCTCATAAATCACACTGTCAATTGACGCGTTGACTGCATAGTCTGAAGTCCTGGTCTCCTCTCGAAACACTGTATCAGCAGCAACTTTTGTCAAAGTGCCAAGAAGATAACCATATTTTGAGGCATCATAGGCCGTTAAACTTATCTTAACCTTTTGTCCTGGTTCGACTGTTGCAATATCTTTTGGATCAATAAATGCCTCGATAAGAACATCTCCACCAGTGGGCACAATTTCGGCAACAATTTCACCACCACCAACGACTGCGCCAACGTTATTGTAAAATACTCTGTTAACAATACCATCAATCGGTGAACGTATGTCAGTCTCCTTCAATCTCTGACGAATTGCTGGAAGGCGCGCCTCTAGTTCAGATATTTCTCCAATAACTTCAGATCTTTCTTGATAAATGTTGGTTTTATAATTTTGCTGTACAGTATCAGTTTTGCTGGCAATTTGTTCTATATCCACTTCAGCTTGTGCTTTTTCTTCGTTCAAAACCTCAAGTTCTGTAGAAATTGACGCGTCCTGCCGTTCTAATCTGAAACGCTCTGAGCTTCCTAATGCGCCAGCCTCAACCAGAGGCATTACTTCTTTCATTTCTTCAACCAGCAAGCCCTGCATAACCTGGCGGCCAGATATCTGAGCTTCTAAGCTCATCATAGCTTTTATGGTTTTTTTCCGGTCTTGGTTAAGAGTTTCCAACTCGGCATCTAAACTAGCTTTTCGAGAAATCATGAGTTCTACTTCAGCGTCAACGAGCGCCCGTGAATACGAACTACTAAGTTGCTGCACAACAGATACTGATTTATTTTCTAGTTCCGCATCCAGCCTGACGAGTCGGATATTTAGGTTGGCAAGTCTCGCTTCCAGTTCTTCCAGTACACCCGCTGCTTCGATCGGGTTAATTGTTGCAATAATTTGTCCAGCACTAACTATACTACCTTCCTCAACCATATAAGTAGCTATGGATCCTCGTTCAGGAGATTGTACATTTTTATTTTGGCCAGCAGCTATTACTCTGCCACCGCCTCGCGTTACTAGATCCAAGTGAGTGTAATTAGCCCACACCAAGAATATCCCAAAGATCAAGGTAACAGTAAAGATCATGAAGTAGTCTCTTGACCCTGATCCATCATTTTGGCTTGGATCCATCCTACTTAGCCTTCTGTTGTAATTGTTTTTGAAGCAACTCAAAGTATGCGTCTTTAGTTCCATCCCCCACCAGCTTGCCATTGTCCATAACTAAAACCCGGTCACACATGGCAACCACCGGCATCTTATGGGTTACTACCAAGAGGGTTTTATTCCCTAAATTGGAAGAGAGGCTCGCTATCACTTCAGATTCAGTTAAGCCGTCCATTGCACTCGTTGGTTCATCAAACAGAAAAATATCTGGGTTAAATGCCAAAGCACGCGCCATCATTATCGATTGTCTTTGGCCCCCAGATAGATTGCTGCCTTGGTCCTGAATTAAAAAATCAAGATCAGCGCTGGTGCCCTCGCCGATAAAGTTAGCCCCAGCAGCTCTTAAACAGTCAACGATATTTTGTTCACTGCAATCATCCTGCCCCATAGCAACATTATCACGAATGGTCCCTGAAAAAAGCCACGACTCTTGAAATACTGTTCCAACCTTCCGGAACAAATCCGCACGTGCATACTGACGGACGTCCGAACCGCTTATCATAATTGAGCCTGTTTCCGGAGTCAGCAAACCAATAATAACTTTTATTAGAGACGTTTTTCCAGATCCAGTACGTCCAACAATAGCTACTTTCTCACCCTTCTTAATAGTTAGGTTGAACCCATTAAGTAATGGTCGACCCATCTCAGATAGTCGGAGAGTGACATTGTGAAGCTCAATCGCAGAGTTTTCTGTGTTAGTTATCATTGATGTCGCGCCACTATTCCGCATTCTTGGTGCTGACAAAAATCTCGTAAGGTTTCCTCGGGCAACATAGGCGGCATTCGCCCGTCCAAGGGTTTGCCCAACTTTTGCTAATGGACCAAGTGCTCGTCCAGATAAGATGACAACAGCAATTATTGAGCCCATAGTAATTATTTGGTCTGCAAATAAATGAAATCCGTACACTATTATGGCAACTTGCGCGACCTGCTGGACAATCTGAATAATATTTCCATTGATTTCTGCATAGCTCTTTGCTTGGTGATTAGCCTTCGCATAAAAATTTGATTGGGTTTGAAACTTTCGCTTCATGAACGCAAATGCCCCATTTGCACGAAGTGGCTCCAAGCCTCCAAGTATTTCGACAAGCAAACCCTGGCGCGATGTTGCGGAGGCCGACACGGCAGCAGAATTTCGTGCGAGGATCGGTTGAACTGCTAAGATTATGATTAGTATGGTGGGTATACATATCAGTGGAACTATAAACAGAGGTCCACCAATCAAATAAATGACCCCTACGAACACCAGAACAAATGGTAGGTCCACTAGTGTCAAAATTGTAGCTGAACTCATAAATTCTCGGAAAACCTCAAAGTCTCGCATGACAGTCGAAAGTTCACCAACCGATTTGCGATCTTTTGTATTTGAAACTTCTACAAACTGTTCAAATATGTCCTCATTTACCGCGATGTCCGCACGAACAGATGCACGGGCAACTATTCTGCTGCGTGCCCCCTTTAAAATGGTGTCAAAAAGGATTGCAATGCCAACCCCAATCGCAAGGCCGTAAAGAGAATCAATAGCTTGATTAGGTAACACACGGTCGTAAACTACCATGATGAAAAGTGAAGTGGAGAGACCCAAGACATTAGAGAGCAATGCTGCCACAGCAACCCAAAGGAACCGCGCAGTCCCCAAAGTCCTAAGGGGGCTTAATGCCTTCAAACGCTCTTTTATAGTGTTATGGTCTTCTAAAGCAGGTTGCGCATTAATTAACTGTCCAGAATACCAGTCTTCGAACTCTTTTTTTGTTAGGTGTTTTTTTCCAGTATTTTGGCTATCATAAATTGAAAAACGATCTTCCTGAATTTCCTCCAAAATAATCAATTGACCGTTTTTACCTAGGGCTAATGCGGGTAGGATGGACGAGGTAATAGCCGAAATCTTTACATTTCCACTGTTACATAGAAATCCAAATCCACTAATAGCATCAGCAGCCCAACCAAGCGGATTCTCTACCGCACTTGACGACACAGCTTCCATGACCTCGTTCTTAGTACATTTTCGCCCCAAACGACCAAGTAAAGCATAAATGATCAATGCGTCTCTCGTTGGCCGTTCAGCCTCTATAATATCTGTATCTGTCATCAGTTTTTTGGCAGACTAGCTTTGATCGTATCACACAAGGAAAATAACCTGCAGGTTTGACCCGAGCTCGACTGGGCATTTACTCGTTCAGAAAGATATCTGGCCTCCAATTGCACTAACTCAATTTCAGCCTGTGCTTTCGACAGTATTTCTCGTGCTAACCTGCTGATATCAGACCTCCCAGCTTTTAATCTCAATTCTAACTCCTCAAGGTTTTGCTCTGATATTTCTATCCGCTCCTTTATCAATACTTTTTGAAGCAAATAATATTTTAGAAATTCTGTCCAATTTTTTTTGCTCAACGACACTTCTTGAATTAAGACTTGTCGATCCAATTCAGTGACTTCGAGTTCTTTTGACAATGATTCAATTTGGGCGGCAGACGCACCACCATCAGACACTGGGAAGCCGATCGTCACTCCACCATAGAGAGTTGTATTGGCCCCCCTAGATGTTGGACTGGATAAGGATGTTCGCCAGTTTGAACTTGGTTTGTTTCTATTGCGCTGTATGTCAATTTCTAAATTTAACTGTTCAGATTTGCGATCAAGTAGTTTCTTATTTGGTGATCCTTCTAATAAAAATTTGGGTGAAATTGCAATATCGTCCAAGGTAGCCAATTCTGACATTGCGTCTTGATAATAAAGTTTGAGGGTTGTTTTCAAAAAACTATCAGCCCTACTAACAGCAAGGACCGCATTTGTCCTATCAGATAGGGTATTATTTCTTAGTGATCGAAGCTCTAACTCGTCTGTTTTTGATAAAACTCCAGCAGCTACTGCAGACAACACTAATTCTTCCCGTGCATTATAAAGATCAAGGTAATGATCAATAATCTTAATTGTATTTTCTGATGAAACCTTAATGTAGTTGGCTTCAATTAATGCCTTGAGAGACGCATCTACGGCAACTTCCACTTGCAGCAAAGCTGTTTCGGCCGCGAGTTGACTTAACAATATGGACCGCTCAGTTTGTCCATTATCCGAAAGCAACTGTTGAGCACTAATAGAAGCTGACGCGGCGGGGAGTAAACTGTTACCGCTTAACGGCCAAGGATCAGCATTCAAACCAGTTGCGCCAGTGATATCAATTTTGGATGATTTTTGAGTTTTAGTGACTAAAACTTGAGCACCTGCCACGCTGGCCGCGGCTATAGTTCGCGCAGAACTTGGGGCCTCTATAACCGCTTGCACCAAAGCTGATTTACTTTCAGGAGGCGGGAGCTTTACTTTTGGAACTAACACTGGTGATTTTTCTGCCGTTAGGAGGTCAACAAGTGAAATTTTTTCAAATGTTTTTACGCCAAAGATATCATCTCTGGTCATGCACCCAGATAATGAAAAGCTAATTAACAGCAGCAGTAAGGCATGACTGTATTTGTACATTTAAAAACTCTATTTCTGTTGCCTTAAACTTGGTATTAACTTCTGTGTTCACCAGTGAAAACACAATGTAGCTTGGATCTGATACACTACTAATTGACAAAAGGAAATGAAAGAGGAACATTTTTGTTCTGAATAAATAGCGTTTGATTTTTTAGAGAAAATTTAGTTTCATTCACTGCCCTTTCCGTTGTGCATGCAAGCGGTTAGGGTTGGTTGATTAAAGATCCGAGGCACACAGCATGGTCAAGACTACACTTAATTTTTTAAAACTTACTATTCTGGCATTTATTTATCAATTTTCGGAAACTCAATATGCGTCAGCGTTAGATATCAATGTATCGCCTTTTGCTCTTTACGAACAAGGCCAAGAAAGTATTACAATTGACGGTGTGAAAACTAAATACGGATTGGGTGCTGTTGGAGTTGCCATTGAAACAATGCTTGGAGAAAAATTTAAAATTGGAACCAGGCTTGGGTACGGGTACCATCCAAACGCAGGCGTTTCTTTAACAGACAGCGTGTCACAAATTGCTGTTGACGTAACAGGCCCAGTGTCAGGTATTTACCGTGGAGTTGGCGTTGACTATCTCCTATGGACTAAATCAGATACCAGCGTTCGGTCTACGCTGATATATTTGAGGCGAAACATTGACGCGCCAGATCTAACAGGATTTGCAAATAGTCGCGCTATCTCGGGATCAGCCGTAAATGATTTTGATACGCTGGACCTTATGTTTGATGCAAAATTTCGTATCAGCGAAGCGGCATTTTTAAATGTGGCGGCGGGTCTCAGTCAATGGAACCTTAAAACCACGGCGACTGCTCGCTCAGAAACTGGGGGGCGGGGGGTAATTCGATGTCCTTGCAGCGTGACAAAGAGGATCAATACGACGAGCGTTGATCCACTTTTATCTATCGCCGTCAGTAGCGATAATCCATTACATAACTTTGAATTTAAGGTTTATGGCCGCTCTCTGGAATCAAAGGCTGGGACAAAGATATTTGGCCTTGAGATTGGATATAATTTTAAATTCTAGGCGCGTTTTATTGAGGCTTTAAAGCAAGAATTTGGGAAATGTTTAAATGCTTGGATTAGAGTAGGTGTAGTTTAAAGATTTATGCTGCCGATATGGAGATTTAATCACCTAAATCCTGTGGATCTGTTATTTAAACTGAATGCTAGATCTCAAGTTTACGTTTGTGGCATATTGGAAATATCTAAGACAGTCAGCTGAAATAATCTCCAGCCTCCATACTACTTTGCGGGCTTGAGGGCCAAACGCCTAGCATTGAGCACCCACCTTGACAGAAGTGATCCCACACAATTACTACCGAGCATTTGTTTGCATTAAGCGCACTCAATATCGATACCGCATAGATTACACAGAGTTAGTTTCTAACGTTGGTTAGTACAAAAAGCCGTAATCAAGGCAGTTAATTCAGAAACACAAAAGGCGCTAGTATTATAAATACTAGCGCCTTTGCATTATTATTTTTGGTATTGCTGTTATGCAAAATCAGTTATGAAATCAGAACTCCCAACAACTAAATCTGCGACAGCAACCCCGGTCACGTGCATCAGGTACTGTACTTCGGCAGTAGAAGTCGCAGTAATTGATATCAGCGAGTCGCTAGATGTAGTTCCTGCTTCTACGCTAATTTGTGCTTTTGTTAAACCGTTGAGAAGAAACACATCTGTGCCATTCGTAAAGTCAGTTACCGTAGCAGCACCCGCCTTTGTTGCACTCCCATCGGTTGAGTTTAGAACTACGTAGTCTTTACTCGTACCCAGAGTAATACTATCTGCGCCTCCATATCCATTGACCATCACACCAGTGTCGCCAGTATCAATGGTATCGACACCAGAAGTTCCAGATATGCTGTCAATTGGAGTCGATGCCACCAATTCGACGATGCCTTCAAATTTTGTAACTGTCGTAGCGGTGTCACTACTATCAGCTGGCGCGTCTGCCAAGGGTAATGTTGTCTCTATCTTTACACCGTATGCGCCAAGGTCCAACATTTCTGAGCTACCAGCACCCGCTATGAAGGCATCATATAAAGCAGACATCTTTACATCCAAAGAAGCGGGATTACCGGTTACCGCGTTTGCCTGTGTAATAGAAAATAAATCGGCTTCAACATTTGCTAAAGTAAATGTACCCTGGGTACCGTCAGACTTTATGTATGAACCAGAGGCATCGTCCTGCACGGGTACGGTTAGCGTTGCCGTGGTACCGTCGCCGAAGTAGTTAACTTTAACCGTTATCTCGATCCCTCTTTCGCCAGCAGCACGAGTTGCCGCAGTGCCGTCTGCGCCATTATGATCCATAATAGATGCATTTATTGTGGCGGATCCACTCCCTGTTGGAACATCCGACAATGTAAACTTTAATACAGGTGTCTTAGCAGTTGTACCAGCAGAAGCAGCGTCAAACAAATATGTTAGGTTTGTGTGGTTTAGGTACACTGTACCACCCATATTTACAGTGTTCGTACTATCTGTTGTCGTGGTCAGTACTGTGCTTTGGATATCTTCTCCAGCGGTGACGTCCGAAGCGTTGTAGTCAGTCCACGTGACCATATTATTCGAGATCTGGAATGCCCCACCCTCGGTTGTGTCGTCTGTTATGTTTACAGTGAAAGTTTCAATTTTCTGCATACCCAGTGCGTCTTCCGCACTGACCGCTACTGAATAAGATGTCTTACCACTTTCATAATCCGGCTGGTCTTTGAACGTTAGGTTATTACCACCCGTAATTTCAAAATACGCAGCGTCGGTTCCGCCTGCAATCGCATATGTTAGGCTTCCCGCAGCAGTTTCCGCGTCTACGCCGGCTAGGGCACCAACAACAAGGCTGGAGGCAGTCTCCACGAAAGCGACGCTTTCTGCGCTTGTCGCAGTGTAGGCCGTATCTGTTGTAGTTGAACCCGCCAGTGTAATATCTGTTGGAGCAGTATTTGCCTTCTGAGCGGCTGTGTCAAAAGCCAGTGCCGCAGCGGCCCCAACGCCATTGTCCGCTACGTCCTTTGAGTATGCTTCAACCGTATCGGCCAAAACTGAAATAACCTTAAATACAGAGGCTCTTTCAGCAGCGGTGTCATTTACGTCCAAGGCAGCAATCGCCGTAGCTACTTCTATAATTTCAACCTGAGCAGAGGTTGCGACCGTTGCAAATTCTGCTTTTGCTGCTGCGTTATTTAAACCTAGCGCTATACCTGCGGTTGTGTCTGCAAAAGCGTCAAATGCCGCCTCCACGTCACCCCTTATTGCGGTCATTGTTGCTGCATCAGTGAAGACAATCGCAGCAGAAGCGTCATCTACATATTCGTACATGCCCGCAAACGCTAACTTGGAAGCGTCGGCTGCAGAAACCCCTGCGCCCTCCGCTGCTGACGCCATGGACTTAACCACGGTCATCACATTGTTGTTCGCCTTTTGCATTGCCAACTTCACGTCAGGATCTACACCACTTAAGTAGGGATCAAAAGTGGCCAATGTCTTACCGGCAGGTAAAGTAATACCCATGGCTGTCGCAACTTTTGTTGACGCAGCTGTGATCGCGTCTGCGGTTACCGCTACACCAGTGGCGGCAACTATAGATTCGACCAAAGTAGTCTGCGGTGTGATAACACTTGAACCCTCGGGAGCCTTTAAAGTAATCCCCGCGCCATATGCAGTACCGGTATCGATATCAACCGTCGCCGCTGTCGTAGTAGCAGTAAGTGTGTAAGACCCTGATGCAGGTTCTGTCAAAGAATAACCACCAGCAACGCCTAATGCACCAGACGCACCCTGTGTCGCCATTCCTTGCTCGGTGGCATCGTCGTACACTCCGTCACCCTGAAAAGTTGATCCAATGTGCAAATCTAAAAAAGCAAACGCTCCCTCTAGAGGTCCATTCTGAACGGCGCCTTTAGAAGAAGTGGATCCCCCACTAGATGTGCCACCACAGGCTGCTAAAGTTAGAAGGGCTAGCGGGGATAAGCTCAGGGCTGTTTTATTCTTTAACATTGCGATGGACACTCTCTGTTAGGATTTATCTAGATAGGCAAAAAACAATTAGTAACGGGTTTGTTACTTGATGAACTACAATGTCGCAACCCGTCAAGTCAATATTTGATTGAAATACAACAAATATCAGCAAAAGCGTTACAATACAATGAATCTAAGCCAATTATGGCTTGTAGTGCTTTGTGGTTGATGCTGACTAGGTATCTAGTAATTAAAATTCGCCCCATATTGAAAGTCATGGGGTTGGCTCTAATAGTTTTGTTTAAATTAAATTCTAAGAGGCACCTGATTCCTTCTTCAGAAAACTCATATTATCAGCTATCCATTTTTAATGCTGAAATAAAGGCCTCTTGCGGAATATCGACCTTTCCAAATTGGCGCATCTTCTTCTTGCCAGCCTTCTGCTTTTCAAGTAGTTTTTTCTTTCGCGTCGCGTCACCGCCATAACATTTTGCAGTTACATCCTTGCGCATGGCGCTTAGGGTTTCGCGGGCTATAACTTTTCCGCCAATTGCCGCTTGGATTGGAATTTTAAACATGTGACGAGGAATCAGATCTTTAAGTTTCTCAACCATAGCCCTACCCCGCGCGTCTGCGCGGGCACGGTGCACCATGGTGCTGAGAGCGTCCACCGGTTCATCATTTACCAAAATGCTCATTTTTACGAGATTATCTTGCTGATAGCCAATCATTTGATAGTCAAAGGATGCATAACCCTTAGTTACCGATTTAAGGCGATCATAAAAATCAAACACCACTTCGTTTAACGGCAAATCATACACTACCATTGCTCGGCTACCAGCATAGGTGAGGTTTTGTTGTGCGCCGCGTCTGTCCTGACAGAGTTTCAGTACATCACCCAGATACTCATCAGGAACAAGAATAGTCGCCTTAATGCGAGGCTCCTCCAAGTGATCCACTAATGTCAGATCCGGCATGTCAGCAGGATTATGTAATTGCTGCACGCGCCCATCACGCATGTGAATATCGTAGATCACTGAGGGTGCCGTAGTAATCAGGTCGATATTATATTCCCGCTCTATCCGATCGCGGATAACCTCCAAGTGGAGCAATCCCAAAAACCCACACCTAAAGCCAAATCCCAGTGCAGCTGAAGTTTCCATCTCAAAACTAAAGCTGGCATCATTGAGTGCCAGTTTATCAATGCTATCGCGCAAATCTTCAAATTGCGCTGCGTCCACTGGAAACAAACCACAGAACACCACCGGTTGTGCTGGCTTAAAGCCAGGCAGTGCCTCAACGTATTTCTTTTCGTGAGTGATTGTGTCGCCCACCCGCGTGTCTCGAACCTGCTTGATAGACGCCGTGAGAAAACCAATCTCTCCGGGTCCTAACTCTTCAATCATATCCATTTGCGGGCGAAACACACCGATTCGATCTACGTGGTGGACAGAGCCATTAGACATAAACCGAACTCGCTCACCCTTCCGTAATTTACCATCAATAATTCGCACTAAAACAATTACCCCAAGGTAGGCGTCATACCAACTATCAACCAGCATAGCCTTGAGCGGCGCAGCGATATCACCCTTTGGAGCGGGGAGCCTGTTAACAACTGCTTCAAGCGTCTCCACAATCCCCTGACCAGTCTTGGCTGACACTCTGATCGCATCGGTCGCATCAATACCAATGACGTCTTCAATCTGCTCCGCAACGCGGTCACAGTCAGACGCCGGAAGGTCAATTTTATTTAGTATTGGCACGATTTCGTGATCCGCGTCTAAGGCATGATAAACATTAGCCAAAGTCTGCGCCTCCACACCTTGAGAACTATCTACAACCAGAAGAGACCCCTCAACCGCGCGCATCGAACGCGACACCTCATATGCAAAATCAACATGGCCCGGAGTATCGATAAGGTTTAGTACGTAGCTTTCACCATTCTTAGCCGTGTAATCAATCCGAACTGTATTTGCTTTGATCGTTATCCCACGCTCACGCTCAATATCCATGCTATCCAGCATTTGTTCCTGCATATCGCGCTCTTTAACAGTTCCAGTTTCCTGGATCAGCCGATCTGCCAGCGTGGATTTACCGTGATCAATATGAGCCACAATCGAAAAGTTTCGTATATTAGATAGAGGTGTCATATTCGGGATATGTAATAGACTACCCGCCTGGTCAAGCGGACTTAATCTTTGATCGTAATTTTTCTACAAATCGTTCAAGTTTGAATAACAGAAAAGTTGTTGAGGCATAAAAAAAGCCCCACAATTTTTGGGGCTTTAATTATAAATCTAAAAACTACTTCAGGCGGGCGCCTGAGCTTTTGCAATATCTTTTTTGATCTTAAGTGCGCTATTAGAAAGCTCCGCATCATTTGACTTTGCCAAAAACGCATCCAAGCCTCCGCGATGATCAACAGTACGCAATGCTGCAGCTGATATCTTTAATTTAAAGCCCCGCCCAAGTGCATCAGAATGCAACGTGAGCTCGTTCAAATTCGGCAGAAACCGCCGACGTGTCCGGTTCTTAGCGTGGCTAACATTATTTCCACTCATTGGGCCTTTGCCCGTCAGTTCGCAGCGGCGTGCCATCTTTTCAGTCCTTATTTAAAGTAAACCAAATCCATTCCGGCGTACGGAGGATCCAAATTTGTTGGGTGGGTGTAGGATCATCACAATGTAAGGTCAAGCCTTCTTGCGACTACCAACCCCCACGCTATCACGCATTCTTGCATATTTTTTATGGTCATGCAGAATTTCTAGTTAAAATGACCGTAAATACTGTGACCCACGAATCAATTTAGTTTTGGTTTTTATTGGAGGATAAAAACCTCCAGACCACGCGACTAGCCGCAACAGACGGCGAAATTTCACCGTTGCGAATAGCTTCCTGCAGCAATTCTGAGGCAGCTGCTGCCTCTGGATCCTGTTCCAGGTGCGTCAGAAGTGTGTGGCGTAACTCGGCGTTAAACCAAAATGTATTTTGATCAGCTCGAGTATTTTTCCAAAAACCCTTTCGCTTTCGCCACTCAACCAGCTGCTTCATTTCAGTCCAACTTTCTCCAAGTCCCTCACTTTCAATTGATGAAACCATAAGAGCCTTTGGAAAACCTTCAGGGTCTTGGCCCCGCTTGCGTAGCAAACGCAAAGCACTCGCGTAGTCAGCACAAGTACGAGTTGCGGCATCTTTTAAGTCACCATCCGCCTTGTTAATCAAAATAAGGTCAGCCACCTCCATTATGCCACGCTTCACTCCCTGAAGCTCGTCGCCACCCGCTGGGGCAAGCAAAAGTACAAATAAATCCGTCATCTCAGCTACCATCGTTTCCGACTGGCCTACACCAACAGTCTCAATCAACACTACGTCAAATCCGGCAGCTTCACACAACGTAGTTGCTTCCCTTGTTCGACGCGCTACCCCACCGAGGTGCAACTGGCTCGGTGATGGTCGAATAAACGCCTTTGGGTGCCGCGAGAGATAATCCATTCGGGTTTTGTCTCCCAAAATGGATCCACCAGAACGAGCTGACGATGGATCTACCGCCAAGACTGCAACCCGCAGGCCGGTTTCCACGAGCTGGATGCCAAAACTCTCAATAAATGTTGACTTACCCACACCAGGAGTCCCTGAGAGGCCTATTCGGATAGATTGTTTGCCCCCGCTTAATGCTCCAAGCAATTCTGTAGCCTGATTTCGGTGGTTAGGGTTGGCACTTTCGACAAGAGTAATTGCCCGTGCCAATGCTCTACGGTTGCCCTTTTCAACTTCTGCCGCCAGGGCAGTTGGATTTAATTCTTTCTTGTCCATTTTTTCCAGCTAATTTTATCCAAGTTTATCAATAGAGACTGCTTTTAAATGATCATCTACCGATGGCATGCATAATTGCAAGCATACACGGTTAAGCTTTTTAGTTTGTAATTAGCTTATTAAAATTGGATTTAGCAGTCCCTCACTGAGTTTCTACAATTAGAAAATCTTCTGTAGTTCTAAAAAAGCAACTCGCTAAATAGAAACCTTTCATGATGCAAAAAACAAAGAAAAATAGTTACGTGGACGAAAGATACTTTCTAAACGATACATAGTACATGAAATTTGATCTCCCTATAGACGCGATCTTACCACAATTAGTGGAACAGCTGTCCACTTATGGCCGTGTAGTACTTCAAGCACCTCCGGGAGCAGGGAAAACGACCCGCGTTCCTCTGGCTATATTACATTCTGGAATCTGTAGTGGAAAAATTTTAATGCTTGAGCCCCGGCGCCTTGCAGCAATTGCAGCAGCCGAACGTATGGCTGAAACGCTAGGAGAGCCAATCGGCGCAACGGTGGGCTTCAGGATTCGTGGCCAAACAAAAATTGGACCAAATACCCGCATAGAGGTACTCACAGAAGGTATTCTAACGCGGGTGTTACAATCTGATCCAGCATTACCTGGAGTTTCTGCTGTTTTGTTCGATGAATTTCATGAAAGATCTCTTAACGCTGACTTAGGCCTAGCGCTATCATGGGAGGTCCGAGAAACACTTCGCAGCGATTTAATGCTTGTGGTAATGTCAGCAACGCTAGATTCTGGGCCCGTGGCTAAGTTGTTAAACAATGCGCCAATAGTAACTAGCGAGGGGCGTAGCTACCCTGTAGAAATTATTCACTTAAATCGGCCACGAACCAAAGAAGCCTCCCTTGAGATAGGCATCAGTGATCTAATATTGAAAGCTTTAAAAGAAACAGATGGAGATGTTTTGGTATTTTTGCCAGGTGAGCGCGAAATTCATAAAACGTCAGCACAACTTAAAAAACAATTACCAAAATCATGCCTAGTGAGGCCACTATATGGTAATCTATCATACTCAAGCCAGAAGCTAGCGATCAGCCCAGATCCAAGAAACCGTAAAATTATCCTTGCCACAGCAATTGCGGAGACCTCACTTACCATTGAAGGCATTCATGCTGTGGTTGATTGTGGCTTGTCACGTCGGGCGCGCTACGACCCAGGCAGAGGGCTTCAGAGACTTATCACTGAGCGAGCAAGCAAGGCTGAAGCAACCCAGCGATCTGGTAGAGCTGGCAGAGTTGCTCCAGGTAAATGTTATCGGATGTGGGCGCGCGTTGAGGAAGGTATGATGGCTACCTTTGCGCCACCAGAAATCATTACTTCTGATCTTGCGCCGCTGGCACTGCAATTAACCAAGTGGGGTACAAAACCAAAAGATTTGGCTTTTTTAACCTCACCACAAAAAAACAGTTGGGCGCAAGCACAAGACTTACTAGATAAACTGGGTGCAGTCACTGGGGGGAAACTTTCACCCCATGGCGCAAAATTGGCAGAACTGCCCCTGCACCCCCGTTTTGCTCAAATGTTGGTTAAAGCCGGTGCCAATGCCGCCCCATTAGCAGCACTACTGTCAGATCGAGATATTCTTATTTCGCGCGAAGCCGATCTAACTCCGGCTTTGCAAGCACTATCAAACAACGGCCCCAATCGCCAAATTCGAGATGCTGAAGCCCTAAAGCGTATCAAAATGGAAGCAAACCGGCTTGTCAAATTAACCCCTAAAAACTCATTTTTAATAAAACATTCCCCTGCTCAATGTTTGGCCCTAGCCTATCCAGAAAGAGTGGCCCAACGCAGACCAGGCATCCAGCCTCATTATATTATGGCTAACGGCAAGGGCGTAGTTTTGGCCAATGATGATGGCCTCGCCAATGCACCCTTTCTTGTTATATCTGAACTGGGCAACTCAAATCACAGTAGTGGGCCCGATCCAAAAATTCGACGGGCACTGTCAATTTCTTCAGATGAAATACGCGAAATTTTTGGTTCACAAATTAAGTGGCTTGAGACCTGCCGTTGGTCAAAACGCGCTCGCAAAGTTTTATCAATTCAAACAGAGTCACTAGGATCCATTAGCCTTACCAGTCAAAACTGGCCGCAAGTGCCAACTCAGAAAGTTTCACTGGCTATGCTAGATGGAATAAAGCAGATAGGTCTCAACTTGCCCAAAGCGGCCCAATTGTTACAAGCGCGCGCAAAAATAGCGGGAAGGAATAAGTTTCCAGATATTTCAAATGAAGGGTTAATGAGCAATCTTGCAGGTTGGTTAACTCCTTACATTTCAAAAGTTTCAAGCGAGGAGGAATGGAAAAAATTCAACCCCCTTCCAGCACTTCAAAGCTATATTGGGTGGGCTAACCTTGATCTACTCGAGAAGGTTGCGCCAGCACATTTTATAACACCGCTAGGTAATAAGGTTATAATTGATTACAGCGGTGACAGTCCTTCCATAGCATTACGTATACAAGAGATGTTCGGTCAAACCAGTCATCCCACTTTAGGTGGAAACCCAATAAAAATAACACTTTTATCACCGGCCCACCGACCAATTCAGATTACCAAGGACATTCCTGGGTTTTGGAGAGGCAGCTATGCCGATGTACGCAAAGACATGCGCGCAAAATATCCCAAGCACCCATGGCCAGAAGATCCAACAGATGCTGACCCTACTTTGAGAACAAAACCTAGAGGAAAATAAATTCCCTAAACTTCTATATTCAATAACAATAACTGATGTTCTTTTTGAGGATCTTTCTTCCTATAACTTTTAAGTTTTGTCAGAAAACCACGGGCCATGATGGTTACCCTCAACGTCTACGCGCTCGAATGAGTGTGCCCCAAAAAAGTCCCGCTGTGCCTGTATCAAATCAGTTGTACCTCGGGCCTGACG
>Ga0209406_1001601_pt1 | contig 16254 bp, 9 predicted proteins | sample COGITO_mtgs_1204_FD_184808 | JGI IMG/M metagenome (GOLD analysis project Ga0209406, IMG submission 184808) | Pelagic marine microbial communities from North Sea - COGITO_mtgs_120426 (SPAdes) (version 2) | ecosystem: Environmental > Aquatic > Marine > Epipelagic ...
TCCCCCAAACAACATCCCCCTAAAACCACTACTCAGGATTCCTAGCTTAACGCAATGATATCAAAGGATTAAAAGGAATTTGGGTTATCCTCATTGGTGTAAAAGAAAAACCCTCCACTTGGGAGGGTATTATTTTAATTAATTAGGTTAATTAACCCACATCAAAGTCTCTCTTATTACAATTTTTTTGAACCCTTGAGGCATTATTTTGTCCATTTTTGAACTTTTAGCCATTGACTGATAAGAGTTATTTTCTTTATATCTTAAATAATTCATAGCATCCAATAGAGTTTTAAAACCATCTCTTGTCCAAACACTTGAATGTGTTGAGTTACCTTGAGGATGTATACGCGTATGCGCACCCCATGAAGTTAAATTTGTTGTAGATCTATTTTTTTGAATTATACCTTTCCATAAAGTTTTCTGTTCAGATATAAATGCACCCACACTTGTTGGTTTACCATAATTAAAAACTGTAAAATTTGTAGGCTCATCACTATTAATTGATGTTTCATTTTGATATTGGACAACTGCAAGAACTTTTCTAAGATCAGACGTGTTTATATCTCGTGCATCCATCCCTATAACTGAAGGGTCCCAACCAGTATTGTCAAGAGCTTGTTCTATGGAATCGAAGGTGTTTACAATGACATGAGTGGCATTATCTATTCCTACTGCTTTTAGTAGACCCCATCCATTCATTTTTCCTGCATCAATTCTCTTTTTTGCAACTTTAGACCAATACTCCATTTCTAAACGCTCAAATTCTTCTGCATTTTCAGAAGGTACATTTAGATAAATATGAGTACTTATTTGGGCAACGATATTTTGAATAGAAAGAAAAAAAAATATTACCAGTAATAATTTAGTTAAATTTTTCATTTTAATTGATTTATGGTTAATAATACCTCCAAGATATAGAAAATGGATTACATGTCAAAACACACTACAAACTTTCCACAAACAACACCCCCCTAAAACCACTACATGGAATCTTATGGTAAGGCAATAATATAAATTGATTAGAAGGGATTTGGATTGGGGGCATTGGTGTAAAAGAAAAACCCTACGCACGGGAGGGATGATATGATTTTGAACTTAAGAAGAGGGTATACCTATAACCTAGTAAGTGTGATTCGATTCTTCTTACATAAAAAATTGTTTTTTTATTATTTATTCAATTCTAATCTCTTTATATTAAATGTGTTAAAAACTATATTTAAATTAATTATGGAGCTTTTAAAAAATCACAAAATTAAAATAATGATATACATCATCTTATTAATATTTTTTGTGAACTGCATTAATCATTATAAATCTGATAAGTTAAGAGAATTACAAGGTAGATATCTTTTTTTAGAATATTATTTTAAATCTCAAAATGGAGGAGTGGACTATTCTGTAAATGCATCTGGAAATAAAACTTATTGGATCATTAAAGGTGACAGTATCTTTGAAGAATATTATTCTGTCAAAAATAACATAAGAGAAACTTATTACGATTTTATTTATAAACTTGAATTTAAAGATAATAGCGGGCTTATATATTTTGATTCAAATAAATCATCTTTTAAGATCATAAACGATAGTCTGTTCATAGAGAATGAATTAATTAAATATACTTTATTAAAAAAATAAACTTTAAACTTTATTTGACAGATCCAACTAAAGTTATTTTATTTTGTTTTTGATTGAAAGAATCTATTTGATCATTCTTAATTCCTGATTTCCATAGATATACTCTTTTAAGACTTTTAAATTCCTCAAAAATATCTAGGCTTTTTTCAGTTACGTTTGTTCCAATTAAATTAATTACTTCTAGGTTTTCAAGTACTGAAATTAGTTTTAACCCTTTATCTGTAATTGCATTATGTTTTAAGTCAAGTTTAACAAGATTTTTAAAGCTCAAAATATTCTTTATTGATGAATCATCTAATTGACCTTCATAAACATCAAAATATACAATGTGATTACTTATTTCCTCCAAATCTTTAAAATCAATTTCAGATTTTTCATTTAAACATTTAACAGTTATATATTTTTTTTGACTGGAAATAAACTTTATTTCAAATTTCTTTGGATCTATTTCTTTAAAACCTTTTAGTTTTTGCAGTTTTAATCTTTTATCCCAAGTCTTCTGTTCAAAATCTAAAGAGTATAAATGATTAAATACATATTTCATTTCATCAGAAACCTCTGAAGGCTTAATTAATTGATCTGATTCGGAAAGGTTCTTGATCCACCACAAGATTAAGTTTTTTTCATAATAGGAAGTGGGTTCTCCATCAGAAGGCATAAATTTAATATTATCCTGAGCAAGAGTTATTCTTTTGAATAGTTCACTCTGCCTTGGATTTGTTTTATCTACTATTTTTCCTGAATTACCACCTTTTATGAGGCTAACTAGTGAAGACATGTCTAGTTCACCCCTTTTAATTTCGCTATTGTGACATGAAACACATTTAGATTCAAATATTGGACTTACAAGATCTTTATAAATATAAATTGAATCAATATTCTTATCTATATTTTGATTAATAGCTACTGAATTTTTAATTTGAATAGGCAAAAATTCAGTTAAATATTTACTTCCATGAGTAAGGTTTCCCCCCAAATGTCCAGTAATTGAAAGAAGGATTAATACGCCAAAATTTAATATAGATTTATTCCTAAAACTCAATTTAAATTTAATGAAGGAAGTTCTTCCAAGCCAGGATAGTAATGAAACTCCAACTAATATGAATCCAAATATTTTATGGACAAACAAATTTTCATCTATGTAATGTCCTCTAGATGAGAGTAAATATCCTGAAATAGAGCTAAATAATGAACTTGCAAAACAAAAAAACCAACTTAAAGTGACTAACTTATTATTTAATTCTTTCTTTAAAAATCCATAGTAAAGTTCAAAAAATATAATAAGAAAAATGAACCCTACAGGTAAATGAACAATTAAAGAATGAAATCTGCCAAAAAATAAATCTAAATCCAAAATTAAACTCTTGTTAACTTAATAGGGTAGGTATTTTTAGAATTCCATTGAGGGACATACAAGTTTTTATCCTCGTCAATACAAATATCGTGTGGGTTTAAAAATGACTTTTTATCAGAAAGTGGAGCTAAAAAATTATTTTCTGAATATTTAGGAATACTCCCTCCAGGTAAAGAAACAACCTTATTATTTTGATCTAAAACTGCGAGCATTCCGTCGAACTTATCCCAAGAGTTTGTAACAATTACTGAAAAATACAATTCATTTCCATCTAAAACGGGTCTACAAATCCAACATCCAGGCAATTCATATTTTTCTATAAATTTCCCTTCCATAGAAAATCTTTTAAATTCATTATTTGTCCTAGAAGTAATTAAAAGTGATGGCTTATCATATCTATTATCAATAGTAATCCCATGACAGCAATTAAAAGTTGATTCTGAATCACCTCTCCCTCCAAAATGTCGAATATATTCACCATTGGAATTATATTGGATAATATAATCTAGTCCATATCCATCACATACATATATATCACCATTATCAGCAATTGCCGTTTCTGTAGGTTTAAATTCTTTAGCAGAGCTGTATTCTGGAATAAATTCTGGCCATTCAATTTGTAGAAGAATTTTGCCTTTGGTATTCGTTTTAAATACTTTGTGTTCAGCATAGTCGGTTATATATAGAAATTCTTCACCTCCTTCATCGTTAATTGTAAGTCCATGAGTTCCATCATTTCCTATACTCCATGAATCAATTATTTTCCCAGAACGATTATATTTTAAAATATTATTCTGGTTATGATTTGTTGTTAAATAAAGATTTTTATCATTATCTAATACCATTTCATGACAATCATTAACAGGATATTGAGCATTAATTCCCCATTCTTTATCAATTTTATAGCGGAAATCACCATGACCTATAATTTGATCATCATTCTCGATTCCTTTATTTATGAAGAAAGTTTTCGGTGTAGATATGATCCCAAGACCTAAAGCGGCAGTATTTTTTACAAAATCCCTTCTTGAATTTTTTGAATTTTTCATGATAAAATTTCATTTACTACGTTCCCATGAACATCTGTTAATCTATATCTTCGCCCTTGGTGTTTGTATGTCATCTTTTCATGATCTACTCCCAGTAAATGGAGAAGTGTTGCTTGAAAATCATGAATATGAACAGGCCTTTCTGCAATATTATAACCAAACTCATCCGTAGCACCAATGGTAATTCCTTTTTTGATTCCTGCCCCAGCCATAAATATTGTGAAACATTTTGGATGGTGATCTCTTCCATAACCAGGATCAGAAATTCTTCCTTGAGTATATGCGGTCCTTCCAAATTCTCCTCCCCAAATAACAAGAGTATCCTCTAAAAGACCTCTTTGTTTTAGGTCTTGAATAAGAGCAGCTGTAGCTTGATCAGTTTCTTTACATTGAACTTTAATATCCTTATTTAGGGAACCATGTTGGTCCCAGCCTTGATGATATAATTGAATGAATTTAACATCTTTTTCTGCAAGTTTTCTCGCTAAAAGACAATTAGCTGCAAAAGTTCCTGGATTTTTACTGTCTTCACCATAAAGATCAAATATATATTCAGGTTCACTAGAAATATCCATCACTTCAGGCACTGAAGTTTGCATTCTAAATGCCATTTCATATTGAGATATTTTAGATAAAATTTCAGGATCTCCAATGTCTCTATAATTTATATCTTCTAATTTTTTGAGATATTCTAGCTGTTCTTTTCGAGATTCATGATTAACTCCAGGGGGATTTTCTAAGTAAAGAACTGCATCTTTTCCAGACCTAAATTGAACCCCTTGGTGCTTAGATGGTAAGAACCCGTTACCCCATGATCTAGCATATAGTGGCTGACCACTTTTATTCTTTGTTACTAAAACCACAAATTCAGGTAAGTTTTTATTATCAGTTCCTAAGCCGTAACTGACCCAAGAACCAATTGATGGTCTGCCTGGAAGATTAGATCCTGATTGAAGAAATGTAACTGCCGGATCATGATTTATTTCACTTGTATGCATAGATTTTATAAAACATAAATCATCAACGATTTTAGAAGTATAAGGCATTAAATCACTCATCCATGCACCACTTTGTCCATGCTGTTTAAAATTGAAAACAGATCCAACCATTGGGAAAGTTGCTTGTCCAGCTGTCATCCCTGTTAATCTTTGATCTCCTCTAACACTTGAAGGAAGTTCTTTACCTGTTAAATTAACCAGGGTAGGCTTGTAATCAAAAATATCTAATTGTGAAGGTGCACCACTTTGAAAAAGATAAATTACTCTTTTAGCTTTTGGTGCAAAGTGAGGTAATCGTAGATTTGGATTTAATGAATCAGTGTTGTAATTACCTAACATTGAGTTAGTATTTAATAAAGAACCAAGGGTAACAGCACCCATACCAAGTGAAGTTTTTGTCAAAAAATCTCTTCGTGTATATTTTTTATTATGTTCGTGTGAATTACAATTCATATTTATCTTTTTAGATATGCTTCATCATGATTTAACATCGTATTTGTTACCAATGTAAGGGCAGCAGTTTTATATTTATCTAAACTTCGATTTCTTTTCTTTCTTCCGTTTTTAAATACCTGATCTGCTAGTTTTGGATTACTTTTAAATTTCTTATACTGTTTATCGTAAAATTCTTTTAAAATTTGAAGCTCATCGTTACTAGGTATCCTTGAGGTACATAATTGAAAACCATACTCTATTGATTTTTCAATTGATTCTGGCTTTTCAATCTGAATTCTTTCAGCCAGCACTCTTGAGGCTTCAAAAAATTGTGGGTCATTTAGTAAAACTAGTGCTTGTAACGGCGTATTGGTTATTTCCCTTTTTACAGTACATACTTCTCTTGAAGGTGCATCAAAAACAGACATTGAGGGTGGTGGCGATGTTCTTCTTAAAAAAGTATATAAACTTCGTCTGTAGAGGTCTTCATCAGTATCAGAAATTTTATAGTCTAATAATTTAATCGAAAAATTCGATTTTTCTCTCCATAACCCATCAGGTTGGTATGGTCTAACGCTTTCCCCTCCAATCTTCTTTATTAAAAGCCCGCTTGCAGCTAAAGCATTATCTCTTATCATTTCAGCTGAAAGTCTATAGCTATTACTTCTCCATAAATAAATATTGTTAGGATCAATTTCAACATATTTTTGATTAGGTGATGAGCTTTGTTTATAAGTAGATGAGGTTACCATTAACTTTAAAAGTTTTTTCACATCCCAATTTTCACTAACTAAGAAGTCAGCAAGGAAATCAAGTAATTCAGGATGTGAGGGAAGCATTCCTTGTAATCCAAAATCACCTGGAGTAGATACTATACCTTTACCAAAAATCATTTGCCAATATCTATTAGCTGTCACCCTAGAAGTTAATGGATTTTTATCTTCAAAAAGCCATTTAGCAAGCCCCAATCTATTTCTTGGCAAGTCCTTTGAAAATTCAGGCAAAGCACTCGGAGTATTTGCTATGACCTCGTAACTTTTATTAGTGTATAAGCCTCTATCATAAAGGAAAGATTTTCTAGGTTCCTTCATGTCTTCCATTACCATTATTTCAATTACATCAGATACTTCATTTAGCCATTTATTTTTAAGTTTTGATATATCTTTTTTAATTTTCTTTTGCTCAATATTTTCTTGAACTAAATGTTCACGCTTCAATTCATTTGAAATTGGTTTTTCATCAATTTCATATTTATTATATAAAGTTTTAATTTCAAATGTAGAAAGTGATTTATTAAATATAAAGAGTTCATCCATTTTACCCTTAAATATTCTATTATCACCACTTGATCCATCATAACTTTCCCCAACTTTTACAGATCTCCTTTCGTTTCTTATTCCTGAACTACTCACAGGTTTAATTGATTTATAAAGGTTATCAGTTTTTACAATTTGATTAATTTGATTTCCATTCAAAAATAATTTAACTCCACTTGCCTCTCCTGATCCATCATAAGTAAAGGCAAGATGATCCCATTTATTAATTTTTATAGAGTCGGGAGATTTTACATGAATAGCATTTCCAGGTAAAGAACTTATCAATCTGAAATTGATATAATTATTATCATCTAAGAACATATCCCAGCCTCTCCAGTAATTATTTTTACCTCCTGTTGTTCCAAAAATAGTTTGGCTAAAATCTTCTTTTCTCTTCTGAGTTTTTAACCACAAAGCACCAGAAAACGAATCAGTCCACTCAAAATTAGGGACTGACTCTAAGTATAAAACATCATTTTCATTTCCAAAAGTAAATGATGTTCCAACGACTCCATCTGAAATTTTTGGTATTTCGTTGGATGTAATACTTGAGTTATTATCAATAATATAAGAGGTTTGATTACCGAAATCCCCTTGAACGATATAAGAAATATCAGGACTTTTCTTTTTTAAGGTTTTGAAATTTTCAAAGGAAACATTTTGAATTACTGACCTTTCGATAGATTTTAAATTATTTTTGTTGTTTAATTGATCGACATAACTATAAACCTCAAACAATTCGTTTTGATTTAATTTTAATTGCTTTTTCTTTAAGGCAATTTGCTCTTGTATTTCATCTAGAGCCTTTTCTTTGTCAGGCACTGGTAGCAGCAATAGAGGTCCAAAATCACCATCATCTCCAGTCATCCCAAGTTCTTTTGTCTGATTAAAAAAAGCTGCTAGTTCATAATAATCTCTTTGTGAAATGGGATCAAACTTATGATCATGACATTTTGCACACATTACCGTCAAGCCTAGAAATGCAGTTCCAAAGGTTTCTGCCCTATCAAAAACATAATTTAATCTCCATTCCTCATCTATAACCCCACCTTCAGCTGTCATTGGAGTATTTCGATTAAAAGCAGTGGGTATCACATCTTGTCTTGATGGGTTAGGAAATAAATCACCTGCAAGTTGTTTGGTTACAAACTCATCATAGGGCATATTATTTTTGAATGCATTAATTACCCAATCTCTCCAAGGCCACATAGTTCTTAGCCCATCAGCATGAAGACCATGAGAATCTGCATATCTTGACAAGTCTAACCAATCCATTGTCAATCTTTCAGCATTTTCATTTGAAGTGAGTAGCTTATCAACAATATTTTCGTAAGCCATGGGGCTTGTATCAGCTTTAAAATTTTCCACATCCTCTAGGGAAGGAGGTAAGCCAGTCAAATCAAAGTAAACCCTTCTTATTAATCTCTCTTTATTTGCTGGCTCAGAAAAAGTTAATCCATTTTCATTAAGTTTATCATTAATAAAAACATCAATTGGATTAGACGCTTTCTCAGATTCAGTTGCATTTACTTTATTTTCTTCGGGAGTTATAAAAGCCCAGTGATCTTTAAATTGGGCACCCTGATCAATCCACTTTAAAATTATAGCCTTTTCTTTATTAGTAAGTGAAAGCTTCGATTCCGGAGTTGGCATTATTTCTTCAGGATCTTCAGAAAGAATTCTATGCGCCACTTCGCTTTTAAATAAACTTCCAGAAACAAGGGCTTTTGAGCCACTTGAAAGCTTTGAAAAAGCAATTTTTTCGTCATCTAACCGAAGTCCTGCTCTTCTTGTGTTTTCATCTGGACCATGACAATGATAGCATCTATCTGATAAAATAGGTTGTACATCATAATTGAAATCTACTACTCTATCAATTTGATCAAACTCTACCATTACCTGTTCAGGAACATTAATTGAACATGAACATGCAAGAGTTACAATAAATAAAATGTAAATTATAGTTTTCAAAAATTTTATTTTACGTTAAAAATATAGCCGTTGTTAGTATAAATATAAATTTTTTCCTTCTCAAACTCAAGTATTCTTCTTGCATTGATACCAACAGGCAATTTTAAAAACTCAGATTTTTGAAATTTATTTGAAACAGTATCATATTCAGATAATTTTCCCCCAGGATTTGAGTTCGGACTCCCTAGCTCATTAACAAAATATCTTGTATTTCCAACATAAATAACCTCTAAAGAATCTTTATTATTTATAGAAAAATCTTCTATGCTGCTATACTGTGCTTCTTCGGGAAGAGGGATTGATTTAAAACCATCTTTGCTATTTATAAATAATTTTGACTCTAAATCATATAAATATTTTATTTCCAATAAATCCTCTTCATTTTTACCTGTAAGTTCATATAAATCATCAACTTCAGAAAACGAGCTATATGAATTAAACTTTTTCTTCAGATAGGGAAGTTGTTTATTTAAAATATCTCTCGAGGTAAATGGCACATAGTTTCCATTATAATCATAAAATATAATTGGATCTAATTGGGAGTTGTTGTCAAAATCATCCAAATACATTTTTACTGGTCTTTTTTGGCTAGCCTTCCACTTGAAGTTAAGTCCGGCGTTTCCTGCTAAAAAATCAATTTTACCATCTTTGTTAAAATCATAGGGGAAGATTACATTCCATAAGCCATTAGTTTTTTCCAAACCATAATCTGAAGTCACTTCGGCAAATGTGAGGTCACCCTTATTCATTAATAGCCTTATTGGCATCCAATCTCCAACAAGAATTAAATCTTCCAATCCATCATTATTAAAGTCTAACCATTCAGAATCTGTTATCATTCCATAACGTTTTTTATCAATCACTTTAAAAGATTTTCCATCTTTATTGTTAAGTAAAATAAAACTATAAGGGCTTAACCCATAGGAGCCAGGAATAGAGCGATTACCAATAAATAGATCATCGTAACCGTCTTTATTTATATCTGATACTGAAATACTTGAGCCATTTGTTTTTGGCAATCCAATTTTTATTCTTTTGAAATCACCTTTTCCGTTATTTACATAAATTCTATCTGTTAAAGACTTATTAAGTTCCATATTATCATTACCACCACTAACTACATATAAATCTTTGTCTCCATCACCATCAAAATCAAAAAGGGCAGCATCAACATCTTCAAAGTCTTTATCTTTAACAAAGTCTGTATTTTCATTTAAATAAAATTCACCATCTTTTGAGCCCAAGTAAATCCTGGATTTTTGATATTTTGCACCACCAATAAAAAAATCTGATATCCCATCTCGATTAAAATCGTATTTAATAACTGTTGGACCCTCATATGATAACCTTTCAGGAATTAAACGTTCTCTTTCATAATCATAAAAAATATTTTCTTGGTGTTTGATGGGTAAAATTTTTATTGACTCCTTTTTAGAATATTTATTTTTCGAATCCTTATTTGAAAATTTAAGATTATCAGATCTTTCAATTATTCTATTTTCATTTATTGAAAGGTTAGATATTTTTTCTTCGTATCCGTCAGGCCAACGAATAATTATAGAGTCAATATCCTTTTCTTCTCCTAAACCAAAGTAAACTTGATTAGTAGAAGAAGATTGGAATCCTTTTGTGGTAATATTTTCTCTTACAAAAATTTTATTTTTAACGTAAATATTGATTTTACTTCCACGAGTTACAGAATAATTTTTATTTCCTTTCAGAGTAAATGAAATAAAATTTCTCAAACCATTGGATGTGTTTTCTAAAATTTCGGATGGTGAATTAAGATTATTTAAAACAATATCCAAATCACCGTCGTTATCTAAATCACCATATGCTGCTCCATTGCTATAATTAGGCTTCCCTATTATATTTCTTTCGAAATTAAGATTACCTTGATTAGTAAATAAAACGTTAGAAGTTTTATTTGTTGGAATTTTTGATATTAATTCTTTTTTGATTTCGTCTTGCTGTGAGTTATTGTATTTAGTGAAATCAACATTACTTAAATAATTAATGTAATCTAAATCGTTTGGTCTTTTATATATACCATTTGAAATAAAAATATCATTGTTTCCATCTACATTAAAATCTTGAAGTAATACACCCCAACTCCAATCTGAAGCATAAGTATTAGTCTTAAAAGCAATTTCAGAATAAGTACCATCCCCTCTATTTAGCTGAAAATTATTTCTTGAAAATTGTTTTTGAAACCCAAACTCACTTTTGATTCTGGAGATTTTATCAGGATCTTCTCCACCAGATTTTAATAAAACTTTTGAGTCAAAGGGCATCATATCAGTTGTAAAAATATCTAAGAATCCGTCGTTATTTAAATCTGAAACATCTACACCCATTGTAAAATGTGACATTTGAACTAAATTATCTTTGGATGATTCCGAAAATGTTTTATCCCCATTATTAATATATATGTAGTCATTCTCATGAAAATCATTACCAACATAAATATCAAGAAAACCATCATTGTTAATATCAGTTGTTGTGACAGCTAGACCATAACCCAGTGGTGTATCATATATTTTACTTGACTTTGTAACATCTATAAATTTTTTATCCCTTTCATTTAATTTATTTTCAAAGAATCTATCCCCACTCAAAGAATCCGACTCCATTCTTTTTTTTGCTGTTCCATAACTTCTCACAGTGTGGATAGCATGATTTAAAAGGTACATATCTAAGTCCCCATCTCTGTCATAATCAAAAAATGTTGCTTGTGTTGAAAATCCAGTAAAATCTAATCCAAACTCATTAGCCTTTTCTGTAAATGTTAAGTCTCCATTATTCATATACAACCTATTTTTTACTGCTTGAGGACTAGCAGGGCTTACTTTCGAAACGTAAATATCTAAATAACCGTCTCCGTTAATATCTTCCATAGTAACGCCACTGGACCACGAATTATCCGAAGTAATTCCTGATTCAATTGATATATTCTTGAATTGTAAATTACCTAAATTTAGATATAGTTGATCAGAGACTTGATTACCAGCAAAATAAATATCTTCTAAGCCATCATTATTTATGTCACCTATTGCTACTCCACCACCATTATAATAATATAAGTATTCAATTATGTTTAGTTCGGTTCTGTAGCTTAATAAATTTTCAAAGTCAATCCCTGTTTTTGAGACGTTTAAGGTTTTAAATATTTCACTTGAAGATATTTTTTCTTTATTAGAAAAACAACCTGTAAAGACTATTGAAATAAAACTTAAAATGAGTAATTTATTTACCATTATTTAATTATTTGAAAAACTTCCATGTTAGAATTGTTTTTTGCAACATAGATTCTGTCCTCCAAGACTTTTAAATCCCGAATTTGTCCCTCTACAAAAAATCCTCTACCGTTATTATAGAAATTAAATTTTTCACCATCTATGTTTTCAAGATAGATTCCATATGATGCATCATACCTTCCAAATTCAGGTTTCACATTGTATAAATTACCTCCCATAATTATATCCATATCACCATCATAATCAAAATCATAAGTTTCTATAGCATATATTGGACTAAATTGAACGGATTTTGGAATTTTAATTTTCCTAAAATTAAAATTCCCTTCATTAATCAAAATACTAGTTTCTAAATAATTAACTTCTGATAATATTGATTTTGACAAAGCTTTTTTATTTATAATTTTTTTAATATCAAGGTTTTTAAAGGAATTATAATTTGGGAAAGTTTTTTTCAAAGTTTTTATTTGATCTATCAAATCATGCCTTAAAGAATAGGGATATTCTTTGCCATCTTTAGATGTAAAACAAACAATTGCTTCAGCAAATCCATTATTATCAAAATCGCTGTGATATAATTTTATGGGATTACTTTTACTAGCTTCAAATCTTGAGTTTAAACCATGATTCCCTATAATTAAATCATCAAGACCATCATTATTTAAATCTTCAATTTGAACTGTATTCCACCAACCCTTTAGTTCTATTAGATCACTTTTTACCCTAGAAAAATAACCATCATCATTTTTGAAAATTTCAATACCCATATATTCTCCTACTACAACTAAATCCATATCACCATCATTGTCAATATCAGAAAACTTTGAATCTGTGATCATCCCAATTTCAATAAGCTCAGGAGATATTTTTAGTGTTTGATTAGAAAAATTCCCTTTCCCGTCATTAACTAATAAAAAACCAGAGGAGGGTAAACCATAATTATTGATTTTAAGTCTTTCTCCAATAAAAATATCTAAATCGCCATCTTTATCTATATCTGCAAATGAAGCTGTACCTGTACTAATTTTGTGATCAACATCGGGTAATTTTTGATCACTTAGACTAAACTCACCTTTTCCATTATTAATATAAATTCTGTCATACAACTTTTCAGAATACTTTGAAAGCTCTACACTTCCACTTCCAACGTATAAGTCTAAATCATTATCATTATCAACATCAAAAAGTAGAATCACTGAATTTTCAAAATCTAATTTTTCTTTTAAAATATCATTCTCAATACTAATTACGTTGTTTTTATCAACTTGAAATGATTTAATGTAATTTCCTAAAGACCCAGATAAAAATACACGGTTTGAGCCAGAATTATTTATGTCACCAAAAGCAAGATTTGGGCCCTCAGAACTACACATGTGAAATAAAAGCCTGTCTCTATTAAAATCAACATAATTATTTTCTTTATGATCTATAATTGAATCTAGTTTTACTTTTCTAAAAATATTTTCTTTATCAGTATTTTTCTCCTTAATACCAACCACAGCATCTTTTTCATATAAAGTAATAGTTTGATTAGGATCAACATCAAATAATTCTTTAGCTTTCCCCGAAGGCCACACTATTTTAGCATCTATTTTGGTATTTTTGCCAATTCCAAAATTAGGTCTTAAGTCCACAGAGGATTGAAAACCTCTAGCAGATTGAACTTGTTGCATTTGCTTTACTCCATTACTTTCTATGTAAACTTTTGCTCCAACCGAAAATATATTTTTATTTTCACCGACAAGTTTAAATTTTATGAAATTAGCTTTATTGTTTGTTTGATTTTCATAAATAAAAGCAGGCATATTTACGTTATTGACAACTAGATCTAAATCCCCGTCATTATCTAAATCCCCATAAGCTGATCCGTTAGAAAAACTAGGAATTTCTAGACCTGAATTATTAAACTCCTCAAATTTTAAACCATCTATATTTTTATACGAGTGATTTGGAATAGGATTTGAGGGTATAATCTCAACTAATCTTTTGTAATCCACTTTATTTTTTGAAACAATAGAATTAATTACTTCTTTATTTGAAATATATTGAAGATAATCCTGATCTGTTAGATCTTTATAAATTCCATTTGCAATAAATAAATCTTTAAGTCCATCATTATCAAAATCAAAGAATAATGCTCCCCAGCTCCAGTCAGATGCTTCTACACCTGAAAACCTACCTATCTCACTAAATTTATCATTCTCAATGTTTAGATGTAAAACGTTTCTAGTAAATTGATGGTGGTATCCATTTTTAACATTGTATTTGTATTTATCCCATCCTTCAAAAGTAGTTACGGATTTTAATCGTTGATAATTTGATGGCAGCATTTCTGTAACAAAAATGTCGTTTGTTCCGTTATTATCAATATCTGCTATATCAGCACCCATGGAAGCTCCGCTTATAGAATTCATTCGATTTATTAAATCCTCTTTAAATGTTCCATTTTTCTGATTTAAATACAAATAATCTCTTTCAAAAAAATCGTTACTAATAAAAATATCATCCCAATTATCACCATCAACATCACCAATAGTAATACCTAATCCAAAGCCAATAACACTTCCGTAAATTCCTGCAGATTCACTAACATCCTCAAAGTATCCATTATTATTCTGCATAAGTTTATCTCCTCCTAAGACATCCCTTTTTGGACGTTCATTTCTTCTGAGATCAAAGCTGCCTATTGCCTGAAAAGAATTGTTGAGGATATAAACATCTAAATCTCCATCTTTATCGTAATCAAAAAAGTTTGCATGCGTTGAAAAGCCTTCATCATTAAGGTTATATTTTAATGCAGATTCTTTGAAAGTAAGATCACCATTATTAATAAATAATTCATTTTGTTTATTATCACCCTCAACATCACCTGAGTTACAAACATAGATGTCCAAAAAACCATCTCCGTTTATGTCGACCATTGTTACACCAGTAGACCAAGCTTTATTCCCACTAACTCCAGCAAACTCTGTTATATTTTTAAACTTGAACCCCCCTAGATTTAAAAATAGTCTATTTTCACCTTGGTTAGATGTTAGATAAATATCTAATAGATCATCATTATTAATATCACCTAAAGCAACTCCACCACCGTTATAAAAGTTCCTGTATTTATAAACATTAAAATCATCGCTAAATTTTAAATTATTTGTGAAATCAATACCAATCAAATTATTCTGCTTTAATTCAAATGTTTTTGAATCACAGGAGATAATTAAAACTATCAAAATAAAAATTAGAAACTGATTTTTCATAAAATCTATTTGAGATTATTGATTTTTGCAATCACGTCTTTAGAGTTTAACTTATATAGTACAATTCTTCTATTTCCGTCAACCTTAACAAGAGGTTTTTCATTTATTCCTTCAATACTAACTTTTATGAAATCATTTCCTGGCAGCCAAGAAATTAATGAATCTTTCACTTGATTAATTAGTACACTAGATTGATAGTCAGTATTCCAATTTGACCAACCAAGAAAATTAAATCTAAGTTCGAGTCCGTCAATGATTTTTTTTTCTTCAAAATTTGGATCAATAGACATTTTAATTTTTTTTGTATTTTTTTCAGTTGATGTTAGAATCTGTTCTGGGTTAAAATTATACCCTCCTACTGTTATTATTTTATTCTTGTTAAGAATTGTACATCTGTCATAATATTGCTGTTTTGTCATCCCAAAACTAAATCCTAATATTAAATTATTATTTATTTCACCCTTTTTAATTTCACTTTCAACTAAGTTGTGATACTCTGAATTAAAGCTGCAACTAGTTAGCTGTATAAAAAGAAATGAAATTAGTATTCTTCTTGTAATTTCAATTAAGCTCATAAAATTTAATCTCCTTGTTGTTTATTCCAGCCATAAACATTTTTATTTTTCCAAATTCAAATGTTGTTAATTTTCTAATTTCTCCTTCGATATTTAGGTTGATTGGAGTTTTACATTTTAATTCATTATTATGGTTAGTTAATTCAACTAACCAACCATTAGACGCATCATGTTGTCCAAACTGAGGTTTTACTTTACTTTGATTTCCACCAAATAATACTTTAGTAACATTAGAATTTTGAGATAATATTTCAACGTCATAAACTGATGAATAATTTATTTCATAAGGCAGAGGACTCTTTAAAAAACCTTTTGAAGTGTTCAAAAAAATACTACTTTCTAATTCATTTAATTCTCTTATAGTAGAATTATTTAATGATTTGACACCAAAAATATCACTCATTGAT
>Ga0209406_1001603_pt1 | contig 16244 bp, 13 predicted proteins | sample COGITO_mtgs_1204_FD_184808 | JGI IMG/M metagenome (GOLD analysis project Ga0209406, IMG submission 184808) | Pelagic marine microbial communities from North Sea - COGITO_mtgs_120426 (SPAdes) (version 2) | ecosystem: Environmental > Aquatic > Marine > Epipelagic ...
ATCCCTTTCCGCCCATATGCACCAAGCCTCTTCTTATTGGAGACAATAACTTTAGTTCAAAAACTACAGTATCTCCAGGAATAACTTTTCTTTTAAACTTTACATTGTCAATTTTCATAAAGTAGGTTGTGTAAAGATGTGGGTCTTTAACCTTGCTAAGAGAAAATATACCACCGGTTTGAGCCATTGCTTCAATTTGTAAAACTCCAGGCATTACTGGGTTTTTAGGAAAATGACCCATGAAGTAATTTTCATTCATAGTAACATTCTTAACACCAACAATACCATCATCGCTAATTTCCATTATCTTATCAATTAGTAAAAATGGATATCTATGCGGAAGCATTTTTTCAATGTCTACTATGTCATAAAGTGGCTTTTTAGTTAAGTCAAATTGTTTGGGTAATTTTTCTTGATCTTTCATGGCTTTTTTAAGTATTTGAGCAAATGAGGTATTTAATTTATGGCCTGGTTTTTTGGTGATAATATGTCCTTTTATTGGCATTCCAATTAAAGCTAAATCTCCAATAACGTCTAATAATTTATGTCTTGCAGGTTCGTTGTAAAACTGCATTTCACAATTATTTAAGACATTTCCATTAATTTGAATATCAGAATGATCTTTGCCCAAAAGATGGGCTAATTTTTTTATCTCATTAGGTTTAGTGTCTTCTCTATCTACCACAACAATAGCATTCTCTAATCCTCCTCCTTTTATAAGATTTGCTTTTGCTAATTTCTCAAGTTCTGTCAGAAAAACAAACGTTTTACAAGGTGCTATTTCCGTAGAATAATCTTTTAAGTCTCTAATTTCAGCGTATTGAGTTCCTAAAGCAAGGTTCTGATAATCTAAAACTACAGAAATGATAAAATTATTTGCAGGAACAAATAGAATTTCTGAACCTGAGTCTGGATCAGTATAATGAATTGGGTTTGGAAGGTGAATATATTTTAAAGGTGCATCTTGAACTTTTAGTCCTACTTTTTGAATCTCCTCAACAAAATACTTTGCGCTACCATCCAAAATTGGGACTTCAGAGCTGTCCATTTTAATTAATACATTATTAACTCCTAGGGCATATAATGCAGACATTAAATGCTCAACGGTAACTATTTTGACATTGTCTTTTTCTAGCGTAGTACTTCTTTGAGTATCGGTAACCAAGTTAATATCTGCAGGTAAAACAGGTTGATTTTCTAAATCTATTCTTTGGAACTTTACCCCATGATTTATTTTAGCAGGCTCAATGACCATGTGTACACCTTCACCTGTATGAAGTCCAACTCCTGTAAACTCAATTGAGCTATTTAATGTTTTTTGATTATCTGACACTTAGATTTTATTAATTTCTTTAACTAGATCTTCAATTTGTTTTTTTAATTCGGGGAAGTTTTTAAATAAAACATAACTCCTTTTAAAGTCATTGGAAGAAAAAGCTGGTGTTCCTTGAAGAACAGAATTTTCTTTGAGAACTGATTTAGTAATACCACTTTGAGCTGCTATCTTCGTTCCTTTGGAAATTTTCAAATGACCTGCGATTCCAACTTGACCACCAATCATGACATTATCATCGATTTTTGAAGACCCTGAAACGCCAGTTTGAGCAGCAATAACAGTGTTTTCTCCGATTTCCACATTATGAGCAATTTGTACAAGATTGTCAATTTTTACCCCTTTTCGAATAATGGTAGACCCCATAGTAGCTCTGTCAATAACAGAATTTGACCCTATTTCTACATGATCTTCAATTATGACATTTCCTATTTGAATTATTTTCTGGTATTGATTTTCTTTGTTTGGAGCAAAGCCAAAACCGTCGGAGCCAATTACAGCACCAGAATGAAACACACAATTACTTCCTATTTGGGATTTATCATAAAATTTAACCCCAGAATAAATTTTAGTGTTTTCTCCTACTTTACATCCTTTGTCAAAATGACAATTAGAAGATATCTGAACGTTATTTCCTATTACTACATCTTCACCAATGTAAGTGAAAGGTCCAATATATACAGACTTGCCAATCTTAGCAGTTTTGTGAATAAATACTGGTTCTTCAATTCCTGTTTTGGGAGTATCGATATTTTCGTAAAAGTTTAATAATTGCGCCAAACTCTCATATGCATTGTTTACTTTTATTAGAGTTAAGGTAGAAGGAATAGGTTTTGACGGGGTGAAATCTGAGTTGACAAGTGCTATACTTGCCTTTGTATTATAAATAAAAGATTCGTATTTAGGATTGGCTAAAAAGGTTAAAGAGAAAGGTTGGGCATCTTCAATCTTAGAAAAAAAATTAACCTCTGCATTCTTATCTCCTTCAATATCTCCATTAACTAAGTCTGCTATTTGTTGAGAATTGAATTTCATTAATAGTTAAAATTAAGCATTATGATTAGAATCTCACAATAAATCAAAAGTAAGGTGCAAATAAATAATACTTTTTAACTGGTTTTGCTAAAGCACTAATATTTAAATTATCTGATGCTTGGGTAATATCTTTTAGTGAACCATCATTGAATAAGATTTTTATTTCATCTTTCCTTGGATCGTAGGCATTGTTTTCCATTTCTTTTTGATAAACGAAATAGTTCATTTCCTCGTTATTAAAACCGAGATTTTTTTGATGAACAGATTTACAGTTTTCTACTTCTTCTAATGAAAACTTTTTAGCACTTATTTTTACTTTTGGAAGCTTCCTTTCAATCATCATTTTGCTTAAATTAGATAAGATTTTGTCTTGGCTATCACACCAAATCTTCACACATGTAAAAACATCATAATCGTCTACTTTAGAGAAGGACTTTAGGAAGTCGATTTGAGAAATATTATCAGATGTTATTTTTTGACTTAGTAAAATTTTAAGGCTTGGGACAACAAATAATTTTGATCCTGAAAGTAAAATCTCTCTAGCTCTTTCTAATATTTTTGCCAAAAGAAATTCTGCTGAAAGCACAGTTTTATGTAAATAAACTTGCCAATACATTAACCTTCTTGCTACAATAAATTTTTCTATTGAATAAATTCCCTTTTCTTTAATTACAATTTCATCATTAACAATCGAGAACATTTTAATAATTCTCTGATTACTAACTACCCCCTCAGATACTCCAGTAAAAAAGCTATCTCGTTTCAAGTAATCTAATCTGTCCATGTCTAATTGTGAGGAAACAAGATGGTGTAAAAACTTTTTAGGGTACCTATTGTCAAATATTTCAATTGCCATATCTAAAGCGCCGTCCAATTCTTTATTTAGAGATTCCATAAATAAACTAGAAATATTTTCATGGTTAATTCCCTCTACAAAACTATGCTCCAAAGCATGGGAGAATGGTCCATGACCAATATCGTGCAATAAAATAGCAAGCGTTACAGATGTTCGTTCTTCTTCAGAAATTGAAAACCCATTTTCTTGTAAGGTATGAATGGCTTGTCCCATAAGATGTGCAGCACCAATAGCATGGTGAAATCTTGTATGATGAGCCCCTGGATAAACTAAATAAGTTAACCCAAGCTGTTTGATTCGTGAAAGCCTTTGAAAGAAAGGATGGTCAACAATATTCAATAAAATTCCTTTATTTAGTGTAATAAAACCATAAACTGGATCGTTTAATATTTTACTTACTTGATTTTTTCGCATATTGATCATAAGTTAAAAACAAATCTAATTAAATCATTAAATAAGTGGCAAGAATACTTTGGGCAGACGACGAAATTGATAGTTTAAAGGCTCACCTTATTTTTTTAGAAAATAAGGGGCATAATATATCACCTGTAAACTCAGGAAATGAAGCGGTTGAAAAATTTAAAAAAAATAGCTTTGATTTAGTTTTTTTGGATGAAAATATGCCAGGAATCAGTGGGCTAAAAGCACTAGAGGAAATAAAAATATGGAATCCTAATACCCCTGTTGTAATGATTACTAAAAGTGAGGAGGAGATGATTATGGAGGAAGCAATAGGTAAACAAATATCAGATTACTTAATAAAGCCTGTTAATCCCAATCAAATATTGATGGTGATTAAAAAATTATTGGATGGCAAAAGACTTATTAGTGAAACCAACACTTTATCCTATCAACAAAATTTTAGAGGAATTAGCAATGACTTGAATAATTCAATGGATTTAAATGAATGGATAGCTCTTTTTAAAAAATTAAATTTTTGGGAACGTCAACTTGAAATGTCAGATGAAAATATGTATGAAATATTTGACATGCAGAAGGAAGAAGCTAACCAATTATTTAGTAAATACATTGACAATAATTATATTGATTCTTTAAATGACAAGGAACATATCACAAGTCACAATCTTTTAAAAAAAGAACTTTTTCCAAAATTAAATAACGAATCCTACTTTCTAATTGTCATAGATAATTTAAGATATGACCAGTGGTTGATAATTAAACCTGTAATTGAAGAGTTATTTGATATAGAAAAGGAAGAAATATACTGTAGTATTCTTCCAACAACTACTCAGTATGCTAGAAACTCTTTGTTTTCAGGACTTATGCCTCTAGAAATTAAAAATAAATTTCCAGACAAATGGGTAGATGAAGATGAAAATGAAGGTAAAAACTTACATGAAGAGTTTTTCTTAAATGAAAACCTAAAAAGGAATTCTATTGGTGGGAAATTCTCTTACAATAAAATAACCAACCTAAATAAGGGGAAAAAACTATTAAGTAATTTTAATAATTTACTCCAAAATAATTTAAATACCATAGTCTATAATTTTGTAGATACGCTATCTCATGCAAGAACTGAAATGGAGGTTATTAAGGAACTTGCCGAAGATGAATCTGCTTACAGATCCTTAACCCTTAGTTGGTTTAAACACTCACCTCTATATGAAATGATGAAAAGGATGAGTGAAAGTTCTTCCAAAGTGTTTTTAACAACAGACCATGGCACAATTAGAGTTAAAAACCCTACAAAAATAATGGGGCCAAAACAAACCAATAGTAATATGAGATATAAGGTTTCTAAAAACCTATCTTATAATAAGAAACATGTTATGGAGAGCTTAAATCCACACGAGATAATGCTTCCAAAAAATAATTTGAGTAGCTCTTATGTTTTTGCTAAAGAAAATAACTTTTTTGTGTACCCAAATAATTACCACCAATTTGCTACTCTTTACAACGACACATTCCAGCATGGAGGAATTTCTTTAGAAGAAATGTTAATTCCTTATGTCTTTTTAAGTAGTAAATAATTATTCTTTCTGAAAGTTATTTGCCAAGTCTAAATAATCGTAAATAAATTTAATTTCTTCGTTGCTACAATCTTTACAATATTTGTAAGCAAGATTTTTCATGCTAATAATGGTAATTTCATTTTGAGATAAATATTCTTGGACATAAGAAGATATAGCAATTAGAAAACAATCACTGTATTTAATTTCCATTTTTTTAATATTGGAGATGTACGATTTTGGTTGGTGAATAAAGTAATTAAAAAGTGCTGCTTCTAACTCTTGCTTCTGGTTAATTTTTAAGCTATTACAATAAAAAGTTAATGCGTTAAAATAATACGGGCTTAGTTGCTCAGAACTTTTATTCAATGCTTCAATTAGTAATTTAAAATTCTCTTTGCTTAAGCTAGTGTCAATTTTATAAATTAATTCTAACGAATGTTTTTCTAAAGTTTCAGGACCATTTAAAATTTCTTCATGATTTAATCCATCTATATTGGAATAAATAGATATTGGCTCTTGATTACAACTAAAAAAAAGCAATAAGAATAACGGAAGAAAGTATTTCACGTTTTATCTATTTGGTAATTAACTACTATCCTTGACAAGCATCCAAAAGATACCATTGCTAATAAAAGATGAATTGGTTGAAGTAAGGCTGGCAAATTAAAATCTGCAAGAACTTTACCAACCAATGCTTCTGCCAATACACATATTGCAAATAAGTAGATTTCAATAAGTTTAATTTTTCTAAAAAAAGCATAACTTCCTAGAATAATACTGTAAATAACTATGGCTAATGCCAATGTCCTGTGAGAAAGAAATAAGCTAAAATCTTGGAAAATTAATTCGTTTCTTGAGCTAGAGTCTAACCAATGGTCCACAATTTGTCTTACTTGTGTTCCTAAAATAATTTGAAATAAAAAAAACACTAACCCTACGAATGCTATTATTTTTAATTTTTTTGGTATAGCTACAGTGGAATCTGACCAGACAGAAATAATTATTATTTGCCATAATATCATTAAAGCCGCAATTACCATATGGACAGTTAAAACCCAAGGCACAATATTTGTAGCTACTACCATAGAACCCCACCAAGCTTGAAAAAGAGTTAATAAAATCAATCCCAAACCTAAAAATATTCTTAACCCTTTTTGGCGCTTGGTAAATAGCGCCAATAAGAACCCTATAAAAATAAATATTCCAGCTAGTGCGCCAATAAGTCTATTTATATATTCTAACCAAGTATTCCAAACATTAAAAGGTTGCTCGTAAAGCAAAGATTTATCTGCTTGAATTAAAATTGCTTTTTCTTCAAGGCCAATATTGGTCAAAAAAGAAGTAAATTTTTTTATTTTTTTCTCTCTTTTTGAGGAATAAAATAATTGATAATTTTCTGGGAGTTGACTGACATCTGTTGGTGGAATATATTGATCAAAACACTTCGGCCAGTCTGGGCAGCCCATGCCAGATTCTGTTATACGAACAATTGATCCAGCTATAATAACAAGATAAATCATAATTAATGTTATCCAATGAAATCTCAAAATCATTTATTTAAAAAATTTATATTCCTTTTTAAACCTTTAAACTTTGTTCTCTTGACAGCAGAACTCTTAAATAGATTTTCAAAAATCTCCTCATCTAACTCTTTCCATTCTTTCTTTGTAAGATTTATTAAGTCTAATGGGGGCTCAAATAAAGGCTCATTATGACGAGAAGAAAATTTATTCCATGGACAAACTTCTTGGCATGCATCACAACCAAACATCCAATTATCCATCTTGCCACTAAACTCATCAGGTATGATTTCGTCTTTTAGTTCAATTGTTAAATATGAAATGCACTTAGAGCCATCAACAACATATGGCTTAATAATAGCATCTGTAGGACATGCATCAATACACTTAGTACAGGTTCCACAATAATCTTTAATAGCTATATCTGTCTCTAACTCTAAATCCAGAATTAGTTCTGCAATAAAGAAATAAGATCCCTTTTCTTTATTTATAAGATTACTATGCTTTCCAATCCATCCTAAACCAGATTTTTCAGCCCATGCTTTATCCATCACTGGAGCTGAATCTACAAATCCTCTAATATTAATATCTCCAAAATTTTCTGTTATAAAATATTGTAACTCTTTAAGTTTTTTTTTAATTACTTTATGATAGTCTGCACCATAAGCATACATAGATATCTTAGGAGCTTGCTTGTCTTTTTGTTTTATAGGAGAATAATAATTATATATAAAAGTAACAACAGATTTTGCTCCTGGGACAAGTTTAGTAGGGTCTGTTCTTAAATCAAAATGATTTTCCATGTAAGACATTTTTCCATGAAAATCGTTATTTAGCCAACTTTCTAAGTGGCGAGCTTCTTTTTCTAAAAAGCCTGCTTTTGAAATACCTACATGGGAAAAGCCTAAATCAAAAGCCTTTTCTTTTATTATTTTGGTGCGTTGGCTAGTGTTCAAAATATTTCTTGTTGTCCTAGATCGTTTTTTGGTTTATTTAAATGTTTGTATGCCATATCGGTAACCATTCTTCCTCTAGAAGTTCTTACCATGTAACCCTGTTGTACAAGAAATGGTTCGTAAACTTCTTCAATAGTTCCCGATTCTTCCCCAACAACTGTAGCTAAAGTATTTATTCCCACTGGACCACCTTTGTATTTGTCTATAATAGCAATTAAAATCTTGTTATCCATTTCATCTAATCCGTGCTTATCAACTTGTAAGGCTGTTAAGGCCATTTGGGTGATTTCATTGGTAATAATTCCGTCTCCTTTAACTTGAGCATAATCTCTAACTCTTCTTAATAATGCATTGGCAATTCTTGGAGTTCCTCTGCTTCTGCCTGATATTTCTTTTGAAGCATCTTCTTTTAAAGGGATTTGCAATATGCCTGCAGATCGATTTACAATTGCTTGTAATATTTTCTGATCATAATAATGCAATCGGCAGTTAATGCCAAATCTTGCTCTTAAAGGAGCTGTTAAAAGTCCACTTCTTGTAGTGGCTCCTATTAATGTAAATGGATTTAAGTCTATTTGAACAGTTCTTGCGTTGGGGCCAGTATCTAAAACAATATCAATTTTATAGTCTTCCATCGCTGAATATAAATACTCTTCGATAACAGGACTCAACCTATGTATTTCGTCTATAAATAGAACATCTCCAGTTTCTAAATTGGTAAGCAGTCCTGCTAAATCTCCTGGCTTATCTAAAACAGGGCCTGATGATATTTTAATTCCAACTTCCATTTCATTTGCAATAATTTGGGCAAGTGTAGTTTTTCCTAGTCCTGGTGGGCCATGAAGCAGAACATGATCGAGACTTTCTTCTCTCATCTTAGCAGCAGAAACAAAGATTCTTAAGTTTTCAACTACTTGGTCTTGTCCGGAAAAATCCTCAAGATGCTTTGGTCTTAAAGCAATCTCATAGGTCTTATCTGTTTTGCCTTGGTCGTCGGCTCTAAAATCAAACTCTTCTATCATAACGTAAATATAACGATGAATTTGAAGCGATAAAAAAGTGATTATATATTTCTGACAACTTAAACGAAAATCTTAATATTACTGTAGGTAAAGTTAAGCTATTAGAAAGAACTGAACGGTCGCTTCTAGTTATTCTAATGCCTGTACCTAGTCCTAAACTAAAAAAATTAAAACCTTCATAATTTAAAATCAAGGCAGGTTCTAAAAAAGAGTAAATTCCTTTGTAACTATCGTTAGTTATTTGGGTAGATTTAATTTTACCTAACCCAAAGTCTAAAGTTGTTTCAGCAAAAAATATTTTTGAAAGGGTCCATTGTTTGGAAACAAAAAAATTCGATGAAGAAATTGATAATTGGGAGGAATCTTCAAAATAGTGATTGTTGTTTTTTAGCCAACAGTAACCAATTCCAACTTTAACATTTTCACTAATTTTAAAATATGGTTTAATCTCCTGTATTTTGAAACGATTTTTTTCCAATCTAAAATTTTTAATTTCCAACCTAATACCTAATTCTGGAATTTCACTTGAGAGGAACACTTCGCCCTTATTTTGTGAAAAAAAGCAAAGATTTATTAAACAAAGAATTGGAATAAAAAAAGTCCGCATACTATAAAGTTACGGACTTAAAAATAAAGTTGGCTATAAAGTCTTAATGTTCTTCTTCATTATCGTCTAAAGGAATATTTTGAGGAACAAAATCGTTTTCCTTTCCGGGCTTACTATAATCATAAGGCCATCTATATACAGTTGGTATTTCGCCAATCCAGTTTCCATGAACGTGTTCTACTGGAGTTGTCCATTCTAGTGAATTGGCGTTCCATGGATTTTGAGAAGCTCTTGGTCCTCTAAAAATACTGTAGAAAAAGTTAAAAAAGAAAATAACTTGTGCTAGTACTCCTACAGAGGCAAAAACAGATATCAAGATATTTAAATCTAGAAAATGATCAAACATTGGGAAATTGGTGTTTTCATAATATCTTCTTGGTAAACCACCTTCCCCTAGAAAGTGCATTGGAAGAAAAACTCCGTAACCACAAACAATGGTTACCCAAAAATGTGCCATGCCCATTCTCATATTCATCATTTTACTAAAAAGCTTTGGAAAATAATGGTAAATACCAGCAAACATTCCTAAGATTGCGGTCATTCCCATCACAATATGAAAATGCCCAACTACAAAATAAGTATCATGTTGAGAAATGTCTAAAGCAGAATCTGCAAGGATAATTCCTGTTACACCACCAGAAATAAATGTTGAAACAGCCCCGATACAAAACATCATTGCTGGGGTCATCATTACATTTCCTCTCCAAATAGTAGTAATAAAATTGAAAGCTTTTACTGCTGACGGGATAGCAATTAACAAGGTAGTGAATGTGAATACACCACCGAGAAATGGATTCATTCCAGTTAAAAACATGTGGTGTCCCCAAACAATGAAAGATAGAAAACCAATTGCTAGCATAGATCCAATCATTGCTCTGTAACCAAAAATAGGTTTTCTAGAACAGGTGGAAATAATTTCAGACGTCATCCCCAAAGCAGGAAGTAAAATTATATAAACTTCTGGGTGGCCAAGGAACCAAAATAAATGTTCATAGAGAATAGGACTTCCTCCAGTAGCATCCAAAGCTCCAGAAGATGTTACAATATCGCTCATATAAAAACTTGTGCCAAAACCTCTGTCCATTAAAAGTAATACTGCGGCAGAAAGTAAAACTGGAAAGGACAAAACACCTAAAATTGCAGTAATGAAAAATGCCCAAATAGTTAATGGAAGTCTAGTCATACTCATCCCCTTTGTTCTTAGATTTAAGATCGTTACTATATAATTAATACCACCAAGTAAAGATGATGCTATAAAAACTGTCATGGATAACAACCAAAGTGTCATTCCCAGTCCGGAGCCTGGCTGGAATTCTGCAAGAACGCTTAATGGAGGATATACGGTCCATCCAGCCATTGCGGGTCCTGTTTCAATAAATAATGAGGAAGCCATTAACAAACTTGATAGAAAGAAAAGCCAGTAGCTAATCATATTTAATAATCCAGATGCCATATCTCTAGCACCAACTTGCAAAGGAATTAAAAGATTAGAAAATGTTCCTGAAAGTCCACCAGTTAAAACAAAGAATACCATAATAGTTCCATGAAGCGTTACCAATCCAAGGTACCAATTACTATCTAGTAATCCATCAGGTGCAGCATCAGAACCCAATATAGATTCTAAAATTGGGAATTTATCATCAGGCCAACCAAGCTTTAATCTAAATAAAGCTGACAAAGCAATACCTATAGCTCCCATGAAAATTGCTGTAATTAGGTACTGCCTAGCAATCATTTTATGATCCTGCGAAAATATATATTTAGTTATAAAACTTTCTTTATGGTGATGATGCGTATCGTGTGACATATCAATATATTTTAAACAAATTTACAAATCATAGAGACGCTTGTGATTTTGTCTTACTCCAATTGACCTCTTGGCCAGAAAAAGTTAAACGTTTTTTATCTCCATTATTTTCTATCCATTGATTAAACTCTTGTTGTGTTTCAACAATTACTTTTAATTGCATATTAGAGTGACCTGCACCACATATTTTATTACACATTAGGACATAATCAAATAAGACTCTTTCTTCAGGTTCTCCAATTCTTCTTTTTCTTTCGTTGTGTATAACATTAATATTTTCCCAATGCTGTTGAACATCTGGATCTGATCTCATTTCCTTGGTAGTTATTGTTGGAGTAAGAGCAAAGCTAGTTTCCATACCAGGAACAGCATTTATTTGTGCTCTAAAGTGTGGAAACCAAGGGCAATGAATAACATCTTTGGATCTGAATTTAAATGTATAGGGTTGGTCTTTAACTAAATGAATTTCTTGAACAACAATATCATCATTACTAGATTCATAAGCTGTAGAATTGTTATCTTTTCTATCTATAGATGCTTCAATTCTATATTTCCTTCTTTTAAGTCTGTCAAACTCTTCTTGAAGCTTGTCCACTTTTTTTTCAGGCAATAAATATTCTCCATCAGCATTAATATTACTTGAAAGTATAGAATCAATATCATTTACTCTTTGATCAATTTCTACATAGGTATCTTGGATTGTTTTTGAGGTTATTACCCCTAACGGATTAGATGAAGAAACCATTTTATAATCTGCTTTCCCTAAAGTATTGTCTACACCAGAATATCTTACAATCCAGCCAAATTGGTAAGCATAAACCTCAACAACCTCCCCTTTTTCTTGATTGTACATTATCTTATTCCAGGTCATCAAGCCATAAATAACAATAAATGCAAGAGCTATTGCTGGAACTATTGTCCATACTGCCTCCAATTTGTTATTGTGAGGATAATAAAGAGCTTTTCTTTCTTCTCTGTAATAGTATTTCCAAGAAAAACCAAAAAGCAAAGCATTTGTTATGAAAAATACTGGCAATATTATATACCAGTTGATCATTAATAATTCGTCTATGTCTTTTCCATGAGCACTGGCTGCTTGATAAAGACCAGAATTAGAACCATATTTAGAAATTAACCAAATTATAAATCCAAAAAATGCTACCATGAAAACCAACATAAGATTGGCCATCAATAAATTTTCACTTCTAGACAATTTTTCTTGTGATTTGTCTCCTCTAACTTTTGCTGCTAGATCATAAATCTTCATTAATTGCACTAGGGCAATAAAGAAAAGTGCTACAGTAATAATTATAATAAACTTAATTTCCATAATTCACTAATTAATATTCATGGTGTTTACTTTCTTCAAGAAAAGGATGGTTCTTTAATAATAAAGGAGCTTTTGATAAAGAATTAAGTACAGAATAAACAAATATTCCAAGGAACATCATAAACATCCCAAGTTCTAAAAGCCCTAATTCCCATTGGTCAAAAAGTGTTCCTGGCATAATCATGTTAAAAACGTCAAACCAGTGACCTATAAATATTAGCATACCTATTACAATTAAAAAACCAGCAGATCTTTTGGTATCTCTTGACATGAAAAAAACCATTGGAAAGAAAAAATTAACAATGAAAGTCCCAAAAAATAGAATGTTGTAGTTATTTATTCTTTCTGTAAAGTAAATAACCTCTTCTGGGATATTAGAATACCAAATAAGCATAAATTGAGAAAACCATAAATAACTCCATAAAAAACTTAGGGCAAACATAAATTTACCTACATCGTGAATATGACTTTCATTAACAAATGGCAGGTAGCCTCCTTTTCTTAAGTAAAGAGTAATCATCATCACCATTATCATTCCACTTAACCAAATCCCAGAAAAAACATACCATCCAAATAATGTACTAAACCAATGTGCATCAATAGACATAATAAAATCCCAAGACATAGTAGAGGAAAAAACAGCAAAGAAAACTAGGAACAAAGCAGCTCTTCTATACATAGTAAAATGAATTTTTGTTCCGCCTATCTCGTCTTCTTCTTTAGATTTCTTTTTAAACCATCTTAAAAACAGAAGAAAGGTTGTGAAATATGCCGCTACTCTAATCCAGAAGAAAGGAATATTTAAATATGCTTTTTTTCCATAAATGATAGGGTCAAAATGGCTTGAATTAGGGTCTAAAATATGAGAATCCATCCAAGCATAAATATGGTGACCACCAAATGTTCCAACTATAAAGACAATTAGTAATGCAACCATTCCAATTGGCATAGCGGACATAATACCTTCAAAAATTCTAAGTAGAACAACTCCCCACCCAGATTCAGTTGCATAGTGTAATGCTAAGTAGAATAATGCCCCTAAGGCAATTCCAAAAAAGAAAAAACCATTTACTAATAAGTTAGACCAAAAACGTCTAAAGCCTTGATCAAAAAAACTTACATCTCCACTATTTGCCATATCTACAAGCATATCTGCTCCAGATTCATGACTGCCAGTATTTGCGTGGTCATCCCCATGAGCTGCATGACCTATATGGACCAACCACTTAAAAGTTGGACCGTGATGATTGTCTTCTTCCGAATGAGAATGCGCTTCTTCATGATTGCTATCAGCACTATGATCAACGGCATGCATAGAATCGTGAAATTCAAGATGATAGCCATGCATTTTAGAAATGATGGTTTCTTTAAGTTGGTTTTGAGTTTCTACATCAGCGTGTCCGTTATACAATAATTCTACAGAATGGTCATCTACTTTTTTAGCATAAACAAAATCTTTTTGTTGAAAGAATCCAATAATCAAAAAAATCAAACCAAGAACTGCTGTTCCAAGTGTAACTTTTTTTGCTCTTTCAGAAATTTTATAATCCATTTTATTTAATTTATCAGCTAAATTTAATCGTTAACTACATTTTCAGAAACCAATTCTTCTAAATTCAAATCTCCGTCAAATTGCATGGTTCTAACGTACATAGCCACTTTCCATCTTTCATCTTTATTAAGTTGTGAAGCATGTGGCCCCATTGCATTCTTTCCATAGGTAATAGTGTGAAAAACTGACCCCGGTTTTCTATCTTTAAGTGTGTTGTAAGCAGGTGGAGCAGCAGGGTATCCACCAGCTGTAATAACTAATCCGTCACCATTTCCTTTGTCTCCATGACAATGCGCACAAAATAAACCATAAAGCCTTTTACCTTCAGCAGTATTAGATTCTTGAATACTTTCTTGACTGTAATAATGCTTTGGTAAGGGGACTTCTTCTCCCGCTCTAATTCTCTCTTCTTCTGAAGTTCCATAATAAAATGGCATATTGGTAGTAGAAGTTTTTTTGCTCTTACTAAAAGCAATGGTTCCCTTTACTGGAATTCTTGCAGAAATAGTATTTTTAAGGGTGTCATTAACTTTATCGCCAACTAATCCGTAGTCTATATAAGCTTCAATTGCTTGAGACCTAAACATATCGTCTACGTATTCATAACCTGGTGAGTCAGGATGTTTTACGCAGGAACTAACTACTGTCAAAACAAAGACAAAAAGACAAAGTTGATGTAATGAAAGGATATAATTTTTCATAAAATACTTTTTTCTTCGATTTCTAAAAACCCAGTGTCTTTAATCAACTTTGATAAAACACTTTCTTTAATATGTGTATTTTCGGAAGTTTTAATTTCCATAACAAATTTGTCATCCGTTGTTCTAGGATCTGGATTTCTAGGTGGCATTCCAGGCAATGTTTTGTTTCTTATTAAATAAGTAATTGCCATCCCATGTGCTGCACACAAGACAGTAAACTCAAAAAATATGGGCACAAAAGACAACATGTTTTCCTTTAAACTGAAGTTTGGTTTTCCACCAATATTCATTGGCCAATCTACAATCATCATATATCTTATGCCAATAATTGCAAGCATAACTCCAGTAATTCCATACATAAATGCAGTAATAGCCAATCTTGTAGGTTCAACACCAATGATAGAGTCAATACCGTGAAGAGGCATAGGCGAATACACATCCGAGACTTTGACATCATTAGAAACAAGATGTTTTGCACCATCCATTAGCTTATCATCATCATCATACATTGCGAATATTACTTTATCTGCCATAATCAATTTTTAATGCGCTGAATGTTTATCCCAATACCCTTTTCCTTTTCCGTATCCTTCTTTGTAATTCTTCCCTGAAGACTTCAAAATTGTTTTAAGTTCTGCTATAGGTAATACGGGGAAATACCTTGAGAATAATAAATAAAAAACAAAGAATATGCCTATGGTTCCCATGTAAACACCAATATCAACCCAAGTTGGATGGAAATAAGTCCAAGAAGAAGGGACATAGTCTCTATGTAAAGAAGTAACAATAATTACAAATCTTTCAAACCACATTCCAATATTAATAATGATAGACATAAAGAAAGAGAACATCAAACTCGTTCTTAGTTTTTTAAACCAAAATAACTGCGGAGAAATTACGTTGCATGTCATCATTGCCCAATAAGACCACCAATATGGGCCAGTAGCTCTATTAAGAAATGCATAGGATTCATACTCAACTCCAGAATACCAAGAAACAAATAGCTCGGTAATATAAGCAACACCGACAATTGATCCTGTAACTATAATTACAATATTCATATATTCTACATGCTTTACATGAAGATAAGCTTCCAGCTTGTATGCCTTTCTTAATATTAACATTAAAGTTTGAACCATTGCAAATCCAGAAAAAACCGCACCAGAAACAAAATAAGGAGGAAAAATTGTAGTATGCCATCCAGGGATTACGGATGTAGCAAAGTCAAATGAAACTATGGAGTGAACTGAAAATACTAAAGGAGTTGCAAGACCTGCTAATACCAAAGACACCTGCTCAAATCTATTCCAAGCTTTTGCATCGCCAGTCCAACCGAAGCTTAAAACTCTATATACTTTTTTGTAAATAGGCTTAGTTACTCTGTCTCTAATTGTAGCAAAATCTGGAATTAACCCAATATACCAAAAAACAAGAGATACTGAAAGATAAGTACTTATAGCAAATACATCCCAAAGTAATGGAGAATTAAAATTAACCCATAAAGAGCCAAATTGATTTGGAAGTGGAAAAACCCAATAGCCAAGCCATAATC
>Ga0209406_1001666_pt1 | contig 15935 bp, 13 predicted proteins | sample COGITO_mtgs_1204_FD_184808 | JGI IMG/M metagenome (GOLD analysis project Ga0209406, IMG submission 184808) | Pelagic marine microbial communities from North Sea - COGITO_mtgs_120426 (SPAdes) (version 2) | ecosystem: Environmental > Aquatic > Marine > Epipelagic ...
ATGATCCAAAACATTTGGTTTATTCTTCAAGTGCGGAAAAAGATGGTATTGCTATCTTTTCTGAGATGTATTATGCTGATGGATGGAATGCTTATGTTGATAATCAGCAAACGCCTCATTTTAGGGCAAATTACGTTTTGCGGGGACTGAAAATACCAGCTGGTGAACATCAAGTAGAATTTAAGTTTGAGCCAGTAGTTTATTCCATAGGAGAGAAGTTGTCATTGGCTTTTTCTTTATTATTATTGGCAGGTGTAGGTTTTGCAGGATACAGAGAATTGAATAATAATTCTGCACCAGCATAACGCTTAATGAAAAAAGTACTCATCTTTACTTACCATTGGCCTCCGGGTTCTGGCCCTGGTGTACAGCGCTTTTTAAAGTTCTGTAAGTACCTGCCCAAGTATGGATGGGAGCCTATTGTCATAACAGTAAAAGACGGGAGTTATCCGTCAATTGACGAATCGCTGATTGACGACATTCCGGAAGGTTTAGAAGTTCATAAAACAAAAACGTTTGAACCCTTTACAATTTATAATGCGCTTAGAGGAAAGAAGGGGAAATCTGTGTCGGTTGGGTTAATTGGCATTAAAGATAGGAAATCTCCGATTCAGAAGTTATCTATGCATGTTAGAGCGAACTATTTCATTCCTGATGCAAGAAAAGGGTGGAAGACTTATGCGCTTAAAGCGGCTGAAAAGGTGATAAATCAGAACGATATCGATTTAATTATAAGTACCGGACCACCTCATTCTACTCATCTTATAGGGATGGAGCTGCAAGAAAAACATAACATACCTTGGGTTGCTGATATGCGAGATCCGTGGACTGAAATTCATTACAACAAAGATCTTCCTAGAAGTGAAAAGACAAAAGAGAAAGATTTAGCTCTTGAGCGTAAGGCACTAACTGCTGCTAGCCATGTAATAACCGTAAGTGATGGGTTAAAAGAGCAGCTAGAGAAATACAATGAAGCTACATCTGTAGTTTATAATGGTTTTGATGAGGATGATTACAAGCCATTAGAGCCATTTAAAACAGAAAAGTTTACATTGGCTTACATTGGTAATCTCAAACCAAACCAGCATATTAAAACACTATGGAGGGTATTGTTAGAGCTATGTAATGAGAATGAGCAGTTCAAACAACACTTTAGGCTAGAGTTAACGGGTAACGTACATGAGGTAATTGTGAACGAAATAAAGTCTTTGGGTTTAGAGAATAATCTGAACGCTTATCCTTTTGTAGAGCATAGAGAGTCAGTCAAGCGAATGCAGAAAAGCTGTATGTTATTGTTTATCGTACCCCAAACCGAGAAGAATAACCTGATTTTAACCGGGAAGCTTTTTGAATACCTTGCTTCTGGAACACCATTGCTGTCAATAGGCCCCGTAGCTGGTAACGCTGCTAAGATTATAGCAGGTTGTAGTCGAGGAACTTTACTTGATTATAATAACGAAATTGGTATTAAGGAATCGTTATTGAAAGCCTTTGATTCGTGGATGTCATCTAGTCAGGAATGTCCTCAATTGATTGTCAATTCCGAAATTGAACAGTATAGCCGACAGCTGCAAACAAAAAAGTTAGTTTCATTTTTTGATAAAATCGTAGAGTAATGAAGCAAGTAGATATATCAAAGTTTAAGCAAGATAGCTCGTTCTACGGCAGCTTGAATCTCCTACTTACTGTTAAAAGCTTTGACTTACAAGCGATACGAAAGCGCTATATCAAGTCTCGGGGTGATAAAACTGGTAAAACAGGAAGTGTCGAGCGAAGAGCGGTGAGTTTGGGTGGTATTGTTTCAATGTCGATTGATAGCGGTAAAATACGAGACGAGAAAGTATTGGCGAAACTAAAAGAGCCTAGAGGTCTTGCTTTATCTAAAAATCACGTTGGAATTTCATCAGAGAATGAAGCGTACGTTATCGCTGAAAATGGAGAGGTAAGGTTAATTAACGACCCTTGGTTCAGTTATATTCATACGCTAGATTTTTCGAAAGACGGCAGTAAGATTCTAATTTCCTCTTCTGGGTTTGATGTCATCATGGAGTTTGATGTGGAAACATTGGAGAAAACGTACGAATGGTGGGCTTGGGAAAATGGATTTAATCAAGGGTATAGCACTGCGTTAGCTAAAAATGTAACGATTTCAAGGGATGAATCAAATCGGGGGAAAGATGGATTTCATATTGTTTCGAATCCAGAACAGGATGCTTTACCAACAGCAATGCGGGCGGCATTTATTAACTCTGTTGTCTATGACACAAAAAATGACGGGAAGTTTTTGGCTACGTTTTTTCACGAGGGGAAAGTAATGGAGATTGATAGAGCAACCGGTCTTGCTACTTCCGTTGTGGTTGGATTAAAGAATCCACACGGCGGTGATCGATTCGATAATAGCTACACAGGAACTAGTACTGGTACAGGGTTTGTTGCCGTGATAGGTAAGGATGAGATTACTCATTATGATTTTAGCAACCTTAAAGGTAAACCGAATCTTTTAGAAGGGATGGAGTGGTTACAAAACTCTAAGAATATCGATGGTAACATTATCACTATCGATTCAAATAGAAACCAGTTTGTGATATTCAACCCAGAATTAGAGTTGATTGATGCCATTGCGTATAACGACAACTGGGCTGTGCAAGATATGATTATGGGTTCGCTTACAACTCAGCAAGAAAAGCAAATAATTGTACTAGATAATCCAACGGATTAGCTCGAAAGCTTCAGCAAACTTTGTATTTATTTGAGTGCCTCTTAGTCTTGCTAACCCTTTAATGAAATCGAAATCTTTATAGCTTCTTCCGCTTTGCGATTCGTATACATTAATTGCATCCCACTTCGCTTTTAGGTTTGCTTCATCAATATTTACATGAAAGTTAGTAGTAATGTTTAGGTTGTTCCATGGCATTTCGTAGCCCAATATGGAGGTGTATTTAAATGCTCTAACTCCTTCTTTATGAACTGTTTCGTGGTCTTGATGTATGTCAGAAGATGAAGGAAGAAAAACTAAGTCAGGTTGAATAGAATTCCTCAGTTTTATTAAGGCTTCTAAAATTTCTTGACGGTGACAGGACAGCTCTCTTACAGGGAAATCGAAAGTGGTAATGTTCTCTTTTGGAATGCCGATTTGTTTACAAGCATCATTCAGTTCGCGGTACAAAACATCTTTATCGAAACCATCGGGTACCGATATGGTACAAGGTGAAAAAGCTACATAATGAACTTTTGTGCCTTGGTTAATCAATTTGTTAAGTGTTGCGCCACAGCCAAATTCACCATCGTCTGGGTGGGGTGCAAGTACTATTGCGGTGTTAATCTTTCTTGTAAAACTCATAGGGTCAAATGTATTGAAATTATGATTGTAGCATAAGATTCTTTAGAAAAATGCTAGTGATTCTTAAAGGTTTCTGCAATTTCGTTTTGGTCAACAGGGTTGATCCCTTCTTGCTTGAAGTAAGCTAACATCGTTTTGTAAATCGTTAGATATCCTTCAAATTTATAAGAGGTAAAGAACTTGTTATGCCATAAAACAGAAAGCAGCTTGCCGTTTTTATTCTCATCTAAAAAGTCAATCATCAAATTGGCAATATCTTTTCGTGGAGTTTTTAAATACGTGTGAAACGTTGTATCCATTATAGCTAAAGGCACTTCTAAGACTTTATTTGTTTTTTTGGTCGCTAAATCGAACGGGTGGAATGGAACCCCATAAGAATTTCGAAAGCCATAATGCTCAGCAAAACCTAAAGAAAAGTCGAGGTCAATGTTGGCATTGTCAAGCTCGTTGTAATGCTCTGCAACGTTAAGTCGCAGGTAATGATTTCGATTTGCGATAGGAGTGAAGGACAGTCTTTCAGACTCTTCTTTGTAACTCTCCTTAGAGATGCTTTTGTGCAAACCATTGTAATACCCTCTACTTTCAACTTGCTTAACTTGGGCCTGAATATAGGAATCATCAAAGTTATAATCAGCGTTTTTCAACCCTTTTTTGAGGAAGGTATTTCCTTTGTTTACCAACCAAAAGAATGTGGACTTAATGCCGTGTTCATCATTAATGTCCATGATTTTGTCCAGGTTTATCCAGCCTGGGTTTCTTAGAGCTTCTGCAGTTATAAGTTTAAGAATTACATCAAATCTTCCATTTCTTAAAGCCCAAAATCCATCCTGCAGAAAAGAAGCATGGAATGTGTCGTTGTCATGTGAAATGAAAAACTTCGATTTTTCTTCGCTGTAGGCGATTTCTTTAAGCGCAGGCACGCTATCCTTCACTTTTGAGAAATAACCAGATACAAGGTCTTCTTTTACGCAATTGAAATGATTCTGCAGACTGTGTTGGTATTCAAATCGACCAATAGAGTCAATATCTGTTGACTTCAATTCTTGCACGCAATTTACCAAATAGAATGCAGAGCTAAAGTAATCAGGTTGTCCGTTCTCTAGAGTAACAAGAGGAGAGTCGGTGAAATGAGATTTCCACTTGTAATCTTTGTTATGCAGCTTATTGTAAAAGTCTTCGGAGAGCTGAATGTCCGAATCTGGACCAAAACCAATCGTTAAATCATAACTTTCGTTTGCGCAGGAATAGGCAATGTCAAAGTGTTTGCAGAATAGGTTCCAGGTGTATTCAACTATGAGTTTGCTATCAGGTGAGACATCAACTTTAACAGTAATCATAGCTTAAAGACTTTGCCAAACGGTAATAATAATGGCTCCCAAAATAGTTCCAAAACCAACAATTCCCAAAGCAGCAATTAGAAGACAACCAAATCCCATTCCGAAAGCATCTATTAACCCTTTTATTTTGTCCGACATATCTATTCTGAATACAAAAGTGGTAAAACAAATTTTAACACTTTGGAATTGTACTTTTTTACAAGAAAATAAGGAGTTTGTACAGCGCCAAAACCTCTAAAGAAGCTTTCGACAGATTCTATCATGCTGCCTTTAAAATCGAATATTAAATTTCGATTGGCCGCGTCTTGAATCGCTTCCCACATCAGTAAAGAGTGGGCGCCACTGGTTCTGAAATCTGGGTCGCTACCTCCAGCCAAGTAATAGCTGGTAGTTTTGTCCCACACTATGTAGATCGATCCGTGAACATTTCCATTTTGGTCTTTGGCGAGATAGATAGATCTGCAATTCTGTTTTGTGCAGGCTTCATCCATCTTTATAAATAAATCTATAGAATAGGGATTTTCAATTTTCTGTCGATCAAACGTTTTTTGATTGATGGAATAGAATATATCTACATTTTCAATAGTAGAAATCGTTAACTGTTTTTCAGCTTTCTTAATTTCTCGTCTGATATTTTCTTTAAGCTCTGAATGTACCTTTTTTAAGTCTGATAAATCAGGAATTAGATAGGTATATCTAGTTGTTTCTGTAAATCCTTTCCATTTGAATGACAGCCAGTTAGTTAATTTACCTGAAAGTGTTAGTTCAGTGTAATCTGTATTGGGTAGTTGGTCGATTATTTCGGTAATATTCTTCTTCTCAAACCCAATTTTTGATGCATACTTTTGCCCATCGGGGTAATTCAAAATTAGCTCAGTGTACTGCGTAAGTTGAGGCGGGAGTATAACGGTGTATATTCCCTTTTTCTTGAGATGATAAGGAAGCGCAGCAATAATACTTCCTCCATTTTTAACAAGAGTAACATCCCATTGGTTTTCGCATATCGCATCCCACCACCAAGGTTGATTGAATATCGGTACAGGGTTATCTTCGCAATACTTTTGGTATAATGCTTTGTTAGTAACCAACTTATATTAAACGCTCTTTAGCAACTGTTTTTGTCTGCTCAATACGGTCTTCAACCATCGCCTGACGCTTGTTTAGCTTTTCATCCTCAGCGTCTTTCACCGTGCTCAAAACGTATCCAACAGGATTGTATTTCAGGTGATTTATACCTTCAGAATAAACTTGGAGCTTTCCAGAAATGGCAGTTCTAACCAGTCCATTAAATCTTTTGAAACGTGAGACAACTTCCTTCGAATTGAGAATATCGTTTCCGTTCTTGTAAATGATAGTATGGTGACGAATCATTGAAGTTACCATTCTGATATTCAGATTTTCATCACTACCTAAATCTTCCACAATAAGTGGAGCTGTCATGATATCGCTTAAGATGTAATCACCTCTTCTGAGGTATCTTGTTCGCTCCATAAAACGTTGGTACGAACTCTGAATCCCAGTTCTATCCAAAGGACTATAAGCAACAGGAATTACCGCATCTGTATTAATAAGCGCTTTATGCATCAATTCCAACTCATCAGTTTTGCTTTTAATGATACATCGGTACACCTCATCCAAATCAACATTTGTTGGGCAGATGTCGCAAGCAATACACCTAAATATGTTTTTGTCTGATATTTCGATAATTGTTGCGTCAAGATTTTCGATTCCGCTGTCTAGTATCAATTGCTTGATATAGTTTTTCGCTACATCATTCTGGTCTTGTAACAGCCAAAATGTGACTTTATGGTTACCTTGAAGTTCTTTTTTCTTCGCAACTTCCATGAGGTTAGAAACCCTCGCAATTCTCCGTCCGGTACCCATGGCTGTTTTTAAACCATATTCATCTTTTTGCATGGTGCCAACATCACCAGCTAGGCCTGTTCCACCATACTGAGATGTAGTGTCAGAGTCATTACCAACGCCTAACAATTTACAATTAGCCATGTCCATTAGCTGGTAGATCAATGTAGTTTCTTGCCCTCCGTTACGTTTTGCCCCAACCGATAAACCAGCGTAAATCTTGTTTTCCAGTTTTGCTTTTAAGTCATCATCGTTTCGAATTAAATTAACGAGCGATTGGGCTAAAGAACTTCGGTCACCAAAATAAACAGGGGTTGAGATTAACAGACCATCTGCCTCAATCAGTTTCTGCTTTAACGTTTCGATGTCTAGTTTCTTTTTTGATTCCGTGAAGTACTCACTTAAAGAAACGCGATCAATTTCAGCACCCAATTCCTTTGCGGACCAAAGGGCTGCAGTAAGACAAACTTCTGAGTTACTTAACCCTTTATTGCCTTTTAGCTTTTTAAGATTCGCATACATTTTATCGAAAGGAATGAGTTCTTTACGCCCTGCGTCTTTGAAATTTTGGAGATGGGTTTCTGCTTCTTGAGTAAGAAATTCATTGAGCGCCTCCTCTGACTTAATGGAATTAATTTCTTCAATTAAGGATGCGTTACCGAGACCTCTTCTTGCATTTCGTAAACTTGCTGATATACCTAGTATTTTCAAATCGACTATTTTTTACAAAGTTAGGATAACTTCAATTCAACTGTTTTTGAATCGAGGGTAAATTCTTTAATTTGAGATTCGCTATATGTTGGATTTTCGATTGTTGACAATATTCCACTTTCAAATTTCAAATTGTTATTAACGATTGCACTTTGTTTTAAGTATCCGTTAAGTTCACCAACCGTTGATAAATTTAATTCTGAAAATAGAATGGCTTCATCGTAGCATCCAATATTTGATTGTACCCCATTTCCGAAAACTACCTTTAAATCAGAGTTTTGTGATAAGTTAATTAATCTTTTTGTTTCATTAACGCTTCCGTGCTTGAAAAGCTTTAATTTCACGTATTCCGCACAATCTAATTCTATCGTTTTAAGAATGTGTTCTTCTGTCCAGATAGATTCATCTAGCATTAATGGAACGGGACATTCCTTTTTTAATTCGACCATTTCATTCCACTGGTTTGGTTGAAAGGGTTGTTCAAATAATTCAACTTTGTCAGAGTTGAGGATCGAAACCAGTTCAATAGCGTCATTTAAGACATAGCTTTGATTGGCGTCAATTCGAATATTTACACCAACAGGTAGAATGGATTGAATGAATTCTAATTTTGGCATATCTACAGCTAAATTACCCTGTACTTTAACCTTGATAGTCGTAAACCCTGAATCAATCTGTGAAGAAAGCTGCTGCTCAATTTCGGCATTATCAGCTGAAGATATAATCCCTACCAAAGGAATTTTAACAGCTTTAGGTATTAGAGCACCATCAGATTTTTCAATTGCAGTGCTGATGCATGTTGCTGCGAATGGATTTTCATACGCACCAATATGTAGAGCTGATTTAATATCATTTAGAGAATTGACTTGAGTCCAGTGGCTAATGTTGTTCCAAATAGATTGAGGCGTTTCCCAAGAATAACCAGGTAAAGCCGTTGTTTCACCCCAAAAATCACCATCATTAGTTGTTAATCTGCAAAAGAAAGAATCGAATTGAGTCACTTTGGTAAATGCCAAGTGATACGGTTTAGCAAGAGGAATTTGGCATTTGAATATTGTAAGTTCTACACTCATTTTTTGCCAAAAAACCACGTTTTAAGAATCACAATCTTAGCATCGGCAAGACCTTTAACAAAAGGCTTAGGGTCTGTGATAAAGAAATTCGTCTTCGTATTGGAAGCAAAAAAACGCCCAAGACTTTTACCAATCTCACAAAAAAAGGAACCAATTGACTTTGGCTGAGTTAGAATTGTGACTAATTCATCATCTAACCAACGATATTGCAATCCTTGTGTATATGTTTCGGGATACTCAATTGGCTCTCCTAAAGCATGTTTAACGTACCAATAAGGATAATCATAGCCTGAGCTAATTGTAAGCTGCGTGGTGCCCCAAAATTTGGGATTAATCTCAATGAGGTAAGAATCACCAGATGATTTATCTTGGATCCAATCCATTTCTATATGGCCAGTCCAGTTAAGGTGTTCAAGCATTTTTTTTGCGCCAGCTTTTATATCGGCTACGTCATTTGTGATGTTTACAATTCCGCCACCACCTTCTAGCCATGCGGTTAGAACGCGTTTTTGAGTAAGTACGGCTTTGGTGTCGCCATCAACAGCAAAAGCAGTTGCATCGATTAAGTCACCTTCAATGAATTGCTGCACTAAAGGTTTATTGGTTTCATTAATGTTAAAACCAAAGTCTCGTTTGTAATTGTCGATAAAGAACTGTTTACCCTGTGTGTATTTTATCAAACCTTTGGAAGCAAATGAATCCTCAAGTTTTACAATTACATTGCCATCGGTTTCTTCTGCAATTTTAATTAAGTCCGTTTCGTTATGTGCGACATATGTTTTAGGTATTCTTACGCCAATACTATCGGCTAGTGCCATGCAAGATTCTTTGTTATGAACCTTGGCCATTTTTTCGTGACTTTCTGAAAGTACTTGGGTATACTTAGAGAATTCTTCCTTGTACTTTGAGATAAAATTAGAAAAGTATGTCCCTCCTGCCATCATGCACTTATAGTTCCCTGCTTCTAATATTTTCAAAAAGTTTTTAACTAGCTGTTCTTCGCTGGTTCGATTAAGTGTGTGCACCTTCTTAGCATATTTGGAGCGAAAAGCTTTTTCAAATAATCCGTAAGGTTTAACCGCATGCTCTTGAACAATAATGTCGCAATGATACCCTTTAGGGCCAAGAGATCTAAGAATAGCCAAAGAGTTCCTTAAGTACCCATCAACGACTAGTATTTTTGTTTTTTCACTCACAATAATAATCCAGTTTAAAGACTAGATCGACTGACGAAAGTAAGTTTTTTAGGTTATTTATGGATAGATAATAAAGGAATATGGAGAGAATAAAGTGATGGGTGCTACGTTTTGGGTATCAATCAATTCTTACATTTGAGATTTACGTGATATTTGTCCAAATGATTAAGCAGTTTTTTCAATCAGAGTTTATTCGTAATACATTAAAACTGTTGACTGGAACGGCTTTGTCTAGCGCTATTGGGCTATTGACTTTGCCAATAATTACCCGGCTATATACAGCCGAAGATTTCGGTAATTATCAGCTCTTTTACTCAATAGTTATTGTGCTTGGTGGTGTTGCATGTTTGAAATACGAATTGGCAATTGTACTGCCAAAGAAAGATGATGACGTTAATTACTTAGCGTTTATCTCTCTCGGGACATTGGGTTTGTTTTCAATGCTTACAGCCTTAGTTTTCTATTTGTTTCAGGACTTTATTCTCGGTTTTTTAAATGCCGAAATATTGGCAGATTACGTGCCATTGATTGGTATAGGGGTGTTTGCTGTAGGATTGTATCAATTTGGAACAAATATTTTATTGAGAAATAAACGATTTAATGACATTTCGAAAAATAAAATATTAATGACAGGAGGAAACCAAGGTGGGGCTCTACTGCTTGGTTATTTTGCGCCTTCTTTTATCTGGTTAGTCGTGAGTTTTGTTTTTGGTAATCTGCTTGCCGCTTCTATTGTGTTTTATAGAAAGTTAATTTCATTCAAGGATTTAGATATGGATAGAGTGAAGGAACTACTTGTGATTCACAAGAAATTTCCATTACTCAACACTCCAAATATTTTTATAAACACCACCTCATTGCAGTTGCCAGTGTTTATGATATCGAAATATTTTTCTGCGGATATTCTGGGATTGTTTAATCTAGCTTCTAGAATTTCGATGATACCTATGGGGTTAATGGGGACATCAATTAGTCAAGTTTATTATCAAACGGCTTCCCAAGCATATAACGAAACTGGAGATTTGCTAGGGATATACTATCGAACGTTACGTAAATTGGCAGTGTTAGGATTAGCCCCATTTTTACTTATGTTAATTTTCGCTCCATATTTTGTCGATTTAATTTTTGGTGAAGACTGGGCGGATACTGGTGAGTACATGCAAATCATGAGCTTTTATGTCTATTTTCAGTTTTTATACTCACCATTAAGTCGCACGTTTATTATTCTTAACCGCCAGGAAATAGGTTTTTATATAAGTATTGGAGCCATGGCCATCAGGCTTTTGAGTATGTACATGTTTAGGGACAGCATTACAGAGATGTTAATTGCATTATCTGTTTCAGCTAGCGGGATATACATATTTTATAATTTAGTTACGTATCATTACATCTTACGAGAAAAATCTAAGAAGTTGCATACAGGATGAATGTAAATTATTTTGTTTAAAAAAAGATAGATTAAACAATTAATCTACAGAAGAATTATTAATAGTAATGAGTAACAATGAATTAATTTTATTTGAAATCTTCGTTGTTCAGAACCAAAAATAATCGTGACTGGAACTTTTTTCTTGTCTTTAGCTTGTAACCAAGCGAAGTGAAATCAGCAAGAACCCTTTTTTCTGTATGCTTGCCGCTGTTTACTTCCCAAAAATGATTTCGTTCAGTGATTTTATGTTTTGGTAAATATATTCCAAAAGAAATATTTTTGATTATCGGCAATGAGATGTTTGCCTCAATTAGACGCACCTCATTGAATGGGATGCTAATAACAAGATTTTTACAGAACTGTTTCAGTCGCTGCATTGCTTCAATGCATTTGTCGAAAGGAATATGTTCAAAAATTTCAAATGCTAATATGTGATCGTATTGCTGTTCAGGAGTAAACGTTACCACATTTGCATGAATGTCTGGATTTTTGTCTTTATCAATATCAAGAGTAGTGACTTTAATACCTTTACCTCTCAGGTAATTACAACAAAAACCTGTGCCAGGTCCAATCTCAAGAACATTGTCTCCCTTTTTTACAAATTCACGCAATATAGATTGTTGTTCTCTATAGAGTAACCAGTGTTCTTTCTTTTCTAAATTATTAATCCAATCGGTAGCATATGTATACTTAACGTTATCGAGTGTTTCCTCTTTTAATATCTCCATAATAATTTATTAGCCTATACGTGACTCCAAAAGTAGTGCTTTATTTAGTAAATAAATAAAGAAAAAAATCGGATTCCCTTGCTAGGGCTGTAACTTTTAACCGTAGCCAATGGCAAGTGAATTAGATAAGATAATTTTCTACTCTTTCAAATTGTATACGGTTAATAACAAAATCCTTCACAGAAAATCACTTTATCTTCGGCGGTTTACATGCTAAAATAGTTAAGAATTATATGATCATAAAGGGTAATATCTATCATCGGAACTAATCTACTTCCAGAATAGAAGTTTCACCTCTTCAATAATAATTTCCACTAGCTTTCTGTCATAAGAGAAATCCGTACTCGTAGAAATCAGTTTACGAACGTTATAAGAGCCCAAAGCTAATCGGATAAACGATCTGTTCTCATAATTCACCGGTTGCCCAATAATAACTCTTTTGTAAGCACCTAAATTGTCTCTTTCTGTAAGACAAATCTTCATAAAAAGCTCCTTGAGTTCTATATCATTCAAAAGCGTTCCATCTGGCTTTTTGACACTGAAAGAGATAATTGATGGATTTGTAACTTGCTGACCTGGCATCAATTCAAAGAAATCTGAACTAAATTGCAACTGACTAATTACAAAGGCATTCCACTGCTCAACTATGTTAGTTACAGCACTTTCTCCATAATAGGATAGTAGCGACATTTCATTCACTGCGGCTTCCCACCTCACCAACGTTCCAGTGTTGTCATTTTCCCTGAATTTACTCCTTAATTCAGGTAAATTAAACGGTATGTCAGACGTTCCGAAAATATCTAAAAACGGAGCAATCGCATCATCGGTAATATTCTCAAGCCTTGAGGTAATTGTCTTAGGAACCAACAATGCTCCGCAAAAAGGCGGTGATTGATAAAACTTGGAACCAGTAATCATCACCATACAATTCAAATTGATTAGGCTGTTAATTAATTTTTTTGTAGCTCTAAGTTGGCAAACGTCTACAACCCAAAATATGTCTTTTTGAATTCTCGGAATAATGGAAATATTGTCCATAATCCCTGATTTACTTCCTATTACGAGATGGGTAATAATGCTGTTTTCTGCTTGATTATCTTCAATTGTTTGAAGAATTTTGTCTTTATGGTTGGCAATATTTCCTTCTTCGTCTCTAGCAGAAAATGACGCTTGATTTATTTTTAAATCAGCATGAATCAGTTCGCCCTTCGCAATTTGTTCGCCAAATTGATTTAAGGCTCCATGGTGTCTGCCATTGTTCGCAGTGTTAGATCCCGTACCCAGTTCTTCGGCACAGGTAAGAATGTTAAAAATGTCTTTTTTTGGATAGATTATTTTAGAAAAAAGAATTGGGTAGTAACATAAATCACTTCCAGATGGGGCGTAGAAGATATCGAATGTATCTTGACCTTTGTAGCCTATAAATTCTTTTAATTTTTGCTTTTGTTCTTTAAGAACATCATCATATTTCTCCGTTTCTAATCGGTCTATGAGTTTTTCGATGGCTTTTTTACTATTGTCCGAAAGGGTAGAGCAAGTGCATGAACCGCGGCTAAAAGTATCTTTGTATACTAGCGGGTTAACAAAATATTTGTTAAGTCCTTTCTCATCAAGTATGATACGCTCATCGCCACCCGTTACAATTTCAGTTATATCCATTCTCAAGACAAAGAAAATTATTTTAGGTTAATTAGCCCTCTAAGGATTGATTTTATTTTTAGTGCGGAGAACAAACAAAAAATTAAGAAATAAAAAGCCCCAGGAATGGTTACAGAGCTTTTCTTCTTAAGGTTTATCCTTTCAGCATACCTTCTTTAAGATCTTCGTCAGCTGGTTCATCGCATAACCAAATACCGAAAACAGCTTTTTTAAATTCAAGGCCGCAAGGAATTGATTTTACTTCCTTATTCCCTTTTGTGACAATAATTCCTTCACCAGGTATGTATATTATTTCGTACGTATTGCCTTCAACAATTTCCTCCGAAAATGCGGCTTTAAATGCTGCCGTTTGTTTTGAAAATTGTGCTGCATTACCCTTTGTAGATTTTTCCATTCCTTCTTCAATCGCGCCAATCATTTTTTCACTCGAAATCAATCCAGAAACAATTTCCATTTTGATTGCCATTGCCTTGTCATTGGCTATTATCGTATTTGCATCTTTGTTTTTTTCTGTTAGATAAAGCGCACCAACATATAAGTCTAAAAATAATTTTTCTCTTAACCCTGCACCATTTAGTACTAGTTTTTGAGACTTAACATTTATAGTTGCTGGCATTGTTACGCCTTCAACAGTTTGTTGGCAAAATCCAGGAAGAGCAATGATAATAATTAAGGCAATGATTATATTTTTCATAATTAAATTATTTTTTGTTAGTAAAGTACATATGTTTCTGCTAAAGTATTGTTTTTATTGATACAAGCAGCCTTACTATTAAAAAGAGCGGTTTATTCCAATTATCCACCTAAAATCTATGTTTTCTTCAACATATGGTGCGTGACTTAAATAAAATGGCACATCGAAGCGAATAGTTAACGGTTTTACAAGCTCTAGAGCCCCCCACCTTTGTATAGTTAAAGAAGTTCCTATTCCCGCATCGGCTCTTGGTTCAATGAACATAATACTTTCGTTGCTATAGTTGTAATTGATTGTGCCAATGTCTCCAAACAAATAGCAGTCCAAATCGAAGTAGTTTCTTAGAAAACTTGGATTCCAACCAATTAATTGATCAAACTCAAGCTCGACATTAAAAGCTGCACCGGTGGAGTTCTTATAAAAATTTCGAATAGAACCATCAGACATCTCAACTGCGCCTAAGTAACCTGCATAACCTCTTAGGTTTAATCCTCCGCCATAATGCAGATGATTGGTAGAAACACCATAGCCTTCCCAACTATGTGCAATAAAACCGGTCGATCTCATGTATTTATTATCCATCATATCTTCCTGATTACTCCCTGCAAAGTATAATTGCGATTCAGGCGCCCAATTGTTACCCGTTCCCAGCTGACCAAAAAACCGAGTTCGTAGAACAAGTTTACCGAGATTAGTTTGGTTAATCAACTCTACCGATAATAGTGAGTAATTATAGTCGCTTCCAAGTGATGAAGATTTGGTTAATAGATTAATCTCTCCGCTACCCTTAACAGATTTATATCTGTGATTTATCCCTAGGTTAACTGTATTATTCCATTTCAAAGGAGACCATTCGTATGGGTTTATGAGATATAGAACATCCGAACTATCGGGGCGGTACATCGATTTAAAATAAGCGTAAACTTTACTTTTTTCGGAATTAGATTTTTTTTCAAAGCCAATTTTGTTGCCTATTAATCCATCTAAGTATTTGGTAGAAAAATTGATTGTTGAGCCTAATATAAAATTATCTGTTGGTGTAGAATAGTTAAATCTATATGAAACATAATCGAACTGATTGCTTTGGACTTGGTTAAATAAACCACTATTCATCCAGAGGTTTAATTCGAATTTGTGTTTGTAATTCATGTAGGAACCATTTAAATGAAAACCTGCTTTAAGTCCGTCAAATCCATTGTACCACAAGTCTGGTCTTGATTTTAGCTCATAATATCGAATATCTGGTAGGTTGGCAATTTTGTGATCGAAATGGAATTCAACAGGTAATCTATTTGAGTTATTCAGCATGTTAATGTCTGCAAGGCGGTTAGTTGTATCGATACGGATGTTTTCGATTCCGGAAGGAACAATAATATTTGCATCATAAGTTGGCTGTACCTTATCCCATCCAATCCATCTTGGCAGAATAGTGGCATCTGTTTCTTTTTCGAACCATGTATTTGGTATATGGTAAGTAGCAGTTTTTCCGTTTCGTGCTTTAACATTAAAGTCTATTGGCATTTGCATTCTTCCATTACGCTTGAAAGTAATAATGAACTCATTTTCTTCAGTGCCTCTTTGGATGCTTTTTATTCCATAATCTATGGATTTCGTAGTTTCTAGCCATTGGTCAAAAAACCAATTGAGATCAACTTTTGTGTAGTTAATAATAGAGTTTCTGAAATCTTCAAAATAGGGGTGAGCAATTTTCCATTCTGAGAAATAGTTTTGCATTGAAGCGATAAAGAGTTCATCGCCCAGCACATACTGCAGGTTATAAAGCATCGTTGCTGTTTTATAATACACATGGCCATAGCCACCTCCATGACCTAAAGCACCATTAAAAGCGTCTGAATGGGTGTTTAGCTGCGGGTCTTTATTTTTCATAGCATCTCGCAAATAACC